>ERZ791744.1307-NODE-1307-length-17166-cov-4.920285_pt1 | contig 17166 bp, 18 predicted proteins | sample MGYA00510039_ERZ791744 | MGnify/ENA primary metagenome ERZ791744 (study PRJEB30046, sample SAMN00791969) | human gut metagenome | study: EMG produced TPA metagenomics assembly of the A metagenome-wide association study of gut microbiota in type 2... | reverse complement strand
AATTCCTTGCAAGGTTTGTAATACGCATCTGCCATATATTCATACCTCCATAAATCCCGATTTGTTTAGTAAATTCTTTTCCCAAACGCATACGCTTCCTGCAAACGCTCCGTCCTATCAAAGCGGCATCGGCGTCCGGGCGATCAGAATAACCGCCAGAATCGCGCCCACAAATGCCGCAGCCCCTATGACTGCCAACACCCTTATGCTGAGTTTCTTCTTCGCTGCCTTGCAGATCAGCGCGGCGCAAGCCACGCAGACAGCCGCAGCCACAAGTGCAATGCCCAGCGTTTCCCATAGCCAAGATAGTTCATATAGGATTCTCATGTGTTCATCATCTCCTGTTCGTTAAACTGGAATTTGTCTGATTAACTTCCGTTTTTTCGGTTCATTGCTGTTTCAAAAAGTGTTCGATATAAACGGAGAGATCGTCGGGGAATTTATGATTCATAATCTCTTTAGTCAGTGATCTGACAACTGTTTCCTCAAAAGCATTGAGTACTCCGGAATCGCTTCCTGCCAAATAGTACGATTGATCCAGTTGGTCGTTGACCTGCCGATGCTTTAGAATCATATCCTTCTGTTCCGCCACAGTCGGATGTACCACATGATGCAGGAATTCATGGATAACGGAATCTGTCCGGAATGCCCCGGAGGAGAAAACAAAGCAGTCTTCCGTCAGATGGTAGTCCGATGCATAAACGCATTTAACAGGATTGAGGCAGATCCGGATCTCCCGTACCGGGGAATGATACCGGCTGGTACAGATTTCTAGACATTCCTGAATCAAGTGCATCTCTTCCCGGTAAATCTTTTCCTGTCCAGCGATCCATTCTCCCTCCCATTCCAGGTATCCTGCAAAAGAGTTGCCTGATAGAACCGCAACAATCGCCCGGGGAAAACCTTCCAGCCAGCACCAAAGGGATTCGCCACGTTCGCTTTCCGAGATGTTTCCCGCAGTCAGGATCTTCCGGCGTAGCGTTTCAAAATCCTGAAAGCCGGTATTGTTGTCGTTGAGAAAAAAAGACGCCGATTCCATCATGAACGCACGTGGCCAGTAAGGATATACGTCGCAGGTGTCCTGCTTGGCTCCGGAAAAGAAAGTATCCTGATGTTTCCGGTTCCTATACTTCATAATATGCCGGATGTGTTCAGCAGAACGTTCCGGGATATAAAAGTCATACCCAGCCTGTAGTAACCCGTAATAGATTGCTGATATCTTTGGAAACTGGACGATCATATCAGTTTCCCATAGTTGAGTCAATTCAAATTCACTTTCCATAAAACAAATTCCGATTTGTCGGCATAATCAATGCCGTCTTTCCCGTCCTGCCACCAGAAGCCCTCCAATGGCGGAACGACATATTCAAAGGAGCCCTCCATTTTGTAATCGGTCTTGCAGCTCATTTTCAGCGTGTACGCAACCGCATACAGCACGCCGATGGCCTGCTGATAGGCTCCGCCCGCCTCGTTGGGGTCGCCGATTCCTCTGACAGCGATATAGTTTGCCTTCGGCACGGTTACGATCTCCGGCCGGTTCTTCGGCATATAGAATTCTTTGTATTCTTTCTTGAAGTCAAAAGCCATGGTTTTCTCTCCGTGTTATGTTTTTGAGGGATGCGCCGTGATGGCCGCCTTGATGACGCCGTCCAGACGGTTTTCAAAGATGCGGTAAGCCTCCTCAATCTCGCTCAGTGGGAAGGGGTGGGTAATAAGCGGCGTGGTGTCCAGCAAGGCGGCATTGACTGCAAGGAAAAATAAATGCTCACAGCCCTGCAAAATACATTTTACCACGCCTCCTGAAAAATCGCAACGGAGTAAAAAACACGGTGCCGCCCGGTAAAGGGTGACACCGAAATTTTTTTGGAAAAAGGTGATGACGCTGACGTAATGCAATTGATGCACACCGCGCCCATCAAGGACTGCGGCGAGTTCAGCTTCTTCCCGGTGTTCAGCGGAAAGTGAGAAAGAGGAGCGCTGACGCATGGAATACACGAAATTAGGCAGGACCGATATGGAAATTTTCAAGGTCTGCGTGGGCTGCATGAGCTTTGGCAAGGCCCTAAAAAGAATGTCAGCCGGGATAAGGTCGTGATCGCCTCCAAGGTTTATTTCAACCCCGGCAGACTTTCCCGGGAAGCCATTCACCGGGAGATCGGCGGCCATAAAGAATAATAAATATTAAATCGAAAACATTTTTTTTCGTTGACAATTCTGCATAAATATAGTACCATAACTGTACAGAGAATCACAGCTGCAACAGACGGAAATTCGCTGGAAAGGTGAGGGAATCCATCATGAAAAGCATCATCTGGAAAATCGAACTGGCCGCCGCAGTGCTCCTGGCGGTCTCAGCCCTGGTGTGGGGCCTGCGCCCCGGCGTGTGGAACTACGGCGGCTTTTACCGCATGACCGCCGGGGAACAGAGCAGGACCTATACCCGCCCGGGCTGCTCCACGGTGGAGGTGACGGAGGACAACCGCCTGCGCATTCACTCCCCCACAGGTCAGACGGCGGAGTTTACCCTGTCCCTGGCGGAAAACGGCTCCTATCGGGCGGCGGAAATAGCCATGGACGGCGTGGTTCGCAGCATCACCTACAACACCGCCACCGGAGCGTTCATGACAGCGGGCGACAGCTGGTCCATCAGCACCCTGGTCCAGGAGAAGGCCGGGTTCAGCCCGGGCCTGACCGATAACGCGCTGTACAGCATGGCCCTGGGCAATCACCAGACCCGCATTGCCGGGCGGTCCGGGGAATTTCTCACGGCGGGGCTGTTCCTGCTGCTGGGCCTGGTGCTCCCCCTGCTGCTGAAGCCCGCCATCGCCCTGGACAAATTCCTGCTGGGCTTTTTCTATGACAACTCGGAAAAGCTCCAGGCCACAGACCTGGCCCGGGGCATCATGCTCCTGCTGGGGCTGGTCATATCTGTCATCGGCGCCATCTGGTGGTGCATCCTATTGTTCGGATAAAAATCGGGGCGGACGCCGGCGTCCGCCCTTTTTTTGCGCCCCGGGGAAATCTTTTCCCCGGGGCGCAAATTACACTGGTAATTTCCCCCGGAGTGTGCTATAGTACAAACGTATCCGTATTTTTGAAACGAATACAGATCGGAATAATCCGACAGAAATAAACAAAATGTAATCTGAAAAGACAGGAGAATATGAAATATGAACGCTTTTTCTTCCTTCCTGCTGGGCCTGGTGCAGGGCGTAGCGGAGTTTTTGCCCATTTCCAGCTCCGGACATCTGTCCATCGCGCAGAACCTGCTGCACATCGACGCGGAGGTGCCGGAATTTTTTGACGTGCTGCTGCACCTGGGCACCTTAGGGGCGGTGTTCGTGGCCTATTGGAAGGACATCAAGGACATGATCGCCGAGTTCTTCCGGGGCATCGGTGACCTGGCCCACCGGTCCACCCCCAAGCCCCTGCCTCCGGCCCGGCGGCTGATTCTGCTGATCATCCTGGGCACCCTGCCGCTGTTTGCGGTGCTGCCCATCAAGGACAAGGTCCTGGGCCTGAGCAATAACATGCTGTTCATCGGCGGGGCCCTGATCGTCACGGGCTTCCTGTTATTCGCCAGCGACCGGGTGAAGAAGGGGAGGAAGAACGAGCGAACGGCATCGCTGCTGGATGCGGTGGCCGTGGGCGTGAGCCAGGCCGTCGCCACGGTGCCGGGCATCTCCCGGTCCGGCATGACCATCACCTCCGGGTGCTTTGTGGGCTTCGATCGGAAGTTCGCGGTGCGGTTTTCCTTCCTGCTGTCCATTCCGGCGGTGCTGGGGGCCAACATCCTGAGCCTGAAGGACGCCGTGGAGGCAGGAGTCGACTGGAGCCAGGTGCCGGTGTATCTGATCGGCGTGGCCACGGCGGCGGTGTCCGGGTATCTGTGCATCGGCCTGCTGCGGCGCATTGCCAACAAGGGAAAATTCGGCGCGTTTGCCTATTACTGCTGGGCCGTGGGTCTGCTGACCATCGTGGTGCAGCTCATTAAATAAGAGAAAGGAACCACTATGGCGTCCGGACAGAAGAAAAAAACCACAACCAAAAAGACGGCTCCGCAGAAATCCGCCCTCCCGCCGATCCGGCGGGAGGTAGGCGGCGGCGTGTGCCTGCTGCTGGCCTTGTGCGTGGTGGTCAGCTATTTCCAGGCGGACGCCATTGTGCTGAACCTGCTGGGGAACCTGCTGAAGGGCCTGGCGGGCTACGGCTATTGGCTGGCGGCCCCGGCCCTGGCCCTGGCGGGGGTGAACCTGCTGGCCCACCGGGGGCGTCCGGTGGTGCTGCGGACGGTCTGCGCCCTGGTGCTGCCGGTGCTGCTGGGGGCCATCCTGCACCTGTTCTTGTATAGGGGAGAGGCCGTCACCGGCCTGGCCCCGGCCATGAAGAGCCTGTGGGCCAGTGGCCTGCTGCTGCAAAGCGGCGGCGCACTGGCCGGTGGACTGGCCATGGGCATGAAGCGGCTGGTGGGCACGGTGGTGTCCGTGATCGTGCTGCTTCTGCTGCTGGCGGCGGCGGTATTCGCGGTGCTGCGGGTATCCCCCCGGGAGCTGGTGCAGCGGGCCCGTGACCGGGTCCCCTATGAGCCGGAGCCGGAGCGCCCGGCCCGGCCGGAAAAGCCCCGGCGGCAGCGTCCATCGGTGGATGTGCCCCTGGAGGATGAGCCGGTGCGGCCCAAGCCCGAACCCAAGCCGGAGCCCAAACCTGAGCCCCAGGAGATTCCCGATGAGCCGCTGCCCCGAAAGACGGGGAAGGGCTTCTTCTCCCGCAGGGGGGAGGACGTGATGACCCCGGACCAGGTGCTGCGGCCCCAGGAGCCGGAGTCTGCGCCGGAAGCGCAGCCTGCGGCCCAGCCGGAGCCGGAGCCTGCCCCCCAGCCGGAGAAAAAGTCCCGCCGGAGCCAGGAATCCGCCGCCCGGGAGGTGGAGCAGCACGCCCAGGAGGTGAGCCAGGCCATCGAGGAGGAGCTGGCGGAGCCGGAGGAGGCGTATCAGTATCCCCCGGTGACTCTGCTGGACCAGAACAGCGACGACAACTATACCGAGGTGGGGGCGGAGCTGCGGAACAACTCCCGCCGCCTGGCCCAGACCATCACCAGCTTCGGCGTGGACGCCAAGCCCGGGGACGTGGTCCACGGGCCCAGCGTCACCCGGTACGAATTTACCCTGGACCAGGGGGTGAAGCTGTCCAAGCTCACCAACCTGGCCGACGACATCGCCCTGGCCCTGGGCAGCGGCGGCGTGCGCATTGCGCCCATCCCCAACAAAAGCTCTGTGGTGGGCATCGAGGTGCCCAACCGGGTGGTGACGGCGGTGCGCATCCGGGACGTCATCGACTCCCGGGCCTTTGCCGAGCACAAGTCCCGGGTGGCCTTTGCCGTGGGCAAGGACATCGGCGGCAACGCCATCGTGGGGGACATCGCCAGACTGCCCCATGTGCTGATCGCCGGCACCACCGGCTCCGGTAAGTCCGTATGCACCAACTCGCTGATCGTGAGCCTGCTGTACAAGTCCACCCCGGAGGAGGTCCGGTTCATCATGGTGGACCCCAAAATGGTGGAGCTGGCCCCCTACAACGGCATCCCGCACCTGCTGATCCCCGTGGTGACGGACCCCAAAAAGGCCGCCGGGGCCCTGCAGTGGGCGGTGTATGAGATGATGAAGCGCTATAAGCTGTTCTCGGAAAACGGGGTAAAGGACCTGGCCGGGTTCAACGCCCTGGCCGGACGCAGCCAGGAGCTGAAAAAAATGCCCACCGTGGTGGTGGTCATCGACGAGCTGGCGGACCTGATGCTGGTGGCGGCCAAGGAGGTGGAGGAATCCATCTGCCGGGTGGCCCAGATGGGCCGCGCCGCCGGGATGCACCTGGTCATCGCCACCCAGCGGCCCTCCTCCGACGTGATCACCGGCCTGATGAAGGCCAATATCCCCAGCCGCATTGCCTTCGCCGTGGCCTCGTCTCTGGAGTCCCGCATCATTCTGGACACCACTGGCGCGGAGAAGCTGGTGGGCAAGGGCGACATGCTGTATGCCCCCCTGGGGGCCGGAAAGCCCACCCGGGTCCAGGGCTGCTTCATCACCCCGGAGGAGATCGAGCGGGTGGTGGACTATGTGAAGCAGAGCGGCGAGGCGGAGTATTCCCAGGACGTCATGGACAAGATCGAGCAGGCGGTGAAGGAGAAGGAAAAGGGCGGCGGCAAGTCCGCCGGTGCGCCGGAGCCTGCCGGGGAGAGTCCCGACGACGAGCTGCTCAGCGCCGCCGTGGACGTGGTGCTGGAGACGGGACAGGCCTCTGTGTCCATGCTCCAGCGGCGGCTGAAGCTGGGCTATGCCCGGGCGGCCCGGCTGGTGGATCAGATGGAGGAGCGGGGCTATGTGGGTCCCTTCGAGGGCTCCAAGCCCCGGCAGCTGCTGATCGACAAGGCCAAGTGGCAGGAGCTGAAGATGGCCAAGGCCCCGGCCCCGGAGCCGGAGATCGACCGCAATGGCTCCATCCGGGACGTGTTCGAAAGCCGCGACGCGCTGGACTGAACAATATAACAAAGTCAGGAGAATACACACGGAATATCGCGCACTGCCCCACGGCGGGGAGAAGATCAGCGTCATTGGCATGGGCTCCTCCGTCATCGGCGGCGGAAACCGGCAGCAGCTGCGGCAGGTGCTGGGCTTTTTGGAGGCCCCGGCGGAGCAGCGGAACTATTCCGCCATCAGCGGCTTCGCCCCGGCGGACGCCATGGGCAAATGCGTATACTGCAAGCACTGCCACCCCTGTCCCGCCGGGCTGGACGTGGCCCTGATCAACAAGTATTACGACCTAGCCCGGCTGGGAGACGGCCTGGCCCGGGAGCACTACCTGACCCTGGAAAAGCGGGCCGGGGACTGCGTGGGCTGCGGCCACTGCGACGGGCGCTGTCCCGTCCATGTGGCCCAGAGCAGCCGGATGCAGGAAATTCTGTCCTATTTCGGGGCATAATCACGAAAAATAGGGCGCTGCCCGGAGGGAAAATTGGTTCCCTCCGGGCAGCGCGGTTTCCTGCGGGGTTCTTGACGAACGGGGCGGTTTCGGTTATCATAGGGCCGATGGGAAAATTTAACAGCCGTGCCGGTCGTGTCCGGGGTGGCTGATCCTGCGCAAAAAGAGGGATCCAATGTTTTCTGGAAAATTGTGGGAGCTGTTCCTGGATTCCTTTCCCAAGATCCTGCTGCCGGGGCTGACCATGACCATTCCCCTGACGGCCATCTCCTTCACCCTGGCGCTGCTCATCGCGGTGGCCATGGCCCTGGTGCAGTTTGCCAACGTGCCGGTGCTGCGGCGGGTGGCCCGGTTCTATATCTGGATCTTCCGGGGGACGCCGCTGCTGGTGCAGCTGTTCATCGTGTTCTATGGACTGTCCCGGGTGGGCATCGCCCCGGACCGGGAGGGGAAGTACAATTTCTCCACCCCCTACGCCTTCAACCGCACCGCCGTGCTGGTGCGGGGGGACTATGACCAGATCCACTTCATGGAGGACCTGAAGGGCAAGCGCACCGCCAACACCATCTCCAGCAACTATGCCACCCTGGCGGAGAGCTATGGCGCCACCGTCACCGGTGTGGACGACCTGAACCAGACCATCGAGCTGCTGCTGTCCGGCCGCATTGACGCCACCCTGAACGCCGAGGTGGTGTTCGCCGACTATCAGCGCACCCATCCCGACGCCAACATCCAGGTGGTGGCCTTCTCCGACGAGCCGGAGCGGGTGGCCATCCCGGTGCGCAAGGGGGACGACAGCGCCACCCTGCTGGCGGCCATCAACGACGCCCTGGCCCAGATGGACGCCGACGGCACCCTGTCCCGGCTGTCCGTGAAGTATTCCGGCATGGACATCTCCGAGGAGCAGTGACCTGCCCTCACAGAATCCAAAGAAGCCTCGCAGAGTTTGCCGCCCGCAGGCGGCAAAGCAAATGAAATCATTTTCGGCCGGGGCGTGTACCTGGCCGAAAATTCTGCTCAGGCTGCAAGTGTGGAATTGCTTCGCCATCGGCGAACCAATTATCCGCGCAGCAGACTGCAAGCCTTTTGTCCAAAAAGGGTTTCACCCTTTTTGGACAGTTCAAAATAGAGGCTCCCCCGGCTGGGGGAGCCTCTATTTTTGTGTATTTCTCAGAATTCGGCGTTGCCCACGGTGCGGGGGTGGAGCTCCACATCCCGGATGTTGCTGACGCCCGTCAGATACATGACCATGCGCTCGAAGCCCAGGCCGAAGCCGGCGTGGCGGCAGCTGCCGTAGCGCCGCAGGTCGCAGTACCACCAGTAGTCCTCGGGCTTCATGCCCAGCTCCCGGATGCGGGCCTCCAGCACCTCCAGCCGCTCCTCGCGCTGGCTGCCGCCGATGATCTCGCCGATGCCGGGCACCAGGCAGTCCGCCGCGGCCACGGTCCTGCCGTCGTCGTTCAGGCGCATATAGAAGGCCTTGATCTCCTTGGGATAGTCGGTGACGAACACCGGCCGCTGATAGATCTGCTCGGTGAGATAGCGCTCGTGCTCGGTCTGCAGGTCCGTGCCCCAGTCCACCCGGTACTCGAACCTGTCGTTGTGCTTTTTCAGAATCTCCACCGCCTCGGTGTAGCTGACCCGGGCGAAATCGGAGGTGGCCACGTGCTCCAGCCGGGCCTTGAGGCCCTTGTCCACGAAGCTGTTGAAGAAGTTGATCTCGTCGGGGCAGCGCTCCAGCACCCGGGTGATGATGTGCTTGATCATGGCCTCGGCCACGTCCATATCACCGGCCAGGTCGCAGAAGGCCATCTCCGGCTCGATCATCCAGAACTCGGCGGCGTGGCGCTGGGTGTTGGAGTTCTCGGCCCGGAAGGTGGGGCCGAAGGTATACACATCGCCGAAGGCCATGGCGAAGTTCTCGGCGTTCAGCTGGCCGGACACGGTGAGGCTGGTTTTCTTGCCAAAGAAATCCTGGCTGTAGTCCACCTGGCCCTCCGGGGTCTTGGGCACGTTGTTCAGGTCCAGGGTGGTCACCTGGAACATCTCGCCTGCGCCCTCGCAGTCGGAGCCGGTGATGATGGGGGTGTGGACATACACGAAGCCCCGGCTCTGGAAGAACTCATGCACGGCATAGGCCGCCGCGCTGCGGACCCGGAAGGTAGCGGAAAACAGATTGGTCCGGGGACGCAGATGCTGGATGGTCCGCAGGAATTCCACGCTGTGGCGCTTTTTTTGCAGGGGATAGTCCGGCGTGGACCGGCCCTCCACGGCGATCTCGGCAGCCCGCAGCTCCAGGGGCTGCTTGGCCTCCGGCGTCAGCACCACGGTGCCCCGGACGATCAGGGCCGCGCCCACGTTCTGTCCCGCGATTTCCTTATAATTATGCAGTTCATCGGCGCTCATGACCACCTGCAAATTGCGGAAGCAGGAGCCGTCGTTGAGCTCGATGAAGCCGAAGGTCTTCATATCCCGGATGGTGCGGGCCCAGCCGCACACGGTGATCTCCTTGCCGCCCAGTTGCTCCTGGTCGGCAAAGATGGCTGCGATTTTCATGCGATCCATCTTGATCTCTCCTTGTAGTACAGATAATTTATTATTATATGCCGTTTCCCCGGGCTTTGCAAGGCTTTATTGCAGCTTTTGCTGCCGCATCCAGACGTCCATCACCAGGCTGTGGGGCAGCAGCTTCGTCAGCCCCGCCTGGAACCGGGCCACAAAGCCGTACTGGGACACATCCTTGCCTCGCTTGGCGTCCCGCCAGGCCCGCTGCACCAGCTGCTCCGGCTCATACATGGCCACATATTTTTTCACCACGGATTCGCCGCCGTCGCCGGTGGCCCGGTCAAAGAAGGCCGTCCGGGTCCAGAAGGGGCACAGGGCCATGACCCGGACGCCCCGGCTCCGCAGCTCCCGGTTCATAGCCCGGCTGAAGCTCAGCACAAAGGCCTTGCTGGCCCCGTACACGTTAATATAGGGGATGGGCTGGAACGCCGCCACCGAAGCAATATTGATGATCTGCCCGCCCCGGGGCATATAGGGGGCCGTCAGCTGGCACAGGGCCACCACCGCCTGACAGTTCAGGTCCACCATGTTCAGGTTGGTCTCCAGAGGCGTGTCCACCACGGCCCGGAACTTGCCGAAGCCGCTGGCGTTGACCAAAAGGCCCACCTCCACCGGCTCCTCCGCCAGGGCGTCGGCATAGGTCTGGAAGCTGCGCCGGTCCGTCAGATCCAGGGCCAGGGGGCGGATGGGATAGGGAACCTGATCCCGCAGCTCCTTCAGGGCCTTCTGGTGGCGGGCGATGACCCATACCTCATCGAAGCGGCCGAAGCTGTCCACGGTTTCGGCGAACCGGCGGCCCATGCCGCTGGATGCGCCGGTGATGACGGCAATTTTCTTCATAAGGATGTCCTCCTGTGGATTTCTGGGGATGATTATACCAGAAAATGGTTTCCGTGACAAGGGAAAAGCCGGTGTTCTGCCGCCGGGAAGCCGGGCATATAGTGATGGTGCATAGTATGGCTTAGGAGTGGTGCGCTATCAAAGGGAACATGGAGGAGCGGGCCTGTCAGCTGGCCCTTTACCTGATAGAAAACCGGGCAACGGTGCGTGCGGCGGCGGGGAAATTCGGCGTCAGCAAGTCCACGGTGCATATGGAAGTAATAAAATAGAACGCTTTATATGGGCGGTGGCATAAAGAAAGAGGACAGGCGGTGTGCCTGCCCTCTTATGTTTTTGAAAATTAACTTTCAAAATCTCATTATCATTCACACTTGCGGCGGTGAAGCACCGGCACATATTTTAGCTGTCTATTCGTGCCTTGACAGCCCCACAGTTTATAGCGTCCTTGTGGGCGTTGCGCTTTCATTACATTTTCAAGCCCTCTTTTTATGCCTTGCGAGGGTGAACAGTAGCGGCAACCTGATTACTTGTAATGCCGCTGAATATCAGGAACAGCGGACAATATTTTCTTTATAAATTCTACTCTATATTCTTCTGATTGTCAATCAGTATCAAAATACCAAACCACTATAGTCACTAAAAGGGTACGAAAAACAATCGTTTTTCGTACCCTTTTTTCGGACACCCATTTTCGGACTATATCGCTTCCTATTATAGTACGAAAATCATATAAGCAAAACCGTTTTTCAGACTATTTTGCTTTGGTCATAAATGTGGTGTAGCTTGCGCCGTTCTTGGTCTTGGTCATAAGTAATTGGTATTCTGTTTCCGTTTCGCTTAAGAATGCCCATTGCTGACCGCCCTGATCCGGCACATCAAGGGTATTACTGCCGGTGATCGTAAAGGCAACCGTCTTATCGTCCACAAAGCCCGCAAAGGCACTTTTTTCGATATAGCTACTGTCTGCTGTGAAAACGGTGGTCAATGTGCCGTCCGTCCATTCTCCGGCCAGCAGATCAAGAGAGAGGTCAAGGGGCGTGGCCTTGATGTAATCCCAGGTGCTTAACTGTAAATGCCCATCGCCTTGTACCTCTGCCGAAATTTCCAGTGTTGTGCCGTCTGCGGCTGTTACAGAAAGCATACTGCCGGAGACAAGCTCATATTGGCTTTCCTGCCGTTCCCCCTGCGGATAGCTAATATACTTGCCATCGGCGGTAAATTCCACCGGGTAGCTGCTCATATTATACCAATAGCCCACAAGAGCCGTTTTAAGTGCTTCACGCTCTTTTGCGGTCTGTTCCTCTGCTGCGGCCTGTTCGGCCGCTTGGCGGGCTTCTCTGGCCGCCTGTGCGGCTTCTGCGCTGCCGTAGTAAGTATGCGAATAGCTTCCGTCACCAAAGAGCAATGTTGTCTTTCCGTTTTCCGTCTGGATTGTCAGCTTGTTTTGTCCGTCCAATGTGCCGGTAAGAATAACGGTGTTGCCGTCTATGGTGTAGTTGCCATTGGTGAGCCATTGCCCATCGCTGTATGTGCCGTCTTTGTTCAACACCAAGGCTGCTTCATCGTCCCGGTCACTGTACCATGTGCCGACAACGGAGCTGCCAGCACCGCAGCCGGTGACTAATCCGCAAATTAGCAGCACCGCAGCCGATAGCATTGTGATCTTTTTCATGCGTTCATCTCCTTATTCTTGATTAGTATATGTTTTGTTTAACCAATTACAGGTAAAACCTATAATAATCAATATTATACCATATTCATACTATCTGTTCAACCGGGTAAAATAAATGTGGTGGTGATAAAATGAATGATCCAAACGAGAGCCGGTACATACAGATCGGCCTAAAGATAGCCTATTATCGCAAATTGCGTGGCCTGACGCAAGAGCAGCTTGCCGATAAGATCGACCGTAGCCCCGGCTATCTCTCACAGGTAGAAACGCCCAGCTTTGTGCAGCCTGTTTCGCTGGCAACCTTGTTTGCGATTGCAGACGCTTTGCACATAGCACCCAGCAAATTTTTAGAGTTTGACGAATAGCAGCGCCGTTCCTTGGGGGACGGTGCTGTTATTTTTCTATCTCTGCTAACAGAAAATCTTCAGCCGCTTTAAGGGAGTTTTTCATTTTGCCCGGTATGCTACTTTGCAAAGTTTCTTCATATTCAGCCATGTAGTATTGTTCTTTAATGTATTTTCCCAACCGTAATTGATCTTCTTTTGGAAGATTTCTCAAAAGTGTAATAAATAACTCTCCGGGGTTATTGAGAGATTTTAGGGTAATTTCATCCGAAATATCATTCACGGCTTTTGAAAAAGCCGCCTGTGCCCTCATAAAGTATGTATTGGCAACATCACAAGGGGCAATATCCAATCCCGCAACGGTATCGTCCATATACTGTTCTTCTACCGACTCATATGGCAGATTCTTGGGTACAGGGTATTTGTCAGAGTGTAGCTATGCCGGTGGCCTATATCGTGTTGGCACTGATTTTTACCTTGGAGCTATACAATGCCAGCACTCGCATTGACGGCGCGGGCGGTGGGGCTACCTTTGGGGCCGAAATTGTTTTTAAGACTATGATTAAATTTGTTCTTTGTAAGCTGGCGGTGGATATGACACCACAAATTTTAGGTGCAATTTTTGAGTTGAGCAGTAATATTATTGGTAACATTTCCGGCGGTGCGCCCGGTACTTCTGTGGCTGCTGATCTTGACGCTTTAAGAGCTTCTATAAGCGGCCTGAATGGAATATTCCCAAAACTATTCCTTTGCCTACAGGTGACAATTATCTGGATCGTATTCAAGTTTTCTTCCATGCTCATTACCGTGGTTGTTATTGGCCGCATGGTGGAGATTTACATTTACACGGCGATTGCTGCCGTACCGATTGCTACGCTGGGCGGCAGCGATCTTGGTATGATCGGCAAAAATTTTCTTAAATCCTTTGCAGCGGTTTGTGTGCAAGGTGTACTAATCTATATTGCCATGAGTATGTTTGGAACGCTGGCTGTCAGCATTCCAAGCGGCGGCTTGGCGGGCGGTGATGTGACTGGCGTTTTATTCCAATGTTTGCTCTATTCGTTGGTGCTGGTAATGGCTGTTTTTTCTTCCGGCAGACTTGCAAAATCCATTTGCAATGCCATGTAAGAAAAATTATTTTTGAAAATTGCAGGAGCGGCAAAGCTGCCCTTAACGAAGAATAACAAGCATTGGAAGTGTTAGCACACTTCCACGAAACGCCGAAAATTGCCACGGGGCAACTTCCTCTGTTTCTGCTTGTTGGTGCGTCGCCCCAAACCCCACCGGCTAATGCCGGAGAAGAAAAGCACGGCTTTTCATAAAGAACGAAAGGACGGTATTTGCAAGATGGCAAATAGAGATAGAACGGTGCGGCTGCAACTTCTTGTTTCGGAAAAAGAAGCTGATATGATACGACAGAAAATGCTTCAAGTGGGAACTGCAAACTTTTCTATGTATGCACGAAAAATGCTGATAGACGGTTATGTGATAAAACGAGATTTTACCGAGCTGAAAGCTCTGACAAATGAGCTTGCCAATCTTGCCCGAAACATCAATCAAATTGCTTTGCGGGCAAATGAAACCCGCAGCATTTACCAACAGGATATTGACGATTTGAAGCAGTATTACGGAAATGTAAAGCGAGCCTGTACCGAGCGGCTTGTGAAAATGATAGACCAAGAAAACTGATTTTCTTACAAAAACCGCTCGTGCTATCTTCCTCAAAAAGCACATACACTTGAAAAGAAAGGACAGGCAAAAAGGAGGTGGTTCGCTGCCGTGGCAAAACAAAAATTGAACTTTCGGTTTCATAACCCGAATACGGCGGAAGCGACCGCCGACTACATATTAAAAATGTTCATAGAAGCCAGCAAAGAAAAGGTGGAACAGGCCATGCGGGACGCAGCCGAGGTTGCGGAAACGCCGCCCATCAGCCCCGCCCAGCCGGAACCAGCCGAGAGCCATTCTGCATGAATGGCTCTTTTCTTTTTTATCGGTGCTTGCAAACAAAACCGATACAGTATATAATTCAGTTGTAACAGACAGATATTATTTTATTCGAGAGGTAACGCCCTATGAATATAGCAGCTTATTGTCGGGTATCTACCGACAAGGAAGATCAGCTCAACAGCTTGGACGCGCAAAAGCGGTTCTTTACCGAGTTTACAGAAAAGAATGGCCATACTTTGGTGCGCCTATATGCAGATGAGGGCATTTCCGGCACAAAGATTAAAAACCGCAAGGAGTTCTTGCGGTTGCTGAAAGACGCTGAAAGCGGCCTTTTTGATATGGTGGTGGTAAAGGATATTTCCCGATTTGCCCGCAATACGGTAGATCTTCTGCAAAGCACCCGCAAGCTCAAGGCATTAGGAATTGAAACCACCTTTTTAACAGCCAACATGACGGTGCTGGGCAACAGTGAGTTTGTTCTGACGATCTTCGGCGCTTTGGCACAGGAAGAAAGCGCCAACACCTCAAAGCGCGTGAAGTTTGGAAAGAAGCTCAACGCCGAGAAAGGCCGTGTGCCGAACATTGTCTACGGTTATGATAAAACCATCGGGGATTATTTCAATCTTGAAATCAACGCGCAGGAAGCCGATGTTGTTCAGCAAATCTATCAGTGGTACTTAAAAGAGGGGTATGGAGCTGCCAAGATAGCCAAAATGCTGAATGAAAAAGGGCTTCGGACAAAGCGCGATTGTATTTGGTCGCAAAACGCCGTATGCCGTATTCTTACCAATGAACTATACACCGGCAAGATCATCAACGGCAAACAGGAAGTAACAGACTTTCTCACCGGCCAGCGTGCAGAAAAAGACAAAACAGACTGGCTTGTAACCGAGCGCCCTGATCTGCGGATCATCGAGCCGGAGCAGTACGAACAAGCCGTGCAGCTCATGGCGCAGCGTGGGAAAACATTTAAGGTTGACCGGGAGCGTCAGAGCAACAAATATCTGTTTTCTACGCTGATTAAGTGCAAGGAATGTGGCTGGAGCTTCCGGCGCACCGTTCGCACCTACAAGAACACCTATATTCGCTGGGTGTGCAGCGGCCACAATGGGCAGGGCGCTGAAAGCTGCCCGAACCGTATTGCCGTAGACGAGGACGAGCTAATAGCGGCGTTGGAGGGCTATTTTGCCGAGGTGCTGCAATCCAAGAAGAATATCATTGCCCATGTTGTAAGCGAGTTTAACAGGCTCTACAAAGCCAAGAGTGACAATGTGGAATATGAAAAGGAGCTGCGGCAGCGCCTTTCTAAGCTCAATAAAACCCGTCAGAAGTACATGGATATGTACGCAGATGATCTGATTACCCGGCAGGAGCTGAATGATCGGATCGGCGGCATGAAGGATGAGATCGCCCGGATTGAGAATGATTTGAAGCTGGTTGCCTTTAACATCGACAAGGGCGAGCAGTTAGAGGGGATCATCAAGAAAACCTTTGACACCATCGAGAGCATTACCGATGTGCGGCAGCTCACCAATGCCCAGCTTAAACAGGTTATTCAGAAGATCGAGGTCGATCAAGAGGGCAATGTAGACATTTACCTGCGTTTGCTTGGAGATTTAGGCTTAGACGAAACCGTTCTAATTAGCGACAACCGTACATAAGGACCTGTCCGAGCGGCTGCCGGCCTATAACCGGGCACTGTATCTGCAGGTGAAGGAGGTACTGGAGGAAAACAAGGCCCAGCGCCACATACGGGGCGGCCTTGCCACCCGGCGGAAGTACAAGGGGGAGTAAAATATAAGGTGCGGGACGTAAGTCCCGCACCTTATATGCGCTTATGCCGCCCCGGTGGGGGAAGGGGACTGGTCGGACAGATACGCGTCCGCCACCGCCGGAACGTAATAGGGGCGATAGCACACGCCCTGCTCCCCGTCGTCACATTCCGCCCAGAACACATAGTAGGGCATGAAGTACCGGTCCGTCTGCCGGGCCAGGTATTGCAGGTCCACCCGCTTGACCCGGTCTTCCCCCGGGAAGGGATCCCAGGCGGACAGGTGCTGCCCTGCCGCCAGCCGCTGCCGGGCCTGGTCCACAGTCACCAGCGGATAATCTCCCACCGTGTTGGCGTCGGACAGCTCCGGCCGATACAGCCGGAGCTCACAGCTGCCGCCGGACAGCCGGACCCACGTTTTCAGGATGCTGCGCTGAAGGATGCCCTGGGTCAGGTCCTCCTCCGGCCGGTAGAAATACAGGGAATAGCCGCCACTGTCCTGGGCGGCCATAAAGTACCGGGTCTGTTCCCCGAAAACGGCCCCATACTGCTCCAGCAGCCACGCCGCCGCAGCGTCAGGGGTCAGAGCTGCCAGCTCCGGCCGGAAAAGCTTCACCCACAGCTCTCCACTCTCCCCCACGGTCACGGTGACATCCTTCCACGTCAGCGCCAGCTCCGTGGGACCCCCTCTGACGGCAAACGTCACGCCGCACTGCCAGGTTTCCCCGGCCCAGGCGTCCTCCATGGCGGCCTGCACCGTCTCGTCCGGCACCCGGACCTCCACGGCGGCCTGGGCCACGTCCGCCCCCGCCGCCGCCGCCAGCTGCTCCATGGTCCGCCGCAGCTGCGCATAGTCTCCGCCGCCGGTGCGGAAGCCGTTGGTCACGTCCATGCAGGTGGTGTTGCGGAACACCGGCAGGGCGGCAAGCTCCATGCCCTCCTGCCACGGTCCGCCGTCATAGGCGGCAAATTCCTCCGCCGACAGCCGGTAATCTCCCATGCCGCCGTAGTCCCTGTCGATGGTCAGCACCGGCAGGTCCGGGTCCGGGGTG
>ERZ791744.1297-NODE-1297-length-17295-cov-5.923492_pt1 | contig 17295 bp, 16 predicted proteins | sample MGYA00510039_ERZ791744 | MGnify/ENA primary metagenome ERZ791744 (study PRJEB30046, sample SAMN00791969) | human gut metagenome | study: EMG produced TPA metagenomics assembly of the A metagenome-wide association study of gut microbiota in type 2... | reverse complement strand
TAGGAAAGGCAAAATTTTTTACACTTCTATTACTTCTTTATCACACATAAGCAAAATCGCAGGGCATGAAGCAGCTTATGGCGGGCGGCGGCGTTGCCTTGATTGGCGGCGTTCTCGTTCCCCTGCTCAAAGGGCTGTTCGGTTAAGCGGCGGTAATGTCCTATGCAGAGCATACTTGACGCGATTAACGAATGGATCAAGGAAATCCTGATCGGAGCGATCAACGGAAATCTGTCAACTATGTTCGGGGACGTAAACGAAAAGGTCGGTACGATTGCCGCCGAGGTAGGCAAGACCCCGCAGGGGTGGAACGCAAGCATATTTTCCATGATACAGACGCTATCGGAAAATGTGATCGTCCCCATTGCGGGGCTTGTTATTACCTACGTTCTATGCGTGGAGCTAATCAGCATGGTAACGGAGAAGAACAATATGCACGACATCGACACGTTCATGTTCTTTAAGTGGTTTTTCAAAGCGTTCGTTGCGGTGTTTATCGTCACGCATACCTTTGACATCACTATGGCGGTATTCGACATGGCGCAGCACATTGTTTCCGGCGCGGCGGGCGTGATCGGCGGCAGCACCAGCATTGATGTTGCCGCCGCACTCTCGTCCATGCAAGCCGGGCTTGACGCAATGGAAATCCCCGAACTGCTCTTGCTTATGCTCGAAACAAGTCTTGTCAGCCTTTGCATGAAAATCATGTCGGTGCTGATAACGGTTGTTTTGTACGGGCGTATGATTGAGATTTACCTGTACTGCTCCGTATCGCCTATTCCATTCGCCACCATGACAAACCGGGAATGGGGGCAAATCGGAAACAACTACTTAAAAGGCCTGTTTGCCCTCGGCTTTCAAGGCTTCCTCATTATGATATGCGTCGGCATTTACGCGGTTTTGGTAAACAACATGGTTATAGCGGACAATCTGCACACCGCGATATTCTCCATCGCAGCCTATACGGTGCTGCTTTGCTTTAACCTTTTGAAATCCGGCGCACTGGCAAAATCATTATTCCATGCACATTAAAAGGAGGTTTTCCATCACCAAGAAATACAGCGTTATTTACGCAGATCCCCCGTGGCGGTATGAACGGAGCAAGGTGCAGGGCGCAGCGGAAAAGCACTATCCCACCATGGGCATTGACGAGCTGTGCGCCCTGCCCGTGCCGGAGCTGGCGGCGAAGGACTGCGCCCTGTTTTTGTGGGCGACCTTTCCGCAGCTTCCCGAAGCCCTGCGGCTGATCCGCGCATGGGGCTTTCGGTATCGGACGGTGGCGTTCGTTTGGCTCAAACGTAACCGCAAAAGCCCGTCCTGGTTTTACGGGATGGGCTTTTGGACGCGCAGCAACGCGGAAATCTGTCTGCTGGCGACCAAGGGCAAACCCAAGCGGCAGTCGGCGGGCGTACATCAGCTTCTTATCAGCCCCATAGAGCAGCACAGCAAAAAGCCGGATGCAGCGCGGGAAAAAATCGTTGCCCTTATGGGGGATTTGCCCCGGATTGAGCTGTTTGCCCGACAGAAAACGCCGGGGTGGGATATATGGGGCAACGAACTCCCAAACAGTATTGAAATGTAACGAAAGGAGATTTTTCTATGGCGTATGTACCCGTTCCCAAAGACCTGTCCCGCATAAAGACAAAGGTTGCCTTTAACCTTACCAAAAGGCAGCTCATATTCTTTGCGGCGGCACTCCTTACGGGATTGCCGCTTTTCTTTTTACTCAAAGACAGCGCGGGGACAAGTCTTGCGGCGTTCGTGATGATCCTTGTTATGCTGCCCTGCTTTCTATTCGCCATGTATGAAAAGCACGGGCAGCCCCTTGAAACGCTGATTAAGAACATCATACAGACAAAATTTATCCGTCCGAAAGAAAGACCCTATCAGACGGAAAACTTCTATGCCGTCCTCGAACGGCAAAGACAACTTGAAAAGGAGGTATCGGCTATTGTCAACGGCAAACGCAAAACACGCAGGAAACAGGCGTAAGCTCACCCGCGCCGAGAAAAAGGAAATCGCCGCCCTGATCCGAGCGGCAAAGGGCGACGGAAAGGCGCACACCGCGCAGCAGACCATACCGTATCTTGCCATGTACCCGGACGGTATCTGCAAGATTACGGAAAAGAAATACTCCAAGAGCATCGCTTACGACGACATCAACTACCAGCTTGCGCAGGCAGACGATAAGACCGCCATTTTTGAAAACTGGTGCGACTTTCTCAACTATTTTGACGCGACCGTTAGTGTGCAGCTTTCCTTTATCAACCGGGGAACGCGCAGCGGCGGCGCGGAGGAGGTCATTGCGATCCCCGCGCAAAATGACGCTTTCAATTCCATCCGCACCGAATACGCGGATATGCTGAAACATCAGCTTGCAAAGGGCAACAACGGCTTTGTAAAGTCAAAGTACATTACCTTTTCCGTGGAAGCGGACAATCTGAACGCGGCAAAGGCGCGGCTTGCCCGTATTGAAACCGACATACTGAATAATTTTAAGGTGCTGGGCGCAGCCGCCCGCCCCATGACGGGCTATGAACGGCTGGAAGCCCTGCACAGCGTATTCCACCCGGAGGGAGAACCGTTCCGTTTCTCTTGGGAATGGCTCACCCCGTCGGGGCTTACCACAAAGGACTTTATCGCCCCGTCCTCGTTCCGTTTCGGCGAGGGCAGATATTTCCGTATGGGACGCAAAATCGGCGCGGTCAGCTTCCTTGAAATCCTTGCGCCGGAGCTGAACGACCGTATGCTTGCGGACATTCTTGACCTTGAAACGGGGATCGTCGTCAATCTCCACATCAAGAGCATCGACCAGACCGAAGCCATCAAGACCATCAAGCGCAAGATAACCGACCTTGACAAAATGAAAATCGAGGAACAAAAGAAAGCGGTACGCAGCGGCTACGATATGGACATCATCCCCTCTGACCTTGCCATGTTCGGCGGCGAAGCGAAAAACCTCTTGCAGGACTTACAGAGCCGCAACGAGCGAATGTTTCTCCTGACTTTCCTTGTGGTAAATATGGCGGACACGAAGCGAAAGCTGGAAAATGACATATTCGCAGCGGCAGGCATTGCGCAGAAATACAACTGCGCTCTTACCCGCCTTGACTACCAGCAGGAGGCGGGGCTGATGTCCTCTGTTCCGCTGGGCGAGAACCTGATCCCCATCCAGCGGGGGCTTACCACATCAAGCACCGCGATTTTCATTCCCTTTATCACGCAGGAGCTTTTTCAGGAGGGCGCGGCACTTTATTACGGGCTAAATGCCCTGTCGAGCAATATGATCCTCTGTGACCGCAAGCGGCTTAAAAATCCCAACGGGCTGATCCTCGGTACCCCCGGAAGCGGCAAGAGCTTTGCGGCAAAGCGGGAAATCACAAACGCTTTTCTCATTACCGACGACGACATCATCATCTGCGACCCGGAAGCGGAGTATTACCCCCTTGTGCGCCGCCTGCACGGACAGGTGATCCGCATTTCCCCCACAAGCACCCAGTATGTCAACCCTATGGATATTAACCTCAATTACAGCGAGGACGACAACCCCCTTGCGCTGAAAAGCGACTTTCTCCTTTCCCTCTGTGAGCTTGTCATCGGCGGCAAGGAGGGGCTGATGCCCGTGGAAAAGACCGTCATTGACCGCAGCGTAAGAAACGTGTACCGCCCGTTTTTAGCCGCCCCCGACCCGGCAAAAATGCCGATCCTCGGCGATCTTTACGACGAGCTTTTAAGACAGCCGGAGCCGGAAGCGGCGCGGGTGGCGGCGGCATTGGAGCTTTACGTTTCGGGCAGTCTGAATGTCTTTAACCACCGTACCAATGTGGAACTTTCAAACCGCCTTGTCTGCTTTGACATCAAGCAGCTTGGAAAGCAGCTTAAAAAGCTGGGGATGCTCATTGTGCAGGATCAGGTGTGGAACAGAGTAACCATAAACCGGGCTGAAAAGAAATCCACCCGCTACTACATGGACGAGTTTCATTTGCTCCTCAAAGAGGAACAAACCGCCGCCTATTCCGTGGAGATTTGGAAGCGTTTTCGTAAATGGGGCGGGATTCCAACCGCCATCACGCAGAATGTTAAAGACCTTTTGAGCAGCCGCGAAGTTGAGAATATCTTTGAGAACAGCGATTTTGTCCTCATGCTCAATCAGGCGCAGGGCGACCGGGAAATCCTTGCAAGGCAGCTCAATATCTCCCCGCAGCAGATGAAATACGTTACCCATACCGAAGCGGGCGAGGGGCTGATCTTCTACGGAAACGTGGTGCTGCCTTTCCTTGACCGTTTTCCGCAAAATACCGAGCTATACCGGGTAATGACGACCCGCCCGGAGGAAGTGAGCGGCACATGAGATTAGACACCATCATCAACCGCGACGCGCTGTGCGCCCTGCGGGAGCTGCCCGCCGAGAGCGTCCATTGCTGCGTCACAAGCCCGCCCTACTACGCCCTGCGGGATTACGGCATGGACGCGCAGATCGGGCGGGAGGACACGCCGGAGCAGTACATCGCAAGGCTTGTCGAGGTTTTCCATGAGCTGAAACGGGTACTGCGCCCGGACGGTACGTTTTGGCTGAATATTGCCGATACCTACTGCGGTACAGGCAGCAAGGGCAGCTACACCGACCCGAAAAACCCGAAAGGCAGAAACGGGCAGAGCCTATCCCTTGCAAGACGGGCGGCAGGCTGCAAGCAAAAGGACTTAATCGGTATTCCGTGGCTTTTAGCCTTTGCCCTGCGCTCCGACGGGTGGTATTTGCGAAGCGCGATTATTTGGCAGAAGGACAACCCCATGCCCGAAAGCGTGCGGGACAGACCGAGCCGCTGCTATGAGAACGTCTTTTTGCTTACGAAGTCCAAGAGCTATTACTATGACGCCGCCGCCATTGCGGAACCCATAGCCCCCACCACGGCGGCGCGATACCGGGGCGGGCGCAGCGCGGGACACAAATACGACGGCGAGGTACCCGGACAGGGCAAGGTGCAGGGGATCAACCGGGCGCGGACGGGCGGCTACTACGATGAAGCCCTCATGCCGACCACGCGGAACAAGCGGGATGTATGGCATATCAACACCGTACCCTACAAAGGCGGGCATTTCGCCGCGTTCCCACCGAAGCTGGCGGAAACCTGCATTTTGGCGGGCTGTCCCAAGGGCGGCGTTGTCCTTGACCCGTTTTTCGGCAGCGGCACGACAGGGCTTGCGGCAAAAAGCCTTGACCGCCATTACATCGGCATTGAACTGAACTATGACTATTGCACCCTTGCAAGGGCGCGGATCGGAGGTGAAACAAATTGAACAAAAAGCTGAAACCCCGCGATAAAATTACGCAGAAAATGAGCCGGGACGGGCTTATCGAGGTCAATGAAACCGCAGGCACCGCCGAGCTGGTCAGCGGGCGCGAGCAGGACGCGGATTTTTCCAAGCAGCCCGAACAGGCGGCGCAGGAAGCCGCGCAGCAGCTTCCGCATCTATCCGGCAGCACGGCAGCTCGTCCCCATACCCCGGAGCTTTCCCCGAAGCGGGACGACGCCGCAGCCGAGCGTGTTTTGGAGCATATCGACGCTGCCCATACCCGTGTAGCGTCCAAAAAGGCGATAAAGCGGGCGCAGCGGGAAGCGGCGGCAAAAACAAAGACCTCACGCCTGCAATTCACCGAGGAAGAACGGGCGACGCCGGAGCTTCAAAAGGCGATCCGCAAATCGGAAAGAGCCGCCGACCGCTTGGACGAAGCACGGGCGGCTATTCCGAAGAAGAAAGTCTTGACAAAAGAGCGCACCTTTGACGAAGCCGCAGGCAAGGGCAAAACCCGCCTGCGCTTTGAGGAAAAGGAAAAATCCATACCGGGCGGCAGGCAGCAGCATAACCCCCTCTCCCGCCCCGTGCAGGAGGTCGGCGTTTTCGTCCACAATAAGATACATTCCGTTGAAAAGGACAACTCCGGCGTGGAGGGAGCGCATAAGAGCGAGGAATTAGCCGAGCGCGGCATCCGGGCTGGGGCGCGGCAGGTGCGAAAGAGCCGCCGCAGCCGCAAGCTGAAACCCTACCGAGCGGCGGCAAAAGCGGAAAAAGCCGCATTCAAGGCAAACGCCGATTTTCAGTATCAAAAGGCGCTGCACGACAACCCGCAGCTTGCCGCGTCTAACCCCGTTTCCCGGTTTTGGCAGAAGCAGCAGATCAAGCGGCAGTATGCAAAGGCGGTACGAGCGGGCGGTGCAAAATCCGCAAGGAAAGCCGCAGAAAACACCCGCAAGGCAGCGAAGAAAACCGCCGAAGCGACGAAAAAGACCGCCGCCTTTGTAGGGCGGCATTGGAAAGCCTTTCTGATTGCCGGGTGTGCGCTGCTCCTGCTTATCATGCTGATGTCCGCAATTTTCTCCGGCTCTGCTCTTTTTTCGGGGCTTGTCAACGGCGTAATCGGAACCTCTTACACATCGGAGGACAGCGACCTTGTAGCGGTGGAAAACAATTATGCGGCAAAGGAAAACGATCTGCAAAGCAGGATAGACAATATCGAGCGCGATTATCCGGGCTATGACGAATACCGCTACGACCTTGCGTACATCGGGCATAACCCCCATGAATTAGCGTCCTACCTGACCGCCCTGTTGCAGAGCTATACCCCGCAGAGCGCACAGGCAGAGCTTGACCGCATTTTCAATCTGCAATACAAGCTGACCGTCACGGAAGAAATCGAGGTGCGCTACCGCACGGAACGGCGCACAGGCAGCTACACGGACGCGGAGGGCAACACCCATACCTATACCTACACCGTTGAAGTCCCCTATAACTATTACATTCTCAATGTAACGCTGACGAACAAATCTATATCCTCTTTTGTATCGGAGCTTCTAACGCCGGAGCAGCTTGAAATGTACCGTGTCTATTTGCAAACAAGCGGCAACAAACCCCTCGTTTTTGGCGGCGGCTCTGCGGACACTTCCGCGTCCGAGGATTTAAGCGGCGTACAGTTTGTAAACGGTACGCGCCCCGGCAACACCGCCCTTGTGGATATAGCGAAGTCGCAAGTCGGCAATGTAGGCGGTGCGCCTTACTGGAGCTGGTACGGCTTTGACAGCCGCGTGGCTTGGTGCGCCTGCTTTGTGTCATGGTGCTACGGACAGGCTGGACTTTCCGAGCCGCGCTTTGCGGGCTGTCAGTCGCAGGGCGTTCCGTGGTTTACCTCTCACGGGCAATGGGGCGCGAGGGGTTATGAGAATATCGCTCCCGGCGACGCCATCTTTTTTGATTGGGATTTAGACGGCAGCGCAGATCATGTAGGTATCGTAATCGGCACAGACGGAAGCCGCGTTTACACCGTGGAGGGTAATTCCGGCGACGCCTGCAAAATCAGAAGCTATCCTCTTGATTACGCCTGTATCAAGGGCTATGGGCTGATGAATTGGAATTAAAATTTGAAAGGAGTTTTGACAGTATGACAAACAGCAAAATTGACCGCATTGAAAAGGAAATGCAGAAAACGCGGGAGAAAATCACCGAGTATCAGAACAGGCTGAAAGAGCTTGCGGCGCAGAAAACCGAAGCGGAAAACCTGCAAATCATCTCTCTTGTGCGCTCCATGCGCGTAACCCCCGCAGAGCTTACCGCCCTGCTTTCCGGCGAGCCGATCCCCGGCATTGCCGCCGCAGGGACAGACTACATGGAACAGGAGGAAATCGAAGATGAAGAATAAAGGCTTTTTCAAAACAGCCGCCGCCCTGCTTGCCGCCCTTGTCCTCTTGGGCGGCTTTTCCGTTACCGCCTATGCGGGCGGCGGTGAGGACATTCCCACCAACGACAGCGGCGTGATCGTAGAAACCGAGCCGCAGCCCCTTACGCCGGATGGTAATCTGTCGCTGATTGACGACATTGAGGGAGAAGCCGCCGAGGACAAGCAGTTTATCATTGTGCAGAGCAAAAACGGCAACTACTTTTACATCATCGTTGACCGCGCCGCCGAGGGCAAAAACACCGTACATTTTCTCAATCAGGTGGACGAAGCCGACCTGATGGCGCTCATGGAGGGCGGCAGCGGCAAGGCGCAGGCTCCCGTCGTTTGCACCTGTAAGGACAGATGCAAGGCGGGCGCAGTCAATACCGCCTGCCCGGTATGCTCTGTCAATATGACCGAATGTGCAGGCAAGGAAGCCGTGCCGGAGCCGGACGATGCGCCGCCGGAGAAAGAAAAAAGCAATGCGGGCGGGCTTGTGATCTTCCTTGTCGTTACCCTGCTTGCCGGTGGCGGCGCGTTCTACTACTTTAAGATTATGAAGCCGAAGCAGGGTATCAAGGGCGACACCGACCTTGACGATTTCGACTTTGACGATTACGACGAGGACGCGCCGGAGGCAGGCAGCGAGGAACAGGAGGACGAGGAATGAGGTTAGTCATTGCAGAGAAGCCGAGTGTGGCGGCGGCACTTGCCGCCGCCCTTGGCGTAAAGAACAAAAAGGACGGATATATGGAGGGCGGCGGCTACCTCATTTCATGGTGCGTGGGGCATTTGGTGGAGCTTGCGGAAGCCGCCGCCTATGGGGAGCAGTACAAAAAGTGGAGCTATGACAGCCTGCCGATCCTGCCGCAGCCGTGGCAATATACCGTATTCAAAGACAGGCAAAAGCAGTTCAAAATCCTAAAAGACCTCATGCGCCGCAGCGATATTTCCGAGGTTGTCAACGCCTGCGACGCAGGGCGCGAGGGCGAGCTGATTTTTCGCCTTGTCTACCATGCGGCGGGGTGCGATAAGCCCTTTTCCCGCCTTTGGATTTCCTCTATGGAGAAAAGCGCAATTAAAAGGGGCTTTGCCGAGCTGAAACCCGGCGAAGCGTATGACGCGCTCTATGCGTCTGCGCTATGCCGCGCAAAAGCGGACTGGATCATCGGCATCAACGCCACCCGCCTTTTCTCCGTCCTTCACGGCAAAACTCTAAACGTGGGGCGCGTTCAGACGCCGACCTTAAAAATGCTTGCAGACCGGGACGCGGCGATCACCTCTTTCAAGAAAGAAACCTACCATATCGTCCGTCTTGATGTGGGCGGCGCGGAAGCGGTAAGCGCAAGGATCTCCGACGCCGCAGATGCGGAAGCCCTCAAAACGGCTTGCGAAGCGTCGCAGGCCGTTTGCATTTCGGTGAGGCGTGAGAGGAAAACCGAGCAGCCGCCCCGCCTGTTCGACCTTACGGGCTTGCAGCGGGAAGCCAACCGCATTTACGGTTACACCGCAAAACAGACCCTTGACCTTGCACAAGCCCTTTACGAAAAGCGGCTGCTTACCTACCCGCGAACGGACAGCAATTATCTGACCGACGACATGGGCGATACGGCGGTGCATATTGCCGCGCTGCTTGTCGGCAAGCTGCCCTTTATGGAAGGTGCAGACTTCACACCCGATGTTTCCCGGACGCTTAACAGCAAAAAGGTGTCCGACCACCACGCCATTATTCCGACAATGGAGCTTGCGAAAGCAGACCTTGCCGCTCTGCCGGAAAGCGAAAGAAATATCCTCACCCTTGCCGGGGCGCGTCTGCTGTTTGCCGCCGCCGAGCCGCACATTTTTGATGCGGTAACGGCGGTGTTCTCCTGTGCCGATACCGAGTTTACGGCAAAGGGAAAGACGGTTCTTTGCGACGGGTGGAAAGAGCTGGAACGACGCTACCGGGCGACGCTGAAAGGAAAGCCCGACGCCGAGGACGACGAGGAAAACGAGCTTATTTTAGATGCGCCGACCTATGCCGAGGGACAGAGCTTTGACAGCCCAGCCGCAAGAGTTACGGCGCACGACACGCAGCCCCCGAAGCCGCACACGGAAGCAAGCCTGCTATCTGCTATGGAACACGCCGGAAGCGCGGACACTGACCCGGACGCAGAACGTAAGGGGCTTGGCACTCCCGCTACCCGCGCCGCTGTGATTGAAAAGCTGGTCAAATCCGGCTTTGTGCAGCGCAAAGGAAAACAGCTTATCCCAACCCAAAAGGGCAACAACCTTGTTTGCGTTCTGCCCGATACGCTGACCTCTCCGCAGCTTACCGCCGAATGGGAAAACGCTCTGACGCAGATTGCAAGGGGCGCAGCCGAGCCGGAGGACTTTATGCGGGGCATTGAAGAAACGGCGCGGGAGCTGGTGAAAGCCTATCCGTTTCTTTCCGAAAATCAGAAAGACCTGTTCAAAGAGGAAAAGACGGTGATCGGCAAATGCCCCCGCTGCGGCGGGAATGTCTGCGAGGGCAGGAAAAACTACTACTGCGAAAAGAAGGGCTGCGCCTTTGTCATGTGGAAAAACGACCGCTTTTTCGAGGAACGCAAAACCGCCTTTACCCCGAAAATCGCCGCTGCGCTGCTTGCGGGCGGCAGGGCGAAGGTCAAAAAGCTGTATTCCCCGAAAACGGGTAAAACCTATGACGGAAGCATTGTATTAGCCGATACGGGCGTGAAATACGTCAACTACCGTATCGAGCTTGCGAGGGACAAAGAACTTACGCAGCAAGCATAGGAAAGGGGTACCCTTTCCGTAAAATCCCCGTTCTGACGCTACGCGCAGAATGGGGATTTTGCTTGTTGGGAAGTTTCCCAAACCCTCTATAAAAACGAACTGAAAGGAGCGAATGAATGAGCGAACAATTTTCTATCTTGATTGACAGCCGCAGCCGTTTTGAAACGGGCGCACCGGGCGGCGCATGGCTTCCCATGCCCGCTACACAGGAGCAGCTACACGCGGCTATGCGTAGCGTCGGTATTACCGCCGACAACCCGCAGGATTTTTTTGTGGGCGGCTTTGCAAACACCGAGGATTGCCCGTTTGACGTGCCGCTTGCCGTTATCCAAAGCGGCAGCATGGACGAACTGAACTATTTAGGCAAGCTGCTTGAAATGCAGCGTGACGAGGACAAAGCAAAGTTTGCGGCGGCGGTAACACTTGGCGAGTATGCCGGAAATCTGAAAGACCTTATCAATCTTGCACAAAACCTTGATTGCTACTGGCTTTATCCCACCGTCCAAAGCGAGGAAGATTACGGCTATTACCTTATCGACGAGCTGGACGAATTGGAACTGCCCGAAGAAGCAAAAAAGTATTTCATGTATGAGGAATACGGGCGCGACGCCGCTATCAATGACGGGGGACGCTTCACCGAGCAGGGCTATGTTTACAACAATAAAAACACCTTTTCGGAGTGGTACAACGGGCGCGATATTCCCAAAGAATACCGTATTATGAGCTACCCGCAGCCGACGCGCCTTGACCCGGAAAAGGTTGAAATGGACGCTATCGGCACAAGGCAAGCGGCGACGCTTACCACAGAGCCGCCGCAGCCGCAGCCCGTTATCCCTATCAACCTTACCGCAGAAAAGCCCGCCGAAAAGCTCAAGGAGATTACCGACCGTTTGGAACAAGGCATTACGGAACTCTTTGACAGCGAACGCTACAAGGAGTATTTGCGCGTCATGTCAAAGTTTCATAATTACAGCTTCAACAACACCCTCTTGATCGCCATGCAGAAGCCCGACGCTTCCCTTATCGCGGGCTTTACCGCTTGGAAAAACCAGTTTCAGCGCAACGTCAAAAAAGGCGAAAAAGGCATTAAGATTATCGCCCCGTCGCCGTTCAAAATCAAGCAGGAAACGGAGAAAATCGACCCGCAGACCCAAAAGCCCGTGATCGGAAGGGACGGAAAGCCCGTCACCGAGGAAAAGGAGATCACCATACCCGCCTACAAGGTGGTATCTGTCTTTGACGTGTCGCAGACCGAGGGAAAGGAATTGCCGGATATTGCCGTGGACGCGCTGACGGGCGATGTGGAGCAATACAGTGATTTTTTCGCAGCCCTTGAAAAGACCTCTCCCGTCCCCATCGGCTTTGAGAAAATCGAGGGCGGCGCACACGGCTATTATCACTTGGAGGACAAGCGTATTGCGCTTGACGAGGGCATGAGCGAGCTGCAAACGCTCAAAACCGCCATTCACGAAATCGCCCACGCAAAGCTGCACGATATTGACCTGAACGCTCCCAAAGACGAACAGCAGCCCCGCGTAGACCGCCGCACCCGCGAGGTGGAAGCGGAAAGCGTCGCCTACACCGTTTGCCAGCATTATGGGCTTGATACGTCGGACTACTCTTTCGGCTATGTAGCCGGGTGGAGCAGCGGGCGGGAGCTTGCGGAGCTGAAAAGCTCCCTTGAAACGATCCGCTCTGCCGCCGCAGACATCATCAACAGCATTGACGGACATATCGCAGAGCTGCAAAAGCAGCACAAGGCCGAGAAAGCCGCGCCCGATCTTGCCGCCGCGCAGGAGCAGCAGACCGAAAAACCCCTTACGGACTTGCAGAAAAAAGCCGCCGCAATCGCAGAGAAATACGAGGCGCTTTCCACACAGGAAAAAATCGGAGTGATTGCGCAGGCGTTCGGCGGTACTGCGGGCAGGATTGAAACGTCGCCCTGCACGGGAAAATGGCGCGGTACAAGCGATATATCCATCCGCTTTGATAACGGCGCGTCCCTGTTTCTCGGCAACCGCCTTACGCCGAAAGCAAAGACCGCAGCGGTACAGCGGGAGCTTGTCAACGATACCCTGCTGCGGTACAACCCGGAGATCGTCAGCGCGGCAAAGGAAGCCGCTCTCGCTTCCCTCATGGAGCGCGAAGCAAAGGACAATGCCATTGCCGCGCAGAAGGGCTTGAAGCCCTACACCCTGCTCAACGTCGAGTTCAACGACGGCGCGGACAGTCAAAGCAGCGGATATATGGGCTGGTACTATGTGACACTGGCGGTAGACGGAAAAATCTGTTCCCATATCGAAACCGGGCTGAATTACGACATTGCGGATGGCAAGGTGAGTGCAGAACCCACGCGGGAGAAATATTTTGCGGCAGGCGCATTAAAAGATAGTGAAGTGGACTATGTTTTCAACAACGTCGGCTTTTCCTCTGCTTCCGGGCTGTATGCGCTTCCCGTCAGCGATGCCGTTTTGCAACGTGCCGAAAAGACGCTTGCGGAGCGCACACAGGCGCAGGCGGCGCAGCGTACAGAAAAAGACGTGATTTATACCATGCACACCAATCCCCGCAGCGAAAGCCTTGCCGACCGCTCTTTCCTGCAAGCCTATGAACAGCAGCCGGACGGGAAAGCCATACCGGGCGACTTGCTGTTTGTCGGGACGCCGGAGAAATGCCGGGAGCTGTTGCAGAGCTTGAACGCCGGGGAGCTGACGCAGGGCGAGGTCAAGGCACTTTATGCAAAGGCGCAGGAGCCGGACAGGGACAGCTTTTTTATTTACCAGCTCAAACGCGGCGACGAAACGCGGGATTTGCGCTTTGAGCCTTACGACCGTCTGACCGCAGCGGGACACACAGTTGATCCGGCGAACTATGACCTGATTTATTCCGCGCCCCTTGCACCGGGTACGAGCCTTGAAGCTATTTTTACCCGCTTTAATATCGACCACCCGAAAGACTTTAAGGGACACAGCCTTTCCGTTTCCGATGTGGTGGTGCTGCATCAGAACGGGCAGGACACGGCGCATTACGTTGACAGCATCGGCTATCGACAGACGCCGGAGTTTTTGCAGCCGCAGAATTATCTAAAGCACGTTGAGGATATTGTTGAGCAGAACGACAACAATTTTGACGGTATCATCAACAACACGCCGCAGACGCCCACCGTCGGGGAATTGGAGCAGAAAGCAAAGGCGGGTGAGCCGATTTCCCTGATCGACCTTGCGAACGCCATCCATGCCGATAAGGAGCGCGGCAAAGAGGAAAAGCCCTCGATCCGGGCGCAGCTTCGGGCGGCAAAGGAGCAGACCGCCCAGAGAAAGGCGCAAAGGAGCAAGACGCAGGATTTGGAAAGGATCTGATCGTATGCAGAAGTTTGAAAACATGGATATACTGGCTTGCCTTGATGCGGTGATGAAGCAGAACACCGGCTTTTACCAAAGCGATTTTGAGATTGACAAGAAGATCATTCACGAGGCTGCTGCAAGCCCCGACCGTGAGGACAAAACCCTTTTGTGGCTCTCCCGTCCGTCCGGGACGCATTGCTTCCGGGAGCGCGACGTTTTTCTCAAAGACACCCGCCCATACAACACATGGAAGTTCCACGGGGAGCAGACACGCGACCGCATCCTTGCCTATGCCGTGGAGCTGACGGGCAGGGAGCGCGGCAAAATCCGGGGAAACCTCTATGAGCTGGACTATGCCGCCCATTTCCGGCACGTTCGGGAGCAGGCGCTTCCCGCAGACACCGTAACGCTTTTCTATGAGCGCGGCGAGCGCAGCCAGCCGACAAATAGATACCTTGGCGGTTCACCCGATCCGCAGTATGGCGCGTTTCTCCGCTTTGAGGTGCAGCCAAACGACCCCGAAGCCTTGCGCGATCTTCTGCAAGAGGAACGGCGCAGCCGTGAGCAGCTTTCGCCGGGGGACTTCAAGGCGCATATCGCCGCCCTGCACGACGGATTGATTGAAGCCGAAGCACGGCGCATTGTTGCCGAAATGAAACGTCAGTACAGCCCCAACAGCCCGAACAAAACCCACTACATGACAGAGCTTGCCCCGGCGTTTATGATGCTTGCATCGAGCCGGGACGTTGACCGTCTTTTCTCGCTGCTTCCCTACAAGACGCTGACCTTTTCCAAAATTGAGGGCAGGCACGGCATCTATGCGCTGATCGACAAGAACGAAAACCGCGACCGGGATATTCGCAAGCCCCGCCCCTCTATCCGGGCGCAGCTTGCCGCCGACAAGAAGAAAGCCGCTCCGAAGCGGGCGGCGAAAACAAAACATCACGAAATGGAGGTATGAGCATGAACCGATTTACCGTTGAGGAAACAAATCTTATCAGCATCTACATCGCCGATACGCGCAGGGAGCTTATCGGGGAAATGACGGGTGCGCTGCCCTATATGGACGGCGAAATGCGCAAGCTTGCCTTGCGTACCCTTGCAAAGCTCCGCGCCATGAGCGACGCCGACTTTGCCGCTCTCGCCGTATCTGCCGCCGACGAAGTATGAGCGGGCTGAAACGGCTGACACCGCAGCAGAGCCGCAAAGCAAACGCCCTTATCAAGAAAACCTGCTGCAACTGTATGGGCGGGAACTGCATTTTGCTGGACGATGGGGACGAGTGCGTTTGTCCGCAGCTCATTTCCTATTCGCTTCTTTGCAGATGGTTTCAAAACGCCGTACTTCCCGCCGACAGGCTGCTTTACGCGGAGATTTACCAAGCCGAGGACAGGCGGCGGTGCGCCGAGTGCGGCGCGGCGTTTGCGTCCACCTCAAACAGCGTCAAATACTGCCCGGACTGCCGCAAGCGGATTACCCGCAGGCAAGCCGCCGAGCGGATGCGGAAACGACGCGCCCGCGTTACGCAGTAGGCGCGAAAAAGCCCTTATGCCATGCCGCTTTTCAGACGCGATTTGAGCATGACAAGGGATTTATACCTAAACCCGCAAAAACAGTGTTCTACTGCGTAACAGGCACTTAAAGCAGCACCCACGAAAAGACGGGGCGCGGTGGCCATCATCGGCTGCCGCGCCCCGTTCTCTTTTTTTGCTTATTCCTCGTCGATTTCTGCTACGCCGACCCTGCCGACGTTTAGAAGCCGATATATCGTCAGTGGGATATACCATGCTGCGACCGCAAGCCGCCATATCAGAATGACGCCACCGATCAAGCCGCCCACAATGAAGTTGAGCGCAACGACGCCCACCGTGCCGGAAAGGTCGAAGCCACGGGGGATAAGCCACACGAACATACGGCGTATGCCAAAGGGGATGCCGCAGCACAGCCACACATAAAAGTAGTTCGTTACCCCGTCCTTTGTGAATACCAGTGCAGCCCAATAAAACAGCACCCCGGCAATCAGAACGGTCAAAACCGTTTTCTTAAAAAAGTCTTTCCAAATCTCGCCCCGCGTCATAACCTCACCTCTGTTTCGTAAAAATTTGGATAGCGTTCAGCAGTCCTACATTGGGATAGTTTCATCATACCATGCTTTTTCAGGGATTTCCACACAAACCGCATTTATCCGCGCGCATTTTCCTTACCCCGCTCCAGCTCACTTTCACACCGCAAAATACTGTCGATGTTCCGCTTGATAACGTCGTACTCCTTGACCTGCTTTTTCAGCCTGCCATAGTCGGCGTAGAGCTTTTCTTTCTGCTCTCCGAGCGCGGCATATTCCGCTTGCAGAGCGGCGACGCTGGGGAGCTTGCCGGCTACGCCGGACAGCACCCTGACCAGTGCCGCCAGACCGACGCAGACCCGGACACGGGCTGCATGGAGTTTGAAATCAGCAAGGGGCGTTTCTCTTTCCGTCTGACCGCCCCATACAGCGAGGAACGCCGGAGAGCAGCCAGTAAAGCAGCGAAAAAGAGCGGCGTTCATAGAAAAGACGCCGGACGGTAAGATAATTATGCTTGACAAGTTTGCTTGGCATTGATATAATAATGACAAGAAAACTTGGAAAGGAGCGATTCTGTTCAATGAATAAAGAGAAAATTTTGGAAAGCAGCCGCAGAGAGAACAAAAACAGGGACTTGGCGGAGATGGAAGTAACCGCGCAGGCAGGAAACAGTGCCGGTCGTGTTGGTGCTGCGGTCTGCGTTGTTCTCACGCTTATCTTTCGTATCTTTACAAAAACATACTTTCTGAGTCCGTGGGTTGTTTACTTTAGCATCCTCACCACCCACACTCTTGTAAAGTATGCAAGGCTAAAGAGAAAAACCGACTTGATCCTCGGTATTCTCTATTTAGCGATGTGCCTCACATTTCTTGCCTTTTTTGTCCTGCGGCTTGTGGAGGTCAAGGAATGAATGACGAGCTGAAATTGAAAAACAACCTCAAGGAAGCACGCGCAGAGAAAAAGCTATCCCAAACACAACTGGCGGAAATGATTGGTGTATCGAGAAACACAATCAGTTCCATTGAAACGGGGCAATTCAATCCAACCGCAAAGCTGGCATTGATCCTCTGCATTGCTCTGGACAAGAAATTTGAAGAACTGTTTTATTTTTAAGGAGGACGCGAATGGATAATATCGCTCTGTTGATCTTAGGCATATTCATCTCCGTTATTGGAATCGTGAATATGACTGGAAATATCAGCACAATACATTCCTACAACCGAAGAAAGGTCAAGGAAGAGGATGTGCCGAAGTACGGGAGAGCCGTCGGCACAGGTACGCTTATCATCGGTGTATCTTTGATAGCGGCATTTGTCACAGCTTTCTGGAGCGAAAAGGCAATGTATTTCATTGTTATTCCGGCGCTCGTCATCGGCTTGGGCTTTATCTTGTATGCACAG
>ERZ791744.1284-NODE-1284-length-17377-cov-2.928126_pt1 | contig 17377 bp, 10 predicted proteins | sample MGYA00510039_ERZ791744 | MGnify/ENA primary metagenome ERZ791744 (study PRJEB30046, sample SAMN00791969) | human gut metagenome | study: EMG produced TPA metagenomics assembly of the A metagenome-wide association study of gut microbiota in type 2... | reverse complement strand
AAAAAAAATTGATTGTCATCCCGACAACCAATCTTGCGTTAACCTTAAAATCTAATACCATGAAAAACTCAATGCAAAATTACAAAATATTTTTCAAACAGTGTTGTAAAACATAAAAAATTAGCTTTGATATAACATTATTTAACAATATTATTATTATAAAGAATATAATTAACATATTATAACTCACAGGAGGAGGTAGAACACGTAATAGCGACTGTTTAATGAGAGCGGTGTCCCTCTCGAGCGGAGATGACCGGAGATATTCTGAACCGGATTTACAGATTTTGTGAAGCGATATTATCGGGTTAGGGTAAACAGATTCTTACTTTGCAGCCATAAGTAGTTTAATTATTGCATACATGGCATCGATAAAAGTAAAGTTACGACCCTCGACCATTGCGGATTGCGAGGGGACGATCTACTATCAGATCATCCACGACCGAAAAGTCCGGCAACTTCTTACGAATTACAAATTATTTCCTACCGAATGGGATGAACGCCGCTCGATGGTGACTGCCGGTCAAAATAGTGAGCGCAAATCGTTTATTCTCTCGATCCGGGAGCGCATCCGCTGGGATATGGAACGTCTGACAAAGATTGGCCGCAAACTGGACGCGGAGGGACTGATATATACCGCAGATGAAGTGATTGACGAGTTTAACCGCTATGCGCATGAATACTCTCTGTTCAACTTTATGGAGAGTCTTATTGCACGCCTCAAGCAGAACGGCAAGATACGCACTTCCGAAACATACAGATCAACCTTGAACAGCTTCAAGAAATACAGAAAGGATGAAGACATAATGCTTGACTGCATTACTTCCGAGACAATGGAAGGCTATGAGGCGTGGCACAGGAAGCGGGGAGTCGCGCCGAATACGATATCATTTTATACGCGCATACTCCGAGCCGTCTATAACCGTGCCGTCGAGGATGATATAATAGAGAACCGCAATCCCTTCCGGCATGTCTATACAGGAGTAGACAAGACCGTAAAGCGGGCGTTGCCGTTGGCACTGATCAAGAAAATCAAAGTGCTGGACCTCTCGCTGCTCCCGACACTCGATTATGCCCGCGACATGTTCCTTATGAGCTTTTATCTCAGAGGAATGAGTTTTATCGACATGGCTTTTCTCAGAAAGACAGACCTTAAGAACCGCTACGTTACATATCGCCGCCGCAAGACAGGTCAGCAACTGATCATAGAGTGGACAAAAGAAATGCAGATGATTCTCGATAAATACCCGGAGAACAACAGTGACTATTTGCTTCCCATCATCCGTAACACCGGTACCAATGAGCGGTGTACCTACCGCAATGCCGGTTACAACATCAACCACAACCTGAAGCGAATAGCAGAAATGGTAGGCATCACCATACCACTGACTCTTTATGTAGCCCGTCACAGTTGGGCGTCGGCCGCCAAAGCCAAAGGTATTCCGGTCTCTGTAATCTCCGAAGGCATGGGCCACGACAGCGAGGCGACGACCCAAATCTACCTCGCCAGCCTTGACACCTCTGCCGTCGACAAAGCCAACAGCCTAATCCTCAGAAGCCTGAAATAGCACCAAATACCCTGTCAAATAGTCCGTCAATACTTCGGAACAGCCGTCAATATCATTCTGAACCCGTAAAAATATGCCTCAGCACCATCCGGTCCTGAGGCACATTTGTTTAGCAACCATCCAAATCTCTTGAAAAGCGATACTTAATTAAAATGCAAATTTACTCAAAATACTGTAAATAAGCATTCTTAAGAGGCATCTAAATTTATTGACATATGCCAGAAGTGCCGAAATTGTTTAGCAAACGGTCTCGGTATTTAATATTTTATTATTGAAAGTAAGAGAGATAGCCATCATCCAAATCGCTTTTCAAGAGAGGATGGCTAATAAGAATCTCAATAAGGCTAAGGAAGCCAAGAAAGATGAGTTTTATACTCAGCTTGAAGATATAAATAATGAGCTGCGTCATTACCGCGGGCATTTCCGTGGTAAGACGGTCTTGTGTAACTGTGATGACCCTCGTGTCAGTAACTTCTTCAAATATTTTGCTTACAACTTCGAGTTTCTCGGCTTGAAGAAGCTGATTGCTACCTGCTATAAGAATCAGGACGTTAATCTTTTTTCCGAAGGTACGAGTGAACAGGCGGTTTATCTTATATATGAGGGAGACAAGAACGGTAATCATATTCCCGATGACAAGGAAATCGAAGTATTGCCGCTTAAAGGCGACGGAGATTTTCGTTCTGCCGAGTGCATCGAGTTTCTCAAAGAGGCTGATATTGTTGTCACCAATCCACCCTTTTCGCTGTTTCGCGAATATATTGCCCAGCTTATCAAATACGAAAAAAAGTTCTTAATAATCGGGAACATTAATACGGTCGCTTGTAAGGAGATTTTCCCTTTGATTATGAACAATCAGATTTGGTTAGGAGCAAGTATTCATAGTGGAGATAGAAAGTTTTGGGTGCCTGATGACTATGAGCTTAACACGGCGGGTTGTGGAATAGACGAATCAGGAAGAAAATATATTAGAGTAAAAGGAGTTCGTTGGTATACTAATCTTGATTATAAAGAACGACATGAAGATTTAATCCTTTATAAATCATACTCTCCCGAAGAATACCCGACTTATGAGAATTATGACGCTATTGATGTAGCCAAGACATCCGAGATTCCGATGGATTACTATGATAAAATGGGAGTGCCTGTTACTTTTCTTGACAAATACAACCCGGATCAATTTGAAATCATTGGAAATGCAGGTGATGGAGACTGGTTAAAATCCATAGGAGTTCAGCCGATGGGTGCCGATGCAGTTCAAAATTTAAGGGCACAGGGAAATAGATCACATGTTTCTCCAAATATGATGTCATTATATCTGAGAGTTGATGGCAAAGTAAGCCGTCCTTATTCGCGTATTATCATCCGCAGAAAACAATAAACCATGAAAATAGAACTAAAATCCATAAAGATAGCCGATCTTATCGAGGGCTATTCCAATGACTCGGACTCCGGTGTCAAGGGATATGGCGGAAAATTAGATATTCGTCCCCCATATCAGCGAGAATTTCGTTATGATGTGAAACAACAACAAGCAGTCGTCAATACTATTCTGAAGGGCTTCCCGCTTAACATCATGTATTGGAGTGTCGGCGAAGACGGTAATTTCGAGATGATTGATGGTCAACAGCGCACCTTGTCGATTTGCGAGTTCCGTACTCATGGATTCAATATTGAAGACCCTGACCGTGGGACACTTTATTTCTCTACCCTGACCAAAGATGAGCAGGAGAAGTTCCTCAACTATGAACTGACGGTCTATTTCTGCGAGGGTAGCGACAAAGAGAAGCTCGATTGGTTCAGAGTTATCAATATCGCCGGCGAGAAACTTCTTGATCAAGAACTGCTAAATGTAGTCTATACCGGGCCGTTCGTTTCCGATGCACGCAGACATTTTTCCAAGAATGGTTGTCCGGCTTATAAGATGGGAGCCGATTATCTTAACGGCAACGCCATCGAACAGGCATATCTCGCGACTATACTTAAATGGGCGGCTCGCCATGATGGTATTGCCAAAGTTGACGAATATATGGCTCTACATCAGTTTGACCCCAATGCCAACAAGTTGTGGGCTTATTTCGTGGCAATTATCACATGGATTCGCTCGACTTTCCCGAAATATCGCCGAGAGATGAAAGGTCTCGATTGGGGTGCGATGTATGACGAGTTCGGAGATAACACCTACGATACTGCCGAACTTGAAAAGCAAATACATGACCTCATGGAGGACGATGAGATAATGAAGAAAGCCGGCATATACCGTTACGTCCTCAGCGGAGACCTACGCGACTTGTCGTTCCGTGCTTTCGATAAGAAACAGAAACGCGAAGCATACGAGCGTCAGAAAGGAATTTGTGTCCACTGCGGCAAACATTTCAAGCTGGAGGAAATGGAAGCAGACCACATCAAGCCGTGGAAAGAGGGAGGTACAACCGTCGCAGACAACTGTCAGATGCTCTGCCGCAACTGCAACCGCATAAAAGGTGCGAGATAAAATTTATCATACGACAACTGCCATACTCGGTTATCGGGTGTGGCAGTTTCGTTATTCAGTATTTGTTGTGAATGTCGCCAGAACCTCTGACCCGGTCAGATAATCTCTCGACATTACAGCGAATGTCACCGGAACCGGCTACAGAGGCTTTACCTGTCTTTGCCACGAAGTCCCCGGCGTCTATATCGCCGGATCCTGCTATGGCAAAATCAACAGAATCAGTACTACCATTGATTTTAACGTCGCCTGAACCCTTTATGTCGATAGTGCATATTTTTGTTTGTGCGGTGCCGCAATTTACGTCAGCAGATCCGGATATATGTACCATGAATACATACGCTTCGACTCCTGCCATCTCTATATCACCAGAGCCTGATGTGGAAACAGTAACATCCTTTTTGTTCGCTTTAATGACTCCGCATTTGAAGTCACTGCTACCTGAATTGCGTACACAGAATCCATCAAGGACTGTCAGGTCGCCATTTATTGTAAAATCTCCGCTGCCGGATGTTGATACATCTTTGAGGTTTCTGTTGGTGATATAGATAGTTGGAGATTCTCCATTGACAACAAGATTTTCGTATGAACCGGGCTTCATGGATATATAGAGTGTTCCACCGGACACTTCGAGAGTCATCTTTGGAATTAGATTCTCCGGCAAATGTCCTCTGACCTCAAAATCATCTTCTTTATCAGACTGTGTGAAAACTACATCTACAAATCCTTTGGAGACGATAGCGTCGAAATCTGATGAGATATCAAACTTGTGGTCAGTCATTATGCCGGGTGTAAACGGCTTCTGTTCACCTCCAGTCTCGTATTCCGGAACATAGTGGACTCCATCGACATATACCTCACCGTTGATTACCGAGATGTTACGCCCGTTTATGTTGCAGGATGCCATACCTCCTGCGAATATATTTGAATATCGTGCCATGCTATTATAACAGTTGAGTCAGCGTTCTGTTTCATCCTCAATCTTGGCATTACGATGATAGCCATGACGAACAAACGAGTCAACAAAGATCAGTTCCTTATACCATTCGCCTTCGTCGTTCTTCTTGTTTTGCATCCTCCAGAATCCTCTGACATAGATGTCATTGTCGTTGATAATTTTCCTAAACCATTTGGAATCCATGACTATTACTTCTTGTCCGGTTTGGTTTATTATCTTTTTCTTGTCAACATATTCTAATGGGGTCCCTTCGACTGCTGTGAATTTTCCCTGTGGTATAATTACGGTTTCAACTTTGACAAATCGCTTTACGGCAACATATGCGGATACAAAATTGACTACTGAAGCAAGAGCTATATGTCGGTCTTCCAAAGAACCTTGGAACAACGCATTGTCACTGATTATGGGATTCAAGACGCCAACTCTCAACTGGTCGCCAACAAAGTCATTGCTCGTGTAAAAGTTGAAGATGCTTTTACCGTTTTGTTCGGAGAAATACCATATATGCAGTTTGTCTCCTCCATAGCCGTACACCATAGTGACATTCCCTTGACATAGCAATATGCCACATTCCTCTTTTTCACTAAATTCATGGAATAACTGCGGCATAATCTTTTCAAATGATGGAGCACTCTTCTTCATCACTTCCTCGAAAGAAGGCATTAGCAGTTCTGGCAATCCCCATTCTGGTTCCTGAATGCGAATATTGTTCAGCTCTTCCAGATGATGATTGAGCAACTGATGATTTATAGGGTCTGCACTACGAGCTAATAGAATGCCGTCCGGTAGTTTATTGCTATCCGGATCTAAAAGCCATGTGATAATGGGCCTTTTTTTAATAATTTAAGTTTCGCAAGTTCAACTTACTGATTTCAGATTGTAAAATTGAGCGATATGAGCCATCTCTTCAGACTGATTGATAACGGCATCGTAGATCTCTTCGTCCAAAAGGCCGAAGACTCTCGCTATTGCCGTGACCAGTTCCTGAAGAATGCCCCATATCTGTTGAGCCGCCGAAAGCTGGACAGTCTCCCGGGTTATTTCCCTGAAGAGGCCTCCTATTGTCTCATAATCGCTGAATCGCCTTGCCACCGAAAGGATATTATACTGCAGACAACACAATGTCGCGGCAGCTATCTGGGATGCGAAGCTTGTACTCTGGCATTTGACGAATCCGAGATTGGTCTTGCAGTCCTTGAACACGACTTCAAGCGCCCAACGGCGGGAGTAGATCTGCCACGCCTTAATAAAATCGAGGCCGGTGTCGGTGGAGAGCAGTCCGTTCCATTTGCCGTGCTGTGTCCGACGCACGAGGAATATCCTTACAGGCATGCCTCCAAAAACAGCATCGTAAACGATATAGTTGCACTTGAGTTTGCGGCTGTACTTCTGCAGTTTGAGTTTCTTGCCGAGTTTTACAAGCGCCGGAGCGGTGAGATCGCCATGCTCCGTGTGATATTTTGTCTTGCCATTCTCGCCGACCTTTATCATGCCGAGCCAATGGCACTTTATATGACGGCTGTGGATGAAACGGACAATGTCCTTGTTGGTGAACCAGCTGTCCGCCAAGACATAGCTGAACTTTACACCTTTGCGTATCGCCCGCTTTATCATCTCTTTGGCAAGCTCGAGCTTGGACATGTCGTATGCCTTCTCGCGACTGCGGAGTACCTCGCTGTCATGCTCCGTCTTATGACGGCGCTCAAGTTCTCTGGCACTCATCCCGTAGTTACCCTTCTTCCCCTTTTCTCCGATTATGTCGAAGTCAAGGAGAATCTGCGAGACGCCATCTGTCACCGCCATGCAGAGGCACTTGAAACCGAGCACCGCCTTGTGAGCCAGATGGGAATGCACCCTGCCTATTTTCTCGATGGTGCGCCCTGTCTTCTCATGGTCGGTGTCGTCAAGAATCAAACACACATCCTGCTCCTTGTGGTCGGAGCGCACGTGGATACGGTTCCAGAGCTGCACGGATATGTGCCACAACGCCTTACGCCAGTCGATGAAAGGATTTTCCATAAAACGGTAGAAAACATCCTTGCGCGCCTTGACAAGCGTTTCAAGCGTCCCGTCCTTGTGACAACGCCAGCTGTTTTTTATCCCGAAGCATGGGAAGAGAAGCAGAATCTGGAACACGGTCAGCAGCGGGTAGACGCAGTTGCGCTTGCTTGTGACTGCAAGAGTATCTTTCTCGGTAATCCTGACATGGGAAAGAATCGAGGATATGTTCTGCATTGCTGCTGTAATATCGGAATTTTTGAAAAACGTTTTGATATTCGAGAGAAAAGGAGTAATTTTGTGAATCGACATGGTCTTGAGTCAGTTTTTTGGTGGTACTTAAAATTACTCAATTTCTGCCAATTAGGCAAGAAACCATGTCGTTTTTTTATGCCCATATCTCTGAAATTACATACTTGCGAAACTTAAATTAATAAGCATAATCAATGTCAATTGTTGAGGTTGGCTATTGAGTTTTCAGTTGATTATTCTCAAACAAATAAGGTGGTTTCCTAATGTGGATATGAGAGTTGGAGCTTCATTTATAACCAACGGGATTCTTATTGGAATCATTGAATGGTAGTTATTTACAGGATTTTGAGTAAATTGGTATTTCAATGAAGTAACGCGGCTCTCTCAAAGTGCTCATCGTTACAGACTACAAGTATAATGATTTTCGGTATATTACGCAAGAATAAATAATAAAATAGGGATTGTGGAGGATTCAAGGAAAATATTAGTGATCGGACTTGAAACTAAAATGCGAAAAATTTCAAGTTGTTTTGAATATTGGGAATAAATTGTTATTTTTGCATTTTACTAAGAGAGGGTTTGAATTTAGAACGTCTTATCGAAGTTTAAGATAATGATTGATCTTGACTTCAAACCGATACAAAGGTCTTTTCCGGTCAATTCCGCGAGCAGAGGAAGGTGCATAGCGGGCTATGCGACTGATGAGGATTGAGGAATTATCTCGAAAAAAACTCTTTGTATTATTTGATTTAAATCCAAACTCTCTTAGAAACTGTTTAAATTTAAACAGTTGCTAAGCAGCTGGAAAAATTGAGACTTGTTTTAAAGGCTGCTTGTTAATAATATGAAGATATCGGAATAAATTAATTTTATATAATCCACTCATAATTATCCACTCAAATCCTATGGGGTGGGCTGTTGAAGCCGTTGCCCTGATCCACAGCAGAGATGCTGAGGATAAATTTTGAAAAAACATGGAAGAATCTAAGAAACCAAAACGCCCGCGCATCGGAAATCCGGGTCTTGGCATTCCCGCCGAAAGCGCCGAACATGAAACTCGCTACGAGAAGGTGAATTATCCATCGTCATCCGCATCGACTGATTCGAATACTGATACAGAACAGCATAGCCACGGCGGCTATCAGCAGAGAAATTACGGAGCTTACCAGCAGCGCCCCTATCAGCAGCGCCCGCAGGGTTATCAGCCCCGTCCTTATCAGCAGCGTACTCAGGGATATCAGCAGCGCCCGTATCAGCCGCGTTCTCAGGGTGCGGACCAGAATGAACAGGGGGCATCCTCTTCTTACGGTCAGCCTCGTCAGCAGGGCTACGGTCAGAACCGTCCCGGCGGCTACAATCAGCCCCGTCAGCAGGGTTACGGCCAGAACCGTCCCGGCGGCTATAACCAGAACCGTCAGCAGGGAGGCTACAATCAGAACCGTCCCGGCGGCTACAATCAGCCCCGTCAGCAGGGCGGTTACAATCAGAACCGTCCCGGCGGCTACAATCAGCCTCGTCAGCAGGGCGGTTACAATCAGAACCGTCCCGGTGGCTACAACCAGAACCGTCAGCAGGGCGGTTACAATCAGAATCGTCCCGGCCAGAACCGCCCCGGTCAGAACCGCGCGGCTTACGGTCAGAACAACTGGAAAGGAAATAATCAGGGTGGAGTTAAGTTTACTCCCAAGCCCAAGCAGATCGACTACGTTCTCGAAGATATCGATCCGAACGCAGAGATCCGTCTTAACAAATATATGGCAAACGCCGGTATCTGTTCGCGCCGCGAGGCCGATGAATACATCACCGGAGGAAAGGTTAAAGTCAACGGCGAGGTCGTGACGGAACTCGGCACGAAGATCACGCGTAATGATGTTGTCGAATACGATGACAAGGTTGTGACTCCCGAGCGCAAGTGCTATGTGCTTCTCAATAAGCCGAAAGACTGTGTGACTACAAGCGATGATCCCAACGGACGCACCACAGTGCTCGATATAGTGAAAAACGCATGTGAGGAACGCATTTATCCTGTAGGCCGTCTCGACCGAAACACTACCGGTGTGCTTCTGCTCACCAACGACGGCGACCTCGCTTCCAAACTGACTCATCCCAAGTTTGTCAAGAAGAAAATATATCATGTCTGGACAGACAAGGATATCACGGAGGAAGACATGCAGCGTATCGCCGACGGCATAGAGCTTGAGGACGGCGAGATCCACGCAGACGCCATATCGTATGTGAGTGACGACCGCAATCAGGCCGGAATCGAGATCCATAGCGGCCGCAACCGCATTGTGCGCCGTATATTCGAGCATCTCGGATATCGTGTCATAAAGCTCGACCGTGTCTATTTCGCCGGTCTTACCAAAAAGAATCTGCCCCGCGGCCGCTGGCGCTACCTCACTCAGGAGGAAGTCAACTATCTCCGCATGGGCGCTTTTGAATAAATTTGAAATGGAAAAAATTCGCAGAACAACCATAAAAGGTCTTCTGGCCGATCCGGCTCCCTTCATCGACAGCCGGGTCGACGTTAAGGGCTGGGTGCGTACGCGCCGTGGAAACAAACATGTGCAGTTCGTGGCTCTTAACGACGGAAGTACCATCAACAATCTTCAGATCGTCTTTGATCTGTCGAAATTCAGCGAGGATGAGCTGAAGTCCGTGACCACGGGCTCAAGTATCCATGTGCAGGGGACGCTCGTCGCCTCGCAGGGAAAAGGACAGACAGTGGAGGTGCAGGCCGATGAACTTGAGGTGTACGGCACGGCAGATCCTGCCACGTATCCTTTGCAGAAAAAAGGCCATACTCTCGAATTCCTTCGTGAGAAAGCGCATCTGCGCCCGCGCACCAATACTTTCGGCGCCGTGCTTCGCATCCGCCATGCGCTGGCCTTTGCCATCCATCAGTTCTTTAACGACAAAGGCTTTTATTACTTCCATACGCCTCTGATCACGGCTTCCGACTGCGAGGGAGCAGGCGCGCAGTTCCAGGTGACGACTCTTCCTCTCGGCGATCTTCCCCGCACCGAGGAGGGCAATGTGGATTATTCGCAGGATTTCTTCGGCAAGATGGCCAGCCTCACGGTGTCGGGTCAGCTTGAGGGAGAACTCGGCGCCACGGCCCTGGGATGCATATATACGTTCGGCCCGACTTTCCGCGCGGAGAATTCGAATACTCCGCGTCATCTCTCGGAGTTCTGGATGATAGAGCCGGAGATGGCGTTCTACGAGATCGAGGACAACATGGATCTCGCTGAGGAATTCATCAAGTACTGTATAAACTATGCGCTCGAACACTGCAAAGACGACATCGAGTTCCTGGCCGAGCATTTCGACAAGGAGCTTATCGGGCGTCTACGGTTTGTGGTGGACAATGATTTCGTACGTCTCCCTTATACCGAGGGTGTGAAGATACTCGAGGAATCGGGACGCAAGTTCGAGTTCCCCGTCTACTGGGGTGTGGATCTCGCGTCCGAACATGAGCGTTATCTCGTAGAAGAACACTTCAAACGCCCCGTTATACTGACGGACTATCCGAAGGAGATCAAGGCCTTCTACATGAAGCTCAACGAAGACGGCAAGACAGTCCGCGCCATGGACGTGCTTTTCCCGAAAATCGGAGAGATCATAGGCGGCTCGCAGCGTGAGGAGAGCCTTGAGAAGCTCAGCGCGCGTATCGCCGAGATGGGACTTACAGGCATGGACTGGTATGTCGACACCCGTCGTTACGGAACGGTTCCCCATTCCGGATTCGGTCTCGGTTTCGAACGTCTCGTGCTTTTCGTGACCGGTATGCAGAATATCCGCGACGTGATCCCCTTCCCGCGCTATCCGAACAACTGCGAGTATTGATGGCCCGTATCGCAGCAGTCATATTTATAATCCTGTCTCTCCTGCCCGGTCAGCTAAAGGCGGAGAGACAGGATTCCATCGTTGTAAGTCTGCTTACCTGCTGGCCCGGCCCGGAGGTCTATGAGCTGTGCGGCCATTCGGCCCTGCGTGTCCGCGGCATCAATCCCGACGGCACCGTGACCGACACGGTATGGAATTACGGAGTGTTCGATTTCGCCGAGCCTAATTTCCTTTATCGTTTCGTAAAGGGCGAGACCGACTACATGCTCGCGGGATATCCCACCGCCATGTTCGTACCCGAATATATGGCGCAGGGGCGCCGCGTCGTGGAGCAGGATCTGAATCTGACACGCGAGGAAACGTCGCGTCTTGTCGGCATGCTGCGTGAGGAGTCGAAACCGGAGAACCGTACGTATCGCTACAATTACGTCAAAGACAACTGCGCCACGCGGATAACCGACCGCATAGACCGTGCTGTCGGCTCCCCGGTGGTTTATCCCGATTCTGTCAGGTACGGTACTTTCCGCAACGAGATGCGCGCCTATCACCGGGATTATCCCTGGTATCAGTTCGGCATAGATCTCGCTCTCGGCTCCGGCATAGATTATCCGTTGCGTGGCCGCGAAGAGATGTTTGTCCCGCTTGAGATGATGGAAAAGACGGCAGGAGCGCACCTGCCTGACGGCCGTCCGCTTGTGGCGGAGACAAGGGTCCTGTCGGAAGGCGTGCCCGATGCCACTCTCGGCCCGACGCACTGGAGCGCCACTCCGCTCGTATGCTGCTCCCTCTTTCTGGCCATGATCCTGCTGGTCTGCTGGCTTCAGTGGCGCAGGCGTGTCATATACAGGGCTGTCTACTCCCTCTGGTTCGGCGTGACCGGACTTGCGGGATGCGTCATTGCCTTTCTCGTGTTTGTCAGCAGCCACGAGGCCACGTCGCCCAATCTTCTGCTTCTGTGGCTTAATCCGCTGCAACTTATTGTGTCAGTGGGAGTATGGTTCAGACGTAAATGGAAAGTCCCGACTTCGGTGATGATCTATTATAATATCATCGTCGTTACGGTGACAATTATCGTATGGCCGTTTCAAACCCAATCGGCCAATCCGGCGTTTTTCCCATTGATGGCATCGACACTCGCATTGGCGGTGTCTTATGCAATAATCTCTCCGAAAATCAGTTATAAAAAATACCGCAACATACCCGAAAATGAAGAGGTTGGCAACCTCGGTGCTGGTAGGTCTGGCCACGCTCGGCGCGGCCGCACAGGCGGATCCCGCCCGACCGCGTCTCGTGGTGGGAATCGTCGTTGACCAGCTTCGCACCGATTACATAGAGTATCTGCAAAGTTACTTCGGCGAGCGGGGGTTCCGAACCCTGCTCACTGACGGTGTGTATATGCGCGACGTCGACTTCAAGGCCTCCCGCCTTGACGCGGCGAGCGCTACGGCCATGCTTTATACGGGAGCTTATCCTTCGGAGACCGGCGTCCCGTCCGGGCTTATATACGATTCCTCGGATCCGTCGGGGATGCTCAGGCTTCCTCTTGTATCGGGCGCGGCGTCAAGCATAACCAACGACTCTTTCACTCCCGCGCCACTGCGCCTGTCGACCATCGCCGATGAACTCGTGATCGACGGCGGCGGTTCCAGTCAGGTATATTCAGTGGCCATGGATCCGCAGCAGGCCGTGATCATGGCGGGGCATGCGGGCAAAGGTGCCGTATGGATAAACAATTCTTCAGGCAACTGGGCCACCACATCCTATTATGGCCCGATGCCGTCGGTCGTGTCGAACCGTAATTTCCGCAATTCGCTTTCGCAGCGTATCGACACGATGGTCTGGCGTCCCTCCGCACGCCTGCAGCTCGTGCCCGGACTGCCGGAAAAGAAAAGACAGAATCCGTTCCGTCACACGTTCCCGCGTGCCGACCGTGACGTCTATAAGAAATTTGTGGCTTCGCCCCTTTCCAATGTGGAAGTGACGGACGCCGCTATCGACATTCTGCGCGATCTTAATCTCGGCACCAGTCCGGGAGAAACCGACATGCTCAATGTGGCATATACGGTGGCTCCGTTCAAATATGTGACCGACGGTGTGACACGTGCCGAGCTAACGGACTCATATCTGCGCCTTGACGGGCAGCTTGCGCGGCTTTTCGATGCCGTTGACCGTTATGTGGGCGCGGCCAATTCCGTGATATGGCTCGCATCGACCGGTTATTACGATGACGCAGTGGCCGTCGAGGAGCGTTACCGTCTGCCCGGAGGCGAATTTTCCGCGCGCCGCGCGCGGTCGTTGCTCAATTCATATCTGTCGGCACGCTTCGGACAGGCCGGATACGTGTCGGCCATACGCGACGGCCAGATATATTTCGACCGGCATGCCATCGAGACAATGCGGCTTGATCCGGAAGCCGTGATAGGAGACGCTCGCAGTTTCCTTGTCAAGATGAGCGGCGTGGCCGACGCATTCACCATCGACGACATATTGTCTCCCTCCGATGAAGACCAGAGGGCGCTGCGCAAGTCTCTCGACCCGCGTTCATGTGGAGATATAATAGTGCGTTTCACTCCCGGCTGGAGTGTGGTCTACGATGAGCAGACCCCTCCTGTCACCAAACAGATAAGGGAGTCTGCCGTAATGACTCCGGCATTTCTGAAGGCCCCGGGTCTAAAGCCTCAGGTGATAACCTCGGGGATAGATGCCACGGCTCTCGCCCCCACGGTGGCCGGCGCCATCAGGATACGTGCCCCCAACGGAGCCGCGTCGAGGGCCGTGCCTGTCGAGGCCCGTTGATCAGGCAGCCGTGCGGACCATACCGCCGGGTCACAACAATATCAGACACTTTAAAGCAATAAATCTCTCCATACAAATTCGGAAAATATGTTTAACAATATACTTAAGAAAATATTTGGCGACCAGTCGGAACGCGCCGTGCGTCCGCTCTGGAACCGCCTCAAGACTGAAATCAATCCCATCTCGGAGCAGATACGCGATATATCGAACGATGAGCTGCGTGGCCGCATCGAGACTATCAAGGGCAATATCCGCGGCAAAGCCGCCGACTATAAGAAGCGGATGGAGGAAATTCGCTCGGAGATCGAGTCTCTCGATTATGACAAGCGCGAACCCCTCTGGAAGAAGATAGACGAGCTCCGCGAGGAAATGTTCGCCGAATACGCGCGTGATCTTGACGCCGCGCTCCCCGAGGTTTTCGCGGTGGTGAAGGAGACAGCGCGCCGCTTTAAGGAGAATGACACCATAGAGGTGACGGCCACCGACAGTGACCGCCGTCTCGCCGCCGCAGGCAAGGACTTTGTGACTATCGACGGAGACAAGGCCATCTACAAAAACGAATGGATAGCCGGCGGCAATCTCATGAAGTGGGACATGATGCATTACGATGTCCAGCTGATAGGTGGTATGGTGCTCCACGGCATGATGAACAACGGCAAGGTCACCAACAATATAGCCGAGATGGCTACCGGCGAGGGTAAGACCCTGGTCGCGACTCTGCCTGTGTTCCTCAACGCGTTGACAGGCGAGGGAGTCCATGTAGTGACGGTCAATGACTATCTGGCCAAGCGAGACTCCGAGTGGATGGGCCCGCTGTATCAGTTCCACGGCCTCACGGTGGCCTGCATAGACAAGACTGAACCGAACTCCATGGAGCGTCGCGAGGCATATGCGAGCGATATAACTTTCGGTACGAACAATGAGTTCGGTTTCGACTATCTGCGCGACAATATGGCCACGCAGACGCAGGATCTTGTGCAGCGCGAGCAGCATTATTACGCTATTGTCGACGAGGTCGACTCAGTGCTTATAGACGATGCGCGTACGCCTCTCATCATCTCGGGCCCGGTGCCTAAGGGTGATGACCAGATGTTCAACGAATTTAAACCGAATGTCGAGAAGGTCGTAAACGCCCAGCGCAAACTGGCGCAGCAGTTGCTCCTTGAGGCAAAAGAGAAGATATCGAAAGGGGAGACGGAAGAGGGCGGTCTCGCACTGTTCCGCGTGTACAAGGCTCTTCCTAAGCATGGTCCTCTGATCCGTTATCTTTCGGAAGACGGCATCAAGCAGCTTATGCTCAAGGTCGAGGCCAAGTATATGGCCGACAACAACCGCGAGATGCCCAAGGCTGTCGAGCCTCTTTTCTTTGTGATTGACGAGAAAAACCATTCCATCGAGCTGACCGACAAGGGTATCGAGGTGCTTACAGGCACAACTTCCGATCCTGAGTTCTTCATTCTTCCCGATATCGCCGCACAGCTGAGCGCGGTCGAGAACGAGGATCTTACCGCCGATGAGAAACGGGAGAAAAAAGACAATCTGCTCCAGAACTATTCTATCAAGGCCGAACGTGTGCATACGGTCAATCAGCTTCTGAAGGCCTATACGCTGTTTGACAAGGATGTGGAATATGTCATCGACGACAACAAGATCAAGATTGTCGACGAGCAGACAGGCCGTATCATGGAGGGACGCCGCTATTCCGACGGTCTCCATCAGGCCATCGAGGCCAAGGAGGGCGTGAAAGTGGAGGCCGCAACCCAGACCTACGCCACGATCACGCTCCAGAATTATTTCCGTATGTACCGCAAACTCGCCGGTATGACCGGTACGGCCATGACCGAGGCGGGTGAGTTCTACGACATATATAAACTTGACGTAATAGAGATTCCCACGAACCGGCCGGTGATACGCAACGACATGAACGACCGTGTCTACCGTACGAAGAAGGAGAAATATGCGGCTGTGATCCAGGAAGTGGAGGATATGGTCAAGGCCGGACGCCCGGTGCTTGTCGGCACCACGTCGGTCGAGATCTCCGAACTTCTTTCCAAGATGCTTAAGCTGCGCAAGATCGAGCATCAGGTGCTCAACGCCAAGCTGCATCAGAAAGAGGCCGACATTGTGGCGCAGGCAGGTCAGAAAGGCACCGTGACCATCGCAACCAACATGGCGGGCCGCGGTACGGACATCAAGCTCTCGCCCGAGGTGAAAGAGGCGGGAGGTCTTGCCATCATCGGTACGGAGCGTCATGAGTCGCGTCGTGTCGACCGCCAGTTGCGCGGTCGTGCCGGCCGTCAGGGCGACCCGGGCAGTTCGGTGTTCTTCGTGTCGTTCGAAGACACCGTGATGCGTCTCTTCGCGAATGACCGCGTTGTCAAGATGCTCGACAAACTCGGTTTCCAGGAGGGCGAGATGCTTGAGAACAGCATGGTCACTAAGAGTATCGAGAACGCGCAGAAACGTGTGGAGGAGAACAACTTCGGTATCCGTAAGCGTCTTGTCGAATATGACGATGTGATGAACGCGCAGCGTAACGGTGTCTATTCACGGCGTCAGAACGCGCTCAAGGGTGAGCGTATCGGCATGGATATCGCGAATATGGTCTATGAGCTCAGTTCGGAGATCGCCAACGGCTCATATGTGGATTTCAATGATTTCTCCGAAGAGGTGAACCGTGCTCTCGCGCTTGAGGTGCCCTTTACGGAAGAGGAATACGGCAAACTCGACACCGCCGAGATCACTGACCGTCTTGCCGATGCAGCTATGGAGACACTTGCCCGCAAGAAAGAGAAAATGGCCCAGGGCGCCTATCCCTATATCAAGGACTTCGTTGAGGAGCGTGGCGCGCGCGGTCCTGTCGGCGTGCCTATGACCGACGGACGCCGCATGTTCAATATCCGCGCCGATATCGAGGAATGCTACAACAACGAGTGCAAGCCGCTGGCCAAGGCATGGGAGAAGGCTGTGCTTCTTTCATCGATCGACTCTTGCTGGCAGGAACAGCTCCGCGAGATGGACGAACTCCGCAAGTCGGTGCAGAACGCGACTTACGAACAGAAAGATCCTCTTGTGATCTATAAGATCGAGGCATTCGAACTCTGGAAGAAGATGCTCTGGGAGATGAACTCCAAATCTGTCGCCACTCTTATGCGCGGACGACTCGCCGTGCCCGACTATTATGAGGCGAAGGCTGCCGAGGAGGCACGTATGAAGGCCCAGATGGAGCAGGCAGAGGCTCAGCGCCGTGCCGCTACATATGTACAGCCCGGCAATGCCACGATCAGTCAGGGTCCGGTTCGGCCGATGCCCAATCCTTACGCCAACTACAGCACGACCCATGAGACATACGAGGGTGAGAACGCGCAGCGTGAGGCGGCCCGCAATGTCAATCGTCCGGCTCCTGCCAAGACCCAGCCGATCAAGGCCCAGCCCAAGGTAGGACGCAACGATCCCTGTCCCTGC
>ERZ791744.1276-NODE-1276-length-17497-cov-2.213049_pt1 | contig 17497 bp, 7 predicted proteins | sample MGYA00510039_ERZ791744 | MGnify/ENA primary metagenome ERZ791744 (study PRJEB30046, sample SAMN00791969) | human gut metagenome | study: EMG produced TPA metagenomics assembly of the A metagenome-wide association study of gut microbiota in type 2... | reverse complement strand
AAAAAGCGGTCAATATCGGGACGTCGCGGACGGAAAATCGCGGGAACCGCCGCCGGGACGGACATTATCAATTATCATTCAACAGCTTACGCCCCAAATGGTCAATATATAACAAATACACTTCTTTTTCACCGGACCGGAAATATCCCTGCGATGACAATATCCGACAAACAAAACAGTTGCAGCCGCAAAACGGCTGTTATTCTTCAAAATCATTAAAAATCAACCTTATACACACGCATAACACCGAAAAACAAACAATAAGAAAAGACTTTTACGACAATATTTTCAGGATTTCCAGAAAGCATTCGGGCAAATTTTCGTATATTGTGCCGCAAATAAACAAGTCCAAAAATTTCACACGATGCAATTTTCAGCAAATACGGTTCTCCGGAAACGGGATACCGTACCCATTCATTTTTTATTCCTAATCCAATTTTTATGAGAAGATGCTTTACGCTATTGACGGTTCTCGTCCTCTGCGCCTCAAGCGGCTGCGACGACAAGAACAAAGAGGAGGTCGCGGATGTGATCGTCCTCTCGCGAAGTAGTGTCGCGTTCGCCCAGAAAGGCGGAACGACCACCGTCGCGGTAGCCACGCCCTCCGACTGGAAGGTGAGCTGTCCGGACGATTGGGTGACGCTGGCCTCCGAAGAGGGCCTGCTGACCATCTCCGCGGCAAGCAATACGACCGACAATGTCCGCAACTCGAAAATCACCGTGGAAACGGCCGGCGACAAACAGGAAATCGCCGTTCACCAGGCATTCTCGTGGGAAACGGTCCTGCTGTCCACCACCGCTTCGGAGGAAATTTCGCTGGATTCCGAAGGTGAGAGCGTTCTCTTCACCGTGGTCTCCAACGGCCAGTGGAGCGTCACGAGCGACGCCGACTGGGTTTCGGTCGAAAGCGACCCGGTCAGCGGAACGGTACGCGTCGGCGCCCCGCGCAATCCCGACGCCCACCGCAATGCGACGCTCACCGTCCGGGCGACCAAAGGCTCCGCTACGGAATCCTGCAAAGTGACCGTTTCGCAAATCTCACGCGAGGAAAACCCTTACTACCAAATGCTGGGATATTACGGACTTCATGCGGAAAACTGGTATTACGGCCGTGAACCGATCGGCGTGAGCGGCACGGGTACGTTCTGCACCGTCGAAGAGAAAGAGTACCGCAAGAGTTTCTACATCAAGAACCTGTTCCTGACGGGCACGGTCGTGGAAGCCACCTATGACAAAAACACCCAAACCATGTCGATCGAACTGGGCAGGCTCTGCTACACCCGCGAGATCTCCCCGACGGTCTCCCGCTTCCACTACCTGTACTCGATCAACATGCAGGGCGGAGGTTTCCACAACGGCATGCTGACCGGCAAGCTGGGAGAGGGCTACAACGACGACGCGGACGAAACCCGCAAGGCGATCCTCCTGAACGGTTTCGAATCGCCGTACACCACGCTGGGCATCATCGGATACCAGGAGCAGCAGTGGCTGTCGTTCGGCGACCTCTACTACGCCACCGGCACGATGTATCTCGTAGACTGGGACATTCCGGCCGACACCGGCACGGCCCCGACCTCCGTCACCCGGGCCGCCGACGGCATCGCGCCCTCGGGCAGCACCTTTCCCGTATCGAAACATTAAACCGCAGCACACATGAAAAAATTATATGCACTGACAGCTTTACTGCTCGGCATGATGGGGTGCTCCGAAGAGACGATCACCTACACCAACCCCGTCCCGGGCGACGAACCGTCCGGCATTGCGGCCGAACTGGGCATCTCGTCGAAAAACACATGGTTCGCCGCTGAAGACGAACGCAACGCCTCGATCGGCTTCAAGAGCCTGGGCGGAGAGGTCGTCGTGGACATCCAGACCAACACGACGTGGAAATACGACGCCGTCAACGCCGGCTGGCTGACCATCGAGAAAGACGACGTCGCCGACCAGCTCGTCCTGAACTGCGAGGGCAACAAGGTCGAGGAGCAGCAGCAGGCTACGATCACCATTACCGCCGGCGACAAGACCGCGACCATCTCCGCCACGCAGAACGCGTACGGCACGCTCGAAATCGCCGCATCGAAAAACAACTTCCAGATTCCCGCCGTCGGCGAACTGACCGCCGAATTCGAAGTGCAGTCGACCGACGAAGACTGGATCTTCGAAACCAAAGACTGCCCGTGGCTGCTTCTCGAACAGCAGGGCGACAAAGTCACGATGACGCTCGACCCCAACGAGGAGATCGAGGACCGCGAAACGACCTTCGTGCTGATTGCCGGCGAGGGGGGGGGAAATCCCGTCTCTGAAACGATCCGCGTCACGCAGGACCGCGCCGTCTACGTCAACGTTTCGCTAAAAACCATTCCCCTCTCGCCCACTCCCACCGAATCCGACAAAAAAGAGTTGGGAATCAGATCCAACTACGACTGGGAGTACACGCTTTCCGAAAATTCCGACTGGCTCTCCGCCACGAAAACCGAGCAGGGACTTACAATCACCGCCGAGACCAATTCGAGCGGATCGTCCCGCACCGCAACCATCACCGTATCGGCCGGCGACGGCAAACAGAACCAGACCGAACAGGTCGTCACCGTCTCCCAGACCGGCCTGGACCTCGACGCCTTCATCCTCGGAATCGACATCACCTCGTCGAGCCTGAAGACCTATCTGCCGTTCGACAAGGCCATCGACGCCACCATCGACTGGGGCGACGGCAGCATCGAGGAGAACGTCACCTCCGCCTACCCCTCGCACACCTACACCGACCCGGGCTACTACATCGTCTCGGTCAAGGGCAACGTGACGTCGCTCAACTCCTACGACATCCCCGACTACGGACTGGGCAACCAGTTCAGGGAGGTTTACAACTGGGGCCGCACGGGGCTGACCTCGATGGCGCGCGCATTCCAGAACTGCCGCGAGCTGAAACGGATTCCCTCCGACAACACCGAAGCCTTCGCCAAGGTCACCACCTTCCACTATGCATTCACCGACTGCCGCGTCCTCGAAGCCGTTCCCGACGGGCTGTTCGACCATGCAACCGAGGCGGAAACCTTCGCCTACTGCTTCCAGAACTGCAACATGGTCACCGAAGTGCCCGCCGACCTGCTTTACAACTGCACGAAGATCACCTCGGTAGGTTCGCTCTTCTCCGGCACGGCGATCACCCAGATCGACGAGGATTTCTTCTCTCGCAACACGGAGCTGACCGACTGTTCGATCATCTTCTCGAACGGCAAACTGAAGACGGTTCCCGAAAAACTCTTCGCCAACAACAAGAAGGTGACGACCTTCAACTCGCTGTTCGCCAACACCGAGTCGTTCGAATCCGTCCCGGCCGGCCTGTTCGCCAACAACCCCGAGGTCGACTCGTTCCGCATGCTCTTCTCGGGAACAAGCCTGAAATCCGTCCCGGCCGGCTTGTTCGCCAACAACCACAAGGTCACCAATTTCCAGAGCGCATTCAGCAAAACGGCCATCCAGAGCGTTCCCGCCGACCTGTTCGCAGGCTGCGACAAGGTGACGACCTTTATGAGCTGTTTCACCGGATGCAGCGAACTGCAAAGCGTCCCGGCCGAGCTGTTCAAAAGCAGCGGAGCCTTCACGACCGTGACGAAGACCGCCTTCAACAACATCTTCAAGGACTGCACCTCGCTGACCGAAGTGCCCGCAGGGCTGTTCGACGGCTTTACCCTGGTCACCGCCTTCAACGACGCCTTCAACGGCTGCGCGTCGCTCACGACGCTCCCCGCAGGGCTGTTCGCCACCAATACGGCGGTCACCTCGTTCACCAATGTCTTCAAAGGCTGCACCTCGCTCAAAAGCATCCCCGAAGGCGTCCTCGGCGGACTTTCCAAAGTCACCTCGTTCTCGGGCCTGTTCGCAGGCTGTACGGGGCTTGAAGAGATCGGCGCCAACATCATCTCCGGCTGCGCCGCCTGCAAGAATATCTCCTCGATGTTCAAGGACTGCGACAACCTGAAAACCGTTTCCGCGGAGGCTTTCGCCGGCGCACCCGCGATCACCAGCATCGGCAGCCTGTTCGAAAACTGCACGCTGCTCGAAAGCGTTCCGGAGGATATTTTCGCCGGGATGCCGAATCTGGCGACCGCCACCAGCGTATTCGCGGCGTCGGGACTGAAAACGGCTCCCGCCGGTCTGTTCAGCCGCAATCCCTCCGTCACGACCTTCGGCAAGGTGTTCCAGAACTGCGCCGCACTGACGACGCTGCCCGACGGACTGTTCGCCGGCAACCCGAAAGTGACGACCTATTCCAACGCCCTGGAGAACTGCACGGCCCTCGAATCGGTCGGCCTCCTCTTCGGGAAGAGCACGGCCTCGGCCAAATGCGACCGCCTCTTCGCAGGGGCCACGGCGCTGAAGAGCGTGCCCGCCGGAATCTTCGACGGACTGACCGGGGCGACGGCCTTCAACAACACATTCTCCGAATGCTCCGCCCTGGAGACGATTCCGGCAGGGCTCTTCGCCAAGAACGTCAACGCGACCACCGTGGCCCAGTGCTTCCTGAACTGCACCCGCCTCACGATGGTTCCCTCGCGCCTGTTCGAAGCCAACACCAAGACGAAGACCCTGACGGAGATGTTCTCCGGCTGCTCGGGAATCGAAAGCATCGCGCCGGACGCCTTCACGGGACTGAACGGCACGTCGCTCAATTTCCAGAAGGCATTCCTCAACTGTACCTCACTCCGGGAGATCCCCGACGGGCTGCTGAAAACCACGCAGATCTCAACCTACACCAGCCTGTTCGCCGACTGCACGGGACTGGTCCGCGTCGGGTCGGAGGTGTTCAACTGCGCTTCGGCCACCATGTTCAATTCGGTCTTCGACGGTTGTACGTCGCTCGAAGAGGTCGGCAAGAACATGCTGGTCAGCCCCGTCAAACTGACCAGCGTCGCGAATCTCTTCCGCGATTGCGGGATGCTCAGGAGCGTTCCGGTGAGCCTGTTCGACGAAGCCGTGAAGCTCAAGACGCTGACTTCGACCTTCCAGGGCTGCGCGTCGCTCGAAGGCGAATCGCCCTACACGGTCGTCGACGGTGTGAAATACCACCTGTACGACCGCACGGCGGAGAATGCCGCCGCCTCGGGACTCACCGCGATCACCGCCGCCAAGAGCAGTTTCGCGGGATGTACGAAACTCTCGGACTACGACAAGATCCCCACCACGTGGAAGGAATAGACGAACACAAAACGATCCCGAACATGAAAAATACGATAATATGCAGCATCGCAGTGCTGTCGGCCGCACTGCTGGCAGCCTGCACCGAAACCACCCGGATATGGCCGGAGGAGGGCGAAAGCAAGGCCTACGTGGAGGTGTCGAGCCAAAAAGTGATCTTCGACGCCGACGGAGGCAACGCCGTGATCACCGTGGCGACGAACGCCGACGGCTGGGACTACGCCGCCGAAGGCGACTGGTTCACCGTCGCCCGGCAGGACGGCAACGCCCTGCTGGTCGAGACCCTGATCAACGCCGGAGCCGAAACCCTGACGGGCAAACTCACGGTCAGCGCCGAGAAGAACGGGGAGACCGTTTCGCAGGAGGTCGCGCTCGTACAGCGCGCCGAACGGAGCGTCAACCTGAGCGCCGAAGGCACGGCCAACTGCTACATCGCCCGGACCGGCGGCGTCTACAAATTCGACGCATCGGTCAAGGGCAACGGCGGCGGCGACGGAGTCAGCGACTACATCGCCAACTACGGACTCGCCATCGAGGACGGCGCCTTCGCCGAACTGCTCTGGGAATCGCGCCACGACGGCGACAAGACCATGTCGCGCGAAATCATCGACGGCGCGCCGATCTACCGGGGCGGCTACGTGACCTTCTCGACGGGGCGTTCGGAGGGCAACGCCGTGATCGCCGTGAAGGACATCAAAGGCAACATCGTCTGGAGCTGGCACATCTGGGTCTGCAACGACGAAATCACGGCGCACGACCACATCGACTCGGAAGGCAAAGTCGCCGCCGTGATCATGGACCGCAACCTCGGAGCGCTGAACAACACCCCGATGGACGTGGGCAACCGAGGCATGTTCTACGAGTGGGGCCGCAAGGACCCCTTCACGCCTTCGCGATCGCCCTACCACGCGGATACCGACGGCAACAACGTCCCGGCCTACAACGAACCGAACACCGCGATCGGCGACGGAACGGGAACATGGGTCTACAACGCGCAGGCCGCCGTGCTCGCCACGCCGCCGGCCAACATTCCCAATTCGATCCTGAACCCGATGACCTACCTGCAATCGCCGTACAACGGCCATGCCGACTGGTACTGCACGGGAACAGACCCGAAGGCCACGCATCCGGGGCTGTGGGGTCCCGAGAAGACCATTTTCGACCCCTGCCCTCCGGGCTACAAGGTCCCGGGACCCGACCTCTGGGGCATTCCCGCTGGAAACAACTCGATCACCAACGGCGGCGCCGCGGCGGATTACGACGAAACCGGCGTCAGCGTCAAATGGGACTGGAACGCCTACGAAGACTGCGGGCGCCGCTGGAAAAACACCGGCGACTACTACCCGATGGCCGGCAACATCTACTACACGGACTACATCTCGGTGAGCATCTGCAACTACACGGGCGGCATGGCATTCTACTGGACCGCCCAGGCGACTCCCGACGCGACGAAGTCATCGGCCTACTTCGTGAACTTCAACCCCAACTGGTGCAATTACAGGCTCGGCGAGCACGACTGTTCCGCACAGATACGCTGCATCCGGGAATAACACTAAAAACTGATCGTCTATGAAATATCCATTCAAATCGCTTCTCCTGGCGGCAACCGTCCTCGCGGCGGCATCGTGCGCCAAGGACGACACGCAGAGCGGCGGCGAAGAGACCGCGGGTCCCGTCATCGTCAACGCCTCCCCGGCGGCCATCGGCGGCGAGATCATCCTCAAACTGAAGACCGAGGCCTCCGGCATCGTGGAAAAGAGCCGCGCGCAGGGCGTTTCGAAAGGCAGCGGCATCGACGAGATCGACCGCATCCTCAACACGGTGAACACCGTACGTTTCGAACGGCTCTTCCCGGACGGCGGGCGTTTCGAAGAACGCACCCGCAGGGAAGGCCTGCACCTCTGGTATTACGCCAAATACGACCCGTCGGTCCCGACGAGCGAGATGGCCAGCCTGCTCTCTTCGTGCAAGGACATCGAAATCATCGAATACTCGCTGGCCGCCGAAACTTCGGACCACCGCCGCGCGGCATCTCCCGCCGCCGGGGCGCAGAGCGTCACCCGCGCCATCGCAGACGAGGTGCGCAACGTCCCCTTCCCGTTCAACGAGAGCGAACGCTCGCAGCAGATGCAATGGCACTACAACAACACGGGAAACATCTTCGCGCAGACGAGCCAGCTGGGCGCCGACGCCAACGTATACGCCGCCTGGCAGCTCTCGACGGGCAATCCCGACGTGATCGTCGCCGTCGTGGACCAGGGCGTCAAATACGACCACGAAGACCTGGCCGCCAACATGTGGGTCAACGAGGCCGAACTGAACGGCACGCCGGGCGTCGACGACGACGGCAACGGCTATGTGGACGACATTTACGGCTACAACTTCACCAAGGAGACCGGCGAACTGGATTTCTCGGCCGAACTGATGCACGGCACGCACGTCGCCGGCACGATCGCCGCCGTGAACAACAACGGCGTGGGCGTCTGCGGCATCGCAGGCGGCTCGGGCAGGGGCGACGGCGTGAAGATCATGTCGTGCGAGATTCTCGGCAAGTCGGAGTCCGGATCGTCGGGCGCCGGACTGGCCGGACAGATCCGCGCCATCAAGTACGCCGCCGACAACGGCGCCGTGATCTGCCAGAACAGCTGGGGATACACCGCCGGAACCATCTCCGTGACCGACTGGACACGCGGTTCCTACTCGGCGCTCTCGCGTGCCATGGAGTACTTCAACAAATATGCGGGACTGGACGAAAACGGCAACCAGACAGGCCCGATGGCCGGCGGCATCGTCCTCTTCGCCGCGGGCAACGACGCTTCGAGCGAGGTCTGCTATCCCGCCGCCGACGCCAACGCGATCAGCGTGGGCGCAACCGCGTTCACGGGCGCCCCGGCCTACTACACCAACTACGGCACATGGGTCCAGATCTCGGCCCCGGGCGGCGACCAGATGCTGAGCAACGCCTACGGCGGCGTTTACAGCACGAGCGTGGCCGCCGACGGCTCTTCGGGCTACGAAGGCAGCCAGGGGACCTCGATGGCCTGCCCCCACGTGTCGGGAGCCTGCGCGCTGGCCGTCAGCTATTACTACGGTGCTGAAAAACGCAAGGGCCTTACGGGCGAAATGCTCCGGCAGGCGCTGTTGAGCAGCACCCAGTCCGTCGACCGCTACTGCACCAGCAAATACCAGCAGTATCTGGGCAACATGGGCATCGGCAGCCTCGACACCTACAAGCTGCTGCGGAACATCGCCAAGATCGACGGCATCCCGGCGCAGCGGGTCGGCGTGGGCGACACCGTCAGCATCGACCTGAGCAACCACTTCACCGCCACCAATGTCCTGGGGTACACCGTTTCCGTTCCCGACCTTGTGAAGATCGAACTTCGGGGCGGAGTGATGAAGCTCACCGGCCTCAAGAAAGGCCGGACGACGATCATCGTCTCGGACGGCGCGGCCATTCGCAAACCGATCGAGGTAACCGTCGAATGACACATTCACTAACGCAAAAGAGAATCAAACCTATGAAAACCTTTTATAAATACGCGGCATTCGCGGCGGCGGCCCTCGCGGGACTGTGCGCCTGCTCGTCGGACGACGACGCGGCGGAGACCGGCTCCGGCCTGCAACCCGTCGCACAGCCGCAGATCATCGTCAGCGACCTGACGACCACCGGATTCACCCTCCGCTGGGAAGCCGTCGACGACGCAGGGTCCTACGTCTACACGTTCGACGGCGGGAGCGAGACCTCGACGACCGGCTGCCGGCTGGAATTCAACAGTCTGGAACGGCAGAAAGAGTATGTCGTGGCGGTCAAGGCCTGCCCCCGGGACCCGGCCGAATACACCGAATCCCCCTTCACCTACATCCACGTGCTGACCGACGATCTGGAGCAGCTTCCCCAGCCGAAGATCACGCTCGGCAGCGCCTATGCGTCGAAAACCGTCATCTCCTGGACCGAAGTGCCCGAAGCGGAACTCTACGAGTTCTCGGTCGACGGCGGGGAGGTGTCGACCACCCGAAACCGTACGGTCATCCTGTCGAAACTCGACAAGGGCCGCACCTACTCCTTCTCGGTGCGCGCCATGACGTCCGACGCCACGCGCTTCACCAACTCGGAAGCCGCACAGCTCTCGTTCGTCACCTCGGACGCCGACGTTCCGCCGCTGGTCATCGCCCCGACGACGATCATCTCCGACGCCGTGGCATTCGACATCTACGCCTCCAGCGACGAAACCTACTATTATGAAATTCTCCCGGCCACGACCTTCGCCAAGTATTCGCCCGAAGAGCTGATGACCGCCTTCCAGACCTATATCGTCGAATACGCCAAAAAGCAGGGCATCAGCCTCCAGCTGGCCATGGCCTCGATGCTCAAGTCGGGAACCCAGAGCCTCCAGATGACGGGACTCACCCCCGAGTTGAGCTACGTGATCTTCGCCTTCGGCATGGACCTGCGGGGCAACATCACCTCGAACCTCTCCTCCACGCAGTTCAAGACCACGGCCGACGGCTACTCCGCCGGTCCGAACTACGGCGGCAGCGACTGGTTCACGCAGCGGTTCTACATCACCAACGCCTACCTCGCCCTGACGGGTTACGGCTGGACCAACTCCGTGTGGACCCACTGGAAGGGAGACGACGTGACGGACGTCCGTTACCGTACGCTGACGACCAAGCTCTTCAATCAGGTCTTCTCCGATCCCTACGACCGACAGGCCATCGCCGCATTCCTGAAAGACCCCAATTACGGAGTCCAGTTCAACCCCGAGCTGCTCTCGGCGACGGTAAACAGCGCCGACGGTTACAACGGACTTACGGAAGGAGTCAGCGCCGGCACGTCCTACACGCTGCTCACGCTGGCCACCTCGTCGAGCGGCGCCGAAACGGTCAGCGTCAACTCCGTCACCACGAAGACCAGCACGGCCGCAGCCGCGTGGTTCGCAGCCGCAGCCTCGACCAACGCCAACTACGGCCCGACGCACAACACCGTAGCCGGCGTCATGAAGGGCATCGACATCGCAACGGTGCGTTACGCGATTTTCAAACAGAGCGCCCTGGCGAACGTCAGCACGGACAACTATCCGGCCGTGATCGAAGAGTTCGGACACGACCTCAAGGAGGAGTACCTCCCCTACATCAACGGAAACGGCTTTGCCATCCTCTTCACCGGGGAGAGCGGCGTAACGCCCGAAACCACGTACGTCTTCATGGCGACGGCGACCAACACGGTCGGCGACAAAGTCACCAAATGGGGTTCGGCGACCACCAGCGCGGCTCCGGACGCCGCCCGGGCGAAGGCGCAGGCCGCAACCCGAACGGACGAACCGCTCCGGTCGCCCGCCGGGAAACCCATCGCCAACCCCGAGAAGTTCATCTACCCGATGGAGAGCGTCCAGCTGCCCGCCGGAGCGAAACCCGAAGGCGACCTCTGGACCATCATTCACAACACGCACAACATCAAATAAGAGTACATCTATGAACAAGATAGCAGCAATTCTCTGGTGCATCCTGTCGCTGGCATGGACGACGGCCTCCTGGGCGCAGAACGTCGCCGTCAGCGGCAAAGTCACCGGAGCCAACGGCGAAGCCATCATCGGCGCGAACGTTCTCGTGGAGGGCACTACGCAGGGCATCACGACGAACGTCGACGGAGACTACACCCTGACGAACGTCCCGGCCAACGCCACGCTCGTCGTCTCCTACCTGGGCTACAAGACCGAGAAAATCCCTGTCGGCAACAAGACCCGCATCGACGTCACGCTCCGGGAGGACACCGCCGAGATCGAAGGCGTGATGGTCGTGGCCTACGGTACGGCCAAGAAGGAGTCGTTCACCGGTTCGGCCGCCGTCGTCAAGGGCGGCGAACTCCAGAAGCGCGTCGTGGGCAACGTCACCAAATCGTTCGAAGGAACCGTAGCCGGCGTGCAGGTCGCCTCCGGCGGCGGCCAGCCGGGCGAGGCGGCATCGGTCATCATCCGCGGCATCGGGTCGGTGAACGCCTCGGCGACACCGCTATACGTGGTCGACGGCATCCCCTTCGACGGGTCGCTCAGCGCGATCAACCCCGCGGACATCGAGACGATGACCGTGCTCAAGGACGCATCGGCAGGTGCGCTCTACGGCGCCCGCGGAGCCAACGGCGTCATCGTCATCACGACCAAGAAGGGCAAGAAGGACAAAATCCGCATTTCGTACAAGGGCAACGTCGGAATCGCCTCGCGCGCCATCCCCCGCTACGACCTGGTCGACATGAAAGATTACGTCGAAATGAGCTACGAAGCGCTGCGCAACAGCGCCCAATACGGCACGGGCATGGATTTCGAGGGCGCGAGCCGCTACGCCGCCGCCAACCTCGGCCAGCAGATCGGCGGACTGAAGAATCCCGAATACTACAACCCGTACAAGAATTACACGTGGGAGACGCTGATCGACCAGTCGACGGGCAAGATCCGTTCGGATGCCAAAGCTGCATGGAACGAGAACTGGCTGGACGAAATCAGCGACAATTCGGCCATACGCACCGAACACATCGTCTCGGTGAACGGCGGTTCGGAACGCGCCAACTACGTCGCATCGCTGGGATACTACATGGAAGACGGCATTCTCCAGAACACCGACTTCTCCCGCTACACGGGCCGCGTGGGCGCCGATTCGCAGGCCAAGAGCTGGCTCAAGATCGGCATGAACGCCAACTTCGCCCACAGCGAATCGAGCTACCAGAGTTTCGAGGACGCAAGCACGTCGAACGTCTGGTACACGGCGCAGTTCATGGCCCCGGTCTATCCCGTCTACCTGAAGGACATGGCCGGCAACAACGTGCGCGACGCCGACGGGCGGCTGCAATACGAATACGGATCGGAGGATGACAACGGCTACGCCAACCGCCCCTCGGCCCAGGGCTTCAACTCGAAGGCCGAACTTTACAACAACAAGGCCTACTACACCCGCAACTCGCTTTCGGCGCGCAGCTACATCACCTTCGGGACGGTCAGGGAGGAGGCCCGGCTCTACGGACTGAAACTCACGATGAACTTCGGTACGGACTACACCGACTACCAGCGCACGCTGGTCTACGACAAGGAGCACGGCAACGCGGCCCAGCAGGGCGGACGCCTCAGCAAGACCAACACCCGCACGCTGAGCTACACGTTCAACCAGCTGCTGACCTACGACCGCACGTTCGGCGACCACTCCCTCAACCTGCTGGCCGGCCATGAGTACTACCGCTACAAGTACAACTACGCCCTCGGCGAAAAAACCGGCATCGTCGGCGGGATCGACGAGTTGGGACCCGCCGTGACGACCACCGACAACAACAGCTATTCGCACAACTACGGCGTGGAGTCCTACCTCGCGCGCATCAACTACGGCTTCAAGAGCCGTTACTACATCGACGCCAGCTGGCGAACGGACGGTTCGTCGCGCTTCCATCCCAGCGACCGCTGGGGCCATTTCTGGTCGGTGGGCGCCTCGTGGCGCATCTCCGAAGAGCAGTTCATGGAGAACACCCGCCAGTGGCTCGACAACCTCACGCTGAAGGTTTCATACGGCGTACAGGGCAACGACAACCTGGGAACCTATTACGCATGGCAGGGTCTCTACGACTACACGTGGCCCAACGCCACCGATGCGGGCGCCTTCGTCGACAAGCTCGAAAACAGGAAGGTGACCTGGGAGAAGAACGGCAACCTCAACGCCGGCATCGAAGCCACGATGTTCGGCGGCCGACTGGGCGTTTCGGTCGAGTACTACAACCGCAAAACGCGCGACATGCTGCTCAACAGTCCGCTGCCGATCTCGACCGGATTCACGGGCTTCAACGACAACGTCGGCTCGCTGCGCAACCAGGGGCTCGAGGTCTCGCTGCGCGGAACGATCCTCGACAAGCGCGACTTCCGCTGGGACGCGACGCTGATGGGTTCGTTCAACCGCAACAAGGTGCTCTCGCTCACGGGCGGCCAGGATGTCATCACGTCGGGCATCCGCGTCATCGAGGTGGGGCGGCCGATCTACACCTTCTACCTGCCGAAAACGGCCGGCGTAAACCCCGCCACGGGCAAGCAGCTCTACTACGCCTACTGGACCCAGACGGTCAACGACGAGGGGGCGCTGGTGAACACGCGCTGCGACGAGTACATCACCGACAACGTGGCGATGGCCACCTTGAGCAAATACTACCACGAAAGCCGCGAGCCGAAACTCTTCGGCAGCATCGGTTCGACGTTCACGATCCTGAAGAACATCGACGTCTCGTTCCTGACGACCTATTCGATCGGCGGATGGGTTTACGACGGACTCTACAACGGCTCGATGTACGTGCAGTACGCCGGCAACAACTGGCACAAAAACGCCAAACGCCGCTGGCAGAAGCCGGGCGACAAGACCGACGTGCCGATGCTCGAAGTGGGCGGCTCGTACGCCACGACCAGCAACTCGCTGATCGACGCCTCGTACTTCGCCATCAAGAACATCACCGTCGGCTACACGCTTCCCAAGCGCTGGCTCAAGAAGATCGACATCGAGTCGCTGCGCATCTACGCCACGCTGGACAACATCGCCATGTTCAACCACATGGACGGCATGGACCCGCAGTATAACTTCACGGGATCGGTGGCTTACAGCTACACCCCGTCGCGCGTGATCGCATTCGGTATCGACCTGAACTTTTAACCACGGGAGAAAACAACTATGAAAAAAGCAATATATCTTATCATCGCACTGATCGGCTTATCAGCCCCCTCGTGCAGCGACTCGATGCTCGATTTCTCCCCGACCGACTCGGGTTCGGGCAAGGAACTGCTCAAATCGGCATCCACGGCCATCACTTCGGTCAACGGCGTCTACCGCTCGATGTGGACGGCCGGATGGTCCACGACCGCAAACACCCACCAGTGCTTCGGCATCGCGGCCTACAACCTGGCGCTCGACTGCATGGCCGACGACCTGATCATGCAGTCGCAGGGCAACGGCTGGTTCTGGGGCGACCACTGCTACAACGTCAAGAGCAACTACACTTCGTCGGCCTTCCGGTCGTACGACGTCTGGTACGCCAACTACAAATGGATCGCCAATGTAAACTACATCATCGACGCCGAGCCGGAAATGGCCGGAACGGAGGCCGACGTGGCCTACGTCGCAGGACAGGCCTACGCCATCCGGGCGCTCTGCTACCTGAACCTGGCGACGTGGTTCTCCCGCGCCCCCTACAACTCCCTGACGGGCGCTTCGCGCTGGAACGAGCCCTGCGTACCGGTTTACACCACCGGCACGTCGATCGACACGGGCGGACAGCCCCGCGAATCGCTGCGCACGGTCTACGGCCGTATCGACCAGGACATCGACCGTGCCATCGAACTGCTCGAAAAGGCCAGGGAAACCACGCTGGCCGAGAATAACAAATCGCACATCAACCTCTACGTGGCCCTGGGCATCAAGTCGCGCGCCTGTCTGGCGGAAGGCGACTGGGACGGGGCATTCAAGGCGGCCAAGCGCGTGATCGACGAAGGCGGCTACGCCGTCGGCACGAAGAGCGACCTGACGGGCGGCATGAACTCGCTCGACAAGCAGAACGTCATGTGGGGCGCAGGCATTCAGGTGGCCGACCAGGCGGGCGGCTACGCCGGGTTCTTCACCCACATGGACAACAAGGAGGGCGCCTATGCCAAATCGGCGCCGAAGCTGATCAGCAAACAGCTCTACAACCGCATCAGCGCGACAGACATCCGCCGCGACTGGTGGGACCCCTCGGAGTCGCCCTACGTCAGCAAAAAATTCTCGTTCGCCAACGTGGCCTCCTTCCTGGGCGACTACATCTACATGCGCGTCGAGGAGATGTACTTCACGGCCGCCGAAGCGGCCCTGCGGCTGGACGACCTCAAGAGCGCACGCGAACTGATGAACACCGTCATGGCCGAACGCGACCCGGGTTACAGCGCCAACAACCGCAGCGGCACGCTGCTCGGCGCGACGACCACGACCTGGACCGGATCGTTCCTCGAAAACATCCTCACCCACCGCCGCATCGAACTGTGGGGTGAGTACGGCCGGCTGTTCGACGTCCGCCGCCTGGGCCAGGGCATCGACCGCCGGACCGACGACGGCTTCTCCGAGGAGTGCATTTCGATGATGAACCGCCGGAACGTCAACATCACCAAAGCCGACACTTACGACTGGGTGCTGACCATTCCCAAAGCCGAACTGGATGCCAATCCGAACATCAACGAGGAGGACCAGAATCCCTAACGAGCCTTTGAACCGTTGAAAATCAAGTACACTATGAAAAACATATCGAAATATCTGGGTGCGGGACTGCTGCTCTTCACCGCGGCCTGCAGCCAGACGCAGGAGGGCGACCAATACACCCCCAACAAGGACGATGCGAAGGCCATCCACTTCATCCAGTCGTCCATCCAGAAGGAGTTTCCGCAGGACGCCGTGCAGGGCGTGATCAACGTCGAAATCGCGCGTCCGGGCAACAAAGGCGCCTACAAGGTCTATCTGGCGACCAAGGACGACGACTACGAGCTGTTCTCGGTTCCGGCCGAGGCGACCATTCCCGACGGCAGCCACTCCGTGACGGTTCCCGTCGAGGTCGACCTTTCGAACTTCGTCATGGGTTCGAACTACAAGACCACGCTCTACATCAGCAGCCGGGAGGCGCGTCCGGGCGACAACGCCGCGCAGGTGGCGCAGTACTCCGACAAGGTGACCCTTTCGGCCACCTACGAACTGGAGTGGGAGACGCTCTACCGCACCACCGGAGAGGGCGAAGAGATCCCCCAGCTGGCAACCTACCACTACAACGGGTACTATTCGGGCCGCGATTCGGGCCTGGAGGTCGAGAAAGCCGTGGGAGCCAATATCTTCCGGCTGAAGGACTGGGCCAGCGGCGTGACGTTCAAGTTCGTCCTCCACGACGACAACACCTGCACCGTGCCGGCGCAGTCGATCGGCTACTACAACTCGAACTACAACGAGTACGTCTACGTCGCCGACATGGCCGTTTACACCGGCAACGACTCGGCGTACGCCAGCTATCCCTGCACGTTCGACGGCGAGAGCACCTTCTCGTTCTACCTGATCTACTACGTGTCGTCGGGCTATTTCGCCCAGGGGACCGAGAAACTGGTCTTCGACACCGACATCGACACCACGCCCGTCGTGGAGATCGCTTTCGAGGGCATCGAGACCACGAGCACCGGATTCAAGGCTCCGAAACTCCACTTCTCGCCCAACGAATACACGAAGTACTACAAGGCCGCGGTCGTCGCCGGAGACATCACCGCCGACGCCGAACGGCAGCAGGAGGTGCGCCGGCAGCTGATCGACGACAAACTGGAGGCCGTGACCCCCGTGGTGACGCTCCTCGCGGACGACGCCTCGGTCTGGAACGTTCCCTCGGGCAACTACACCGCCGTGGCGCTGGCCTACGACTCGATCGAGAACCCCTGCAAGCTCTACACGCAGCGGTTCACGAACGACCCGAACGACGAATATGCTCCCCGATCGCTCGAATTCGAGTTCTACGCTCCGGAGAACAACCTCAACTACTCGCCCTACAACACGCTCATCTGGCAGATGCAGACCGCGAATGTGGCGGCGATGAAATATCTCTGCGTCAAAACCGCCGTCGCCGACTACCTGTGCGAAGCGCTCGGCATGACACTGGAGGAGGTGACCGCATCCCGGGGCTACGACGTTCCCGAGGAGATGATCGCGCAGCTCAACTCCCCCGAAGGCCGCGGCACGTCGTTCAGCCCGCTCGACGAAGGCAGCACGTACACACTCGCCCTGCTGATGTACAACTCGTTCGGCGACACGGCTTTCGTTTCGAAGAGCGCGTCGACGTTCGGTTACTTCGCCAAGGATTTCGACCGGACGAAGACCCTGGAGGACTTCATCGGCGCATTCGGCGTCACGGCGACCGTCGACGTCGATTCGCAGTCGTCCGAAAAGACCTTCCGCATGGACATCGCGCGCATCAACGACCGCGACGTGCTCATCAGCGGCATGACCGACATGCGCGACTTCGCACCCCAGCTGAAAGGCTACTACGACAAGGAGCTGCACATGCTGATCGTCGAACCCCAGTACGCGGGGATGTACAACGGCGCCTATGCGACGCTCGGCTTCTCGAACGGACTGTCGATCTTCTGGGGCGACGCCGGAATGGCCGTCGGCTACATCGGCGACACGCTCTACTGGGCTTCAAGCCCCTACTCACCCGAAGAGGTCAACAGCTACATGTTCCTGCTCTTCAGCACGCCGCAGGCGTCGAGTTCGAGCTACCTGCGCCAGTACG
>ERZ791744.1272-NODE-1272-length-17529-cov-2.226336_pt1 | contig 17529 bp, 19 predicted proteins | sample MGYA00510039_ERZ791744 | MGnify/ENA primary metagenome ERZ791744 (study PRJEB30046, sample SAMN00791969) | human gut metagenome | study: EMG produced TPA metagenomics assembly of the A metagenome-wide association study of gut microbiota in type 2... | reverse complement strand
CGTAATGCAAGACGGATACATTTTTTCGGATACCATAGCCAAGAACATAGCCGTAGGTGAGGATGAGATTGACAAGGAACGGTTGGGAAAAGCCATACGCATGGCCAATATCGGGGATTTCATAGATAAACTCCCGTTGGGAGTCAATACGAAAATCGGCATGGAGGGCAATGGCATCAGTCAGGGGCAACGCCAACGCATACTCATCGCGAGGGCGGTGTATAAGAACCCGGAGTATTTGTTTTTCGACGAGGCGACCAATGCTTTGGATAGCAAGAATGAAAAAACAATCATGGAAAACCTGATGGACTTTTACCACGGCAAAACCGTGGTCATCAGCGCACACAGGTTGAGCACCATCAGGCATGCGGACCAAATTATTGTCCTGAACGACGGCCGCATCGTGGAGACAGGCACCCACGAGGAACTGATGGGATTGCACAATGAATATTATCATTTGGTGGAGAACCAGTTGGAAATGATAGAAGAGTAGGGGAATGGGTATGGATAATAAAAGAAACATCGAATTATATGAAAACCGGCAAGTGCAGGAACTCATCGGTCATGTGCCGGCAGGGGGGCTGCAATGGGGTGTGTATGTCATTGCGTCTTTCGTGGCCGTGCTGTTGGCCGGAAGCTGCTTTTTCCAATATCCTGAGACATTGAAGGGAACCATTGTCATACCTTGCCCTAATGATACGGCTTTGGTTTATGGCATATTGTTTTTACCTCCCGCCAATGTCGGTGAAATAAAGGAAGGAGCCAAGGTACATGCTTTTCCAGAAGCTTATCCCGAGGCCAAATATGGGTTCTTGACGGGGAAGGTAAGGCACATAAACGGTATACCCGATGAAGCTGGGCATTATAAAGTCGAGGTGGAATTCCCGGAAGGATTGAGGACAAGCCAAGGGTATATGCTTTCTTCAAGATTACAAATGTCGGGGACGGGAGAAGTTGTCTTGAAAGAATCCCGTCTGATAGAAGCTTTCATTGGTCCTGTCCGGTTGGTAACGCGCAAAATGGAATGACGGTATGGAACAGGCAATCATGATCATGGCCCAAAACAGGGCGCAGTTGGAAAAGCTCATTACGTATTTTGACGGAAAATGCGACATAATCATCCATTTGGACAAAGGTTCAGATTTCACACGTGAGGATGAGGTATACTTGTCGAGGCTGTCTGGCGTGAGGCATGTAAGCCGGAAGATTGCCGTGCATTGGGGCGGTTACAGCCTTTTGCGTTGCCAGTTGCATTTGTTGGAACAGGCGTTAAGGCATTCAGATTGCAGGTATGTACACATGCTCAGCGGGCAGGATTACCCACTGCGGCCGTTGGATGATTTCTTGCATTTTTTCGGGTTGTCGGACAAGGAGTTCATAGAAGGGGCGCATCTGCCTGCTCCCCATTGGGATGGGAATACTTATAAACGGATACAGCATTATTATTTCACAGACTGGTTCCGGCTGTCGAGCGACGTAGAAATACAGAAGGTATGGGATTTTGCGGACAAGCAAGACCGGTGGGGCATCAGGCGCAGGATTCCCGACCAGGTGAAACATTTGTATGGCGGTTCGGCGTGGTTCTCGCTGACGAGGGCTTGCGCGGAGGCTGTAATCGGATATTCACGGAAACACCCATCGTTGCTGAGGCGGTTCAGGTACACTTTTGCCCCAGATGAGCTGTACATACAGACCGTGGCACGCCATGTGGATTTTCCCGGCAAGCAGTTCGGTGGTGGAAACCTGCGTTTCATTCACTGGCTCAAATCCGGGGCTAACCATCCGGCATGTTTGGATGAGGCGTTCTTCCATGAAATCTCTTCGTCTGGTGCTTTCTTCGCGCGTAAATATGAACAACCGGAATGCGCGAAACTGCAAGAGTGGACGGACAAATACTTGGTGTGCCCGGAAAAACGGGTTTGCACAAAGACTGGAGCTTGGCTCACGCGGACTTTTACCGGCCATTTCTTTGACTCTGGGCTAAGTAAGGGCATAGCCAAACTGTGCAAGGTATGCAAGGTGAAGAATGTAATAGACTTGGGGTGTGGCCCGGGATGGTACGTGACCGCCCTTAGGAAAGAAAAGGTCGCTGCCGTCGGATATGACGGGAATCCGAACACTGGAGAATTTTCCCGTTTGTTGGCCGAACAAAAAGATTTTCCTTGCGGACAAGCCGATTTAGTGGAAGAACTGATACCGGAAGAACCCTTTGATGTGACATTATGTTTATCGGTCGGTGAATATATACCTTCGCAATACGAGGAACAGGTCTGGAAAAATCTTTCTGTCGTTACGAAAAGGTTTCTGGTCATTAGTTGGGCATCACCTGATATATATGAAGAAGGAGTCGTTAATCCCCACGCTACAAAGGAGATTATAAAAACGGCAAATTCTTTCAATTTTAAAATTGATGAGTTGGCTACTGCCATGTTGCGGGAATATTGCTGGACAGAGCGACATAAAAAGAATGTTATTGTATTTATAAAATGAAAAATAAGTTCAATGAAAAAAGCTGTTTTATTTATATCGCATCGTGTTAATGAAGATACGATGGAAAAATACCAAAAACTACGAAATGAGTTGTCTGAATGTTGTGATGTTTTTTGGGCATTGGATGAAAGCAAAAAAAAGTATATCCAACCGGAAGATATTCCTTTTTTTAGGTTCAATATATCAGATATTCACTCATTATGAGATGTTGTATGATGATAGTATATTCGGAAACGTTAATTTTATTCTACAAGGGTTTTATAAACGTTATCCGGATTATGATTATTATTGGAGTGTAGAATATGATGTGGTTTTTACAGGGGATTGGCGCACTTTAATTAATGCCTTCGAACAAACTGATTCCGATTTAATCAGTTGCCATATAGAAAAGTATGATATAAAACGGAATGCACATTGGGATTGGTGGAAGCCTATAGTTTGGGTGGAAGAGGAAATACCTTTAGAGCGATGTGTGAAGTCATTCAATCCTATCTTTTGTTTGTCAAACCGAGCTCTTTCATTTTTAGATGGGTACTTTCGTAAAGGGAATTGTGGACATTTTGAAACCATTATGTCTACGGCACTTCATTTTTATGGTTTTAAACTAACGGATATGGGAGGGCTTGGAGAATTCACCCCACCTGAATTTAGAAACAAATTCTATGTGCAGGGTGTTGGTATAAATAATGGAACAATGAGATTCAGGCCTGAATTCCTTAAGGAAGAAATCAAGGCTTTAGGTGTTACAGATAAATTATTCCACCCCCTGAAGTGACTTGAATAGGAGGGAAACGAAGTGTTTTTCTGTCCTTTCGTGATACTTAAAAGGTTTTTTGTATTTGTAATTCATGCAATTTTCCTACTTTTGCCATAGATGAAATTTTATAAACTAATCATGACGATGCAATACACGTGTAAATACTTGTCGCCTTTAGGGGAAATGCTGTTGGCTTCCGACGGGGAGGCATTGACGGGTGCTTGGTTTGAGGGACAGAAATACTATGCTGCCGCTTTGGCGGTCGCGCATGAGGAGAAATCATTGCCGGTGTTTGAAGAAACCCGGACGTGGCTTGACGGTTATTTCAGCGGCCGGAAGCCGGGTTTCATGCCTCTGATACATTTGCAAGGCTCGCCGTTCCGGTTGGCTGTGTGGGAGATGTTGCAAAAGATTCCTTACGGAGAAACGGTCACTTATCGCGACTTGGCTTTAGAAATAGCCCGGAAGCGTGGAATACGGAGCATGTCTGCACAGGCTGTAGGAGGAGCCGTGGCGCATAATCCGGTGTCTGTCATTATACCTTGCCATCGCGTCGTGGGTAGTCACGGAAGTTTGACAGGGTATGCCGGAGGGCTTGAACGTAAAGTCCGGCTTCTGAATCTGGAGGGGGCAGACTTGAAGGGTTTCTTTGTGCCCGGACGAGGGACGGCACTGTGACATCCGAATGGGTAATCGTCCGGTTTCGGGGCATCGGCCGGTAAGAAAACGGGCAAAGAAAAAGGACGGAGAGAATGCAGACATTCCTCCGTCCCTTTATGGATTCTATGATTAAATCTTATACGATGCCTTGAGCCATCATAGCCTTGGCTACCTTCATGAAACCGGCGACGTTGGCACCCTTCACGTAGTTGACGTAACCGTCGGCTTCCGTTCCGTACTTCACGCAATTCTGATGAATGTTCTCCATGATGGCGTGCAGACGGGCATCTACCTCTTCCGATGTCCAAGACAGACGTTCTGAGTTCTGGCTCATTTCGAGACCTGAAACCGATACGCCGCCGGCATTGGCTGCCTTGCCCGGTGCGTACAGAATCTTGGCTTCCTGGAATACGCGGATGGCTTCCGGAGTAGAAGGCATGTTGGCACCTTCGCTCACGGCCATTACGCCGTTGGCTACCAACTGGCGAGCCTGGTCGCCGTTGATTTCGTTCTGAGTGGCCGACGGCAGTGCAATGTCTGCCTTTTCGCCCCAAGGCCGTGCGCCTGCCACGTATTTGCAACCGTATTTCTCTGCATATTCACGGATACGTCCGCGATACAGGTTCTTAAGTTCCATGATGTAGTCGAGCTTTTCGCGGTCGATTCCGTCCGGATCGTAGATGTAACCGTCTGAGTCGGACATCGTGAGTACCTTTCCGCCGAGTTGAAGTACCTTTTCGGCCGTGTACTGAGCCACGTTGCCGGAACCGGAGATGAGGACTGTCTTGCCTTTAAGGTCGGTGCCTTTGGTCTTCAGCATTTCCATGAGGAAGTACACGTTACCGTACCCCGTAGCTTCGGGACGGATGAGCGAACCGCCGAACTCAAGTCCCTTGCCGGTGAATACGCCGCTGAATTCATGGGTCAGTTTCTTATACATGCCGAACATGTAACCGACTTCGCGTCCGCCTACGCCGATATCACCGGCCGGCACATCGGTATCGGGACCGATATGGCGATTGAGTTCGAGCATGAAAGCTTGGCAGAAACGCATCACCTCGGCGTTGCTCTTGCCGCGCGGAGAGAAATCGGAACCGCCCTTGCCACCGCCCATAGGAAGAGTGGTCAGAGAGTTTTTGAAAGTCTGCTCGAAAGCCAGGAACTTCAAAATGCTGAGGTTTACGGAACTGTGGAAACGGATACCGCCTTTATAGGGACCGATTACGTTGTTATGCTGTACACGGTAACCCATGTTGGTTTGAATCTGGCCTTTATCGTCCATCCAAGTGACGCGGAATTGATAAACGCGATCAGGAATACAAAGACGTTCAATCAGATTGGCTTTTTCGAACTCAGGGTGTTTGTTGTATTCCTCTTCGATCGTACTGAGAACTTCTTCTACAGCCTGATGATACTCAGGTTCGTTAGGGAAACGACGTTTCAAGTCTTCCAGAACTTTTTTTGCATCCATGTGATAAATCCTTTTTTAATTAATATTATTCGTTAACTTTATCTTTTCTACCTTATTTCTCCTTATTATATATAAGAAAAATCTCTCTCTTGGTTTTCAGTTGCCAAAGTTAAGCATTTAATAGCAAACTGCCAATAAAAACGAGAAAAAAAATCTTTTTGCTATAATTTTTAGCAAAAGACAAACATTTCTTCGGATTCGCAGTGCTTTATATAAAAATAAGGTTTTGGATTTTGTATTTTTTCCGGTTTGCACTATCTTTGCATAGCATTTTTTTGATTGAAGATGAAGAACATCAGGAATTTCTGTATTATTGCACATATAGATCACGGTAAGTCTACTTTGGCCGACCGTTTGCTTGAATATACGAATACGATAAAGGTCACCGAAGGGCAAATGCTCGACGATATGGATCTGGAGCGGGAGCGTGGCATCACGATTAAAAGCCATGCCATCCAAATGGAATATATACATAAAGGAGAGAAGTACACGTTGAATCTGATCGATACGCCGGGACATGTGGATTTCTCATACGAGGTTTCGCGTTCCATCGCGGCTTGCGAGGGGGCGTTGTTGATTGTGGATGCCACGCAAGGCGTACAGGCTCAGACCATCTCCAATTTGTATATGGCCATAGAGCATGACTTGGAAATCATCCCGGTCATTAACAAATGCGACATGGTGAACGCCATGCCGGAAGAAGTGGAGGATGAAATCATAGACCTGTTGGGATGTAAACGTGAGGAGATTATCCGTGCGTCGGGACGTACGGGAATGGGAGTGGATGAAATATTACAGGCTGTGGTGGAACGTATCCCCCATCCGGAAGGGGATGAGGACGCTCCTTTGCAGGCATTGATATTCGATTCCGTGTTCAACTCGTTCCGTGGGATTATCGCTTATTTCAAAATCGTGAACGGCAGTATCAAGTCGGGCGACGAAGTGGCTTTTATCAATACGGGCAAGGAATACACGGCTGATGAGATTGGAGTACTGAAGATGGAAATGTCACCCCGTAAGGAATTGCATTGCGGGGATGTGGGGTATATCGTTTCCGGTATTAAGACGGCAACGGAGGTGAAAGTCGGCGATACGATTACTCACGTGGAGCGTCCGTGCGATAAAGCCATTTCCGGTTTCGAGGAAGTCAAGCCTATGGTTTTTGCCGGGCTTTATCCCATAGAGACCGAGGATTTTGAAAATCTCCGGGCCTCTTTGGAAAAATTGCAGTTGAACGATGCGTCGCTGACTTTCCAGCCGGAATCGTCCGTGGCGTTGGGCTTCGGTTTCCGTTGCGGTTTCCTCGGATTGCTTCACATGGAGATTGTGCAGGAACGTTTGGACCGTGAGTTCAATATGGATGTGATTACGACCGTACCCAACGTGTCTTATCTCGTATATGACAAGCAGGGCGGGGTGAAAGAAGTGCATAACCCGGCCGGTATGCCCGAAGTGACGCTGATCGACCATATAGAGGAGCCGTACATCAAGGCTTCCATCATTACGACAACCAACTTCATAGGTCCCATCATGACCTTGTGCCTGGGGAAAAGGGGGGAGTTGTTGAAACAGGAGTATATCAGCGGAAACCGTGTGGAACTTCATTACAGCATGCCTTTGGGTGAGATTGTGATTGATTTTTATGATAAACTCAAAAGCATATCAAAGGGGTATGCCTCTTTCGACTATCATCAGGACGGTTTCCGGCCGTCTAAACTGGTGAAGTTGGATATCTTGTTGAACGGGGAACCGGTGGATGCGTTATCCACTTTGACGCATATCGACAATGCGGTGGACTTCGGGCGGCGGATGTGTGAGAAGCTGAAGGAGTTGTTGCCCCGTCAGCAGTTCGATATTGCCATACAGGCGGCCATCGGTGCCAAGATCATCGCCCGCGAGACGGTGAAGCAGTTGCGTAAGGACGTGACGGCGAAATGTTACGGAGGAGATGTCAGCCGGAAAAGAAAATTGCTTGAGAAACAGAAGAAAGGAAAGAAACGGATGAAACAGATTGGTAATGTGGAAGTGCCGCAAAAAGCTTTCTTGGCTGTGCTGAAGTTGGATTAACCTAATAAAAACCTTATAGACTATGGATTTAAGACGCGACGTGGCCCGTGAAATAGCCCGTATTTATTGCCGTTTGTCTCCATCGGGCATCGAGGCATTGTCTGAGATACTCGTACCTTTCAAATATTCGAAAGGCGATGTGGTATTGCCTGAAGGAGAAACGTGTCGTCACATGTATTTCGTAGAGCGCGGAATGGTGAGACAGTATTATTATAAAGGTGGGCGTGATGTAACGGAACACTTTTCTTATGAAGGGCGAATCGTGATTTGCATTGAAAGTTTCTTGAAACAGGAACCTTCACGGCTGATTGTCGAGGCGTTGGAAAACAGCAGGCTTTACGGTATTCCGTATGATGCCTTACAGGAATTGGCAGACGAGAATAAAGAGATTGAGCTGCTGTTCCGTAAGATTATGGAACATGCCTTAATCAGTTCCCAAGTCTATGCTGACAGCCAGCGCTTTGAGAACGCTACGGAACGTTACCTTCGTCTCTTGAATACGAAACCCGAGATTTTGTTGCGTGCGCCGATGCTCCATGTGGCTTCTTACTTGCAAATGTCGCCTGAAACATTAAGCCGCGTGCGTGCGGCTCATTTGGAAGAGTCGAAAAAGGAGAGAAGTGAAAAGCCATCCACAGAGTCTTAGGGACTTGTTAAGGTAATGAGATGGCCTTATATATGGAAACGCCGGATGTTCTTGATGAGAATATCCGGCGTTTTTGTGTACCTTGATATATTATAATAATGATTTCTTGCCTGTAAGTCTTGTTTGTAAATATAATATTTGCTAACTTTCGGTGTTTTTATAAACATTAAATCTTTTATTTATGGATTGTAGAGTTAACCTAATGAAAAAGAAAAGCGTTCGCTTGGTTCTGGTCGGTATGTGCGGCGCAACCGGATTGTTGGTCACTCCAGCCATGAGGGCTGAAAGCGGCCTTGGGGAGTCCGTGGTAACGATGTCGGCTGACGAGGCGGAAACAAGACATCCTTTGGAAGGATTTTGGAAAAAGACTTGGATTCGGAAGAAAGGGGATTCACATAAGGGTTCCCAACCGTTCGTGCATTACAAGTATTATGGAGAAGACCATATGGTGTCGCTTTCCGTGTGGTATGTAGGCATCAACGATGTGGACGTGGATTTCGAAGGACGATACACCTCGTTTGAGTATATGTCGAAGAAAGCCATTCGCGAAGGCGGCGGGAAATTGAAAATCAAGGCACGCTCAGAAGACATGTTTGAACTTTCGTGGACAGGTCGTTCCCCTGTAGGGGAGACGGACTATGAAGAGGGGTGGGAGCGGTATCCCATGCCCTCGGGATTGGCTGCTATACACCAAGGGATGCGCGATGCCCACGAGGCGGACGGACGTTACACTGGCATGTGGGAAGTACAAGGCTTGCGGCAACCGTTGACGGGTGAACTGATACCACCCAAGTTGAAGAGCTATAAATGGTATGGTGACGGCTACTTCTTGGGCTTTACCCCGAATCGAACCGGGGAAGACCGTGTATATTTTAAGGGACATGCCGGAACTTTCACGTCGGAGGGTGACAGCATCATCAAGGAGCGCGGTGGGCGCAACAAGGTGAAATGGTTATCGGACGACACGTTTGAGATGTCGTGGTTCAACGGACGGGGTGTGGCTACCGAGGTGTGGAAGCGCGTGGAAAACGATGATTTGGAACAGCAGGTGCTTCGCGTGATGAAGCCGATGTTCCTGCGTGTGGAAGGTTTGTCTGTGGCGGATATGTATGCAGCCGACAAGGTGTATGAGAAAGCCGATGTTCCTCCGCAATATCCCGGAGGAATAAACGCCCTGATGGAATATATGTCGTCTAATATCCACTATCCTGAGGCCTGTGTCAAGGAGAAAGTCGAAGGCAGGGTGATGGTTTCTTTCGTGGTGGATAAGGATGGGAACGTGACGCGCCCGCAAGTGGTGAAAAGTCCTGATGTGCGCCTGAGTGCGGAAGCCGTGAGGGTCATCATGGCCATGACGAAGTGGAAACCTGCACGGTTGGACGGCAAACCGGTATCAGTGAAGTTCACCGCTCCCATAATGTTTGCGTTAAAAGGAAAGAAGAAATGAGGGTTGAAAGAGTCAGTACAGGAATCTGAAAGTCCTGGTTTGCAGTGGGGCTGCAACCTAAGAAAAAGGGAAAGGCGTGTCGCTCTTTCCCTTTTTTGTGTGTCTCGTTTCCATGAGGGTTTCCCGTATGAATACCCGTAGGTTTAGCGTGCCGTACGGTAGATGTGCTCCATGTCCTCGCGGTTCAATACTTTGAAGCTGCCGATAGAATGGGTACCGTCATAACTACATTTACGGGACATTTCGCGAATTTCCTCGTCTGTGATTTCGCGTCCGATGAGTTCGTGTATGCTGGTAGGCATGCCGATGGCTCGGAAGAAGCGTTCCAATGCTTCGATACCGGCCAAAGCTGTTTCTTCTGCCGACTTGAAGTTGTTTCGTACTCCCATGGCATTGACAGCGAATTGTGCGAAACGGGTGGGATTTTCAAGGTAGACGTAACGCGCCCAACTGCCCCATACGGCGGCCAGGCCTGCACCATGGGTTACGTCGAACATGCCGCTGAGTTCGTGTTCCAGAAAATGCGTGGCCCAGTCTGAAGTGGTACCGCAACCGGTCAAACCGTTGTGAGAAAGGCTGCTCGCCCACATGATTTGGGCGCGATGCAGGTCGTTGTCCGGTTGTTGCAGTACTTTGAACGCGCTGTCTTGTACGGTACGGATGAGGCTTTCGGCAATGGAGTCGGTTACGGTCATGTCATCATCGTGGGAGAAGTAGCGTTCCAACGTGTGCATGATGATATCTACTACGCCGGCTGCCGTTTGATAGGGAGGCAATGTAAAGGTGCGCTCCGGGTTCATTACGGCAAACTTGCAGCGGAGCTTATCGCTACCGTAGTCTTTTTTCAGGTCGCCGTCTTCGTTGGTAATGACAGTGGCGTCGCTCATTTCGCTACCTGCTGCCGGGAGGGTGAGCACGGCTCCCAAGGGGAGGCAAGTGTCCACTTCGGCTTTATGGGTGAAAAAATCCCAAACGTCTCCTTCGTAGGTTACCCCCATGGAGATGGCTTTGGCGGAATCGATTACGCTGCCGCCACCGATAGCCAAGATGAAATCTACACCTTCGGCACGGCATAAATCGATGCCCTCGTGTACTTTAGAGAGACGTGGGTTGGGCACGACTCCTCCCAACTTCACATAAGGGAGGTGTTCGGCTTCAAGTGCATGGCATACTGCGTCTAACAGTCCGGAACGTTCTGCGCTTTTGCCTCCGTAATGTACCAATACTTTTGTTCCGCCGTATTGTTTTACCAATCGGCCTGTCGCCTGTTCCGCTTTTCTTCCGAAAGCGACCTGCGTAGGGGCGTAGTAATTGAAATCTTTCATTGTCTTTTGCTTTTATGTTTTTTCTTGGGTAGATTTGTAACTTTCGTCTTTATCTGGGAGCCGGGACTATATCTGGCAATCCGTGTACAAGTAACGTTTGATACTTTTCTTAGGGGTTTTCTCGAATTCCTCTTGGAAGATTTTGATACCGGAAAGCTGGGCATATCCGGGCAACATACTGTTTAGTTCAGTCCGGTTTTGTTCCATGACGTTGGCCAAATCCGAGTCTTGTAAACCCAGATTGTGTGCTTCCTCAAAGTCAGGATACACCAGTCCGTATAGTTTTTCTCCTTTTTGGATGACGATGCTTTCGTTGACCAAAGTCAGGTTATTCAGCAAATCTTCAATTTCTTCCGGATAGATATTTTGTCCACTCGCACCTAAAAGCATGTTTTTGCTTCTGCCTTTAATGAAAAGGTTGCCATTTTCGTCCATGATACCGAGGTCGCCTGTACGATACCAGCCGTCTCGAAATGCTTCTTGGGTTGCTTCTTCGTTTTTATAGTATCCCAACATGACATTGGCGCCTCGGGTGAGGATTTCTCCTACAGTGTGTTGCGGGTCATTGCTGTCAATCTTGATTTCCATACGTGGAGCCGCCTTGCCGCAAGAACCGGGTGCGAAAATATTCCAGTCTGCGTATGAGATAATCGGGGCGCACTCCGTGGTGCCGTAGCCCACGGTGTAATTGAAACCGATGTCGTGAAGCAGCATTTCTATTTCATGATTGAAAGCTGCCCCGCCTATGATGATTTCATAGAAATTTCCTCCGAACGCCGTTTTGAGCTGTTCGCAGATTTTGTCTTTGATTTTTTGACGGACTAATGGGACTTTCAATAGCATTTTTACGGTCGTACCCTGAATTTTAGGAAGAACCGCCTTGCGGATAATCTTTTCTATGATTAAGGGGACGGCGATGATGATGCGCGGCTTCAACTCGGCAAATGCCGCAAAAAGAACATTGGGGGACGGGTTCTTGGTCAGGAAGTAGATGTGGCATCCCGTGCAAAACTCAAAAATAAATTCAAAAGCCATCCCGTACATGTGAGCCATGGGCAACATGGAAATCACGTTGTCTCCGATTTTCATGTGCGGACTTAATACTTCCTTGGCAAATTCCAGATTGGACCAAAGGGCGCGATAGGGAATCATAACGCCTTTCGAACGGCTTGTCGTGCCTGAAGTATAGTTGATGACAGCCAGTTCTTCCGGTGCTCCTTTATAATATGATATATGGTGTTTGCGGAAGTTCATGGGATAACGTTCGCCGAACAACTGGTTCAGATGTTCCCGTGCATACGCGACTTTCTGCGTGCGACCTACAAGGAGTGAATAATCTGCAATGTTGATGATCCCTTCCAGATTAGGCATTTCATTGGCGTCGAGATTCTTCCAGACCAGATCACCTACGAAAAGTAGTTTGGCTTCACTGTGGTTCACAATGTTATGAACCTGATCGGCTTTGAACTCGTGTAAGATAGGCACGGCCACAGCCCCGTATGTCAGCGTCGCAAAAAATACGGCTCCCCAATGGGCACTGTTCCGTCCGCAAAGGGCTATCTTGTCTCCCGGTTTTACGTTGCTGTATTCAAAGATAATGTGAAGTTTCTCTATGATTCGGGCTATATCTTTATATTGAAAGGTTTCTCCTTTATAATCAGACAAAGCATCAAGATCCCAGTTGTCCTTGATGCTTTGTTCTATTTGTTCGTTAAAACTAAGTTTTTCCATTGCACAATTCTTTTTATTTTGTGCAAAACTAAGGAGAAAAAACGATTAAAGCAAGAATAATATGCTTTTAATACACTCTTTCACCAAATATTTTACTTCCCACGCGGATAAGCGTACTACCTTCCTCTATTGCAATGGGATAATCATGGCTCATGCCCCATGAACATTCTTTGAAATAGGGAGCATTTGCAAAAGCTCCGGTTTTCAGTTCCTTGAACAGTGCATAAGCCAGATGGAATTCAGACCGCACTTGTGCCATATCGTCCGTATTGGAAGCCATGCACATCAAGCCGTAAATTCGGACGTGTGCCAGCTTTTTCCATTCTCCATCCGCTACTAACTTGCGGCATTCGTCCGGTGTGAAACCGAATTTGGTTTCTTCCTTGGCTATGTGAAGTTGAAGCAGACAGGGTATCACCCGTCCGGACTTTTCTCCTTGTTTATCTATCTCAAGAAGTAGTTTCATGGAATCTACTGCATGTATCATGGCTACGTATGGAGCGATATACTTCACTTTATTGGTTTGCAAGTGTCCGATAAAGTGCCACTCGATGTCTTTGGGGAGGTTATCGTATTTACGGCGAAGCTCTTGTACATGGCTTTCGCCGAAGACGCGTTGTCCGGCAGCGTATGCTTCCTCGATGTGGCTTTCGGGATGGTATTTGGACACGGCCACCAACCGGACACCGCAGGGAAGCGAGGCCGTGATACGTTTTATTTCGTCCTGAATCTGTGACATGGCGTTATGGTTTCAATGAAACGGGATTATGCTTCGGGGAATTCCGGTTTCTCGTCCGCTTCTGCTTTGTAATGGAACACGTCCATAATAGGCGTTTCTGCAATAGAGGCGATTTCGTAGTCGGCCATGGTGCCTTCCATTCCTTTGTCAAGGCGTTTTACGGCATCGCGCAGATCCGAAGCTTGTATCAGCATGTTTTGGTTGCTTTTCTTTTCCGCTCCGCTTTTTTCATCAAGGGTGATGAAAGCCACTTTGGCTTTGAACCAACGGTCGGCCGCATCTTCGTCCGTTTCGAACAATTCGGCGTATTTGGCCCGTTTGATGTCTGTCACTTGAAATTCGCCGGACATGAACGGTTCTATTTCTTCTATAAAACGTCTTTCGGCTTCAGTGAAGCTCAGGGCATCTACCAGATAGGGCTCCGTGACTTTCTTGACCAAGCCGTTTTCTAATGTTTTTTCGTATCTTACCTTGCATTCAAACCATTCGTTCATCATAATTGTAATCTTTGTTTGTAGAGTTTAAAAACAACGCAAAGTTACACGATAATTCTTAATTCCATGCAGTTCCTTCCGGAAAAATTTTATTCCTCTTATGCTTCCCCCAATGAGTTTTGCAAAATGCCCTTCATCTTTCAGGTGATACGCTAAGTAGTTGTCACATAACGTACTACGGAATGAAAGGCAGTAAGGTCACCTTTCAGCTTCCTTTCATGGCGGAAAACGATAAAAAGTTCTCAGCCAAACGATTTTTCAATCTCAGTCGAACGATTTTTCGTTCTCAGCAGATTGAAATGAAGCATGGCTGAAAGATGGCTGAAGTATCTTTCAGCCTGTAATCTTAACATAATGAATGCTTTAGTGCTCGAACTGAAAGATGAAGGGGCTTTTTACAAAATCCCAGTGTAGGAGGTGGGTCATACCTGTACGGGCAACAGTGTTTTTTACCGGCTATTTTATGAAACGGCTTTTGGGGCAAACGGTTATCTCCGTTTTCCAAAAATCCGGCGTATGTTACGTGCTACTCTCATTCCCATCATCACACCATCATATACGGCTAATCCTTGGTCTACCATATTCATGAATGAGCCTAATTTGGATGTAGCTTGTGGGGGAGGAGTGAATAGTTTATGGGTAGTTGTTTTAATGAAGTCCGCACTTTCTTTTATCTGGCTTTTTACTTCAGCCTTACGAGTACGGATTTCTTGTAAAACATCTTCGGTATGATGAGAAGGAATCTTATTTGCTGCCATCTTCTTTGGTAAGGATTAGTTTGGTCATGAAACGTGCCATGGGCTGAATGACCATGCGGTTTCGGTTTAAATAGAATATGACGGTCAGTAACAGGATGAAAGCGGAAATGAGGCCGAATCCGAGTGAAAGGCTTCCTAATACATCTCCTAAATAATAGGCTAATGCGAAGGTGAGGAAGAGTAAAACGATAGAACCTAATAATAGCAAGACGGTTACAATCAAAATGGCCGAAAGGATGACCGTCATTTTTTCTGTGGCATCCAATTTGACAAACTCTTTCTGGAGCTCAAGATATTTCTTAAATTCCAGCAAGAGTTTGCCTATACTTTCTATGTTTTTACTATTAGAAAACATAAAATGTCATTTACACTTCTTCAGCGGATTTGATTTCATCTGCAATTTCGTCTACGAGAGAATCCATCTCTTTACGATTGAGCTTGATGCCGCGTTTACGCAATGCTTCTGCTATTTTATCACGAGTTTCAGTTCCTTTTTCCGGAGCAAACAAAATTCCTACTGCTGCACCTACGGCTGCGCCGCCAATGAATGCTGCTAAAAAACTTAATGCTTTCATATTATTTCTATTTTATTTGAGTTGATTACATTTACAAAGTTATAAATTCTCTTGATATAAACCTCATATTTATCACTTTTTTTTGATTATTTTTTTTGCATTGTTGATTTAACCTTTTTTTTGTGCCGGGCCTTTTACCATATATAAATAATGTGTACCTTTGTCTTTCGATGTGGATGTTATTTGCCATGAAAATACCGGTAACATCTACTGTGTGGTTTAAGAGAATCATTTAATTAAAAAAATAAGTAGAAGAAGTTTTTTGTGATGGGACTTGGGTTGAGTGCGGTTTTTGCAATGACCTCTTGTAAGTCTTCCGAGAGCGCGTACAAAAAGGCGTATGAAAAGGCAAAGCAGCAGCAGGTTGTGGCTACGGAACAGGAGCCGACTCAGACACAGACGACCACTCAGGTGGAAGTGACGCCTGTTACTCCCTCGACAACAACCTCCACGGCCACTAACGCAGACGTGAATACGGTTCGTGTGCAGAGTGAGAATGTGACAGTGGTTTCCGGAAACGGTCTGAAAGCTTATAGCGTGGTTTGCGGAAGTTTCAGCCTGAAAGCCAATGCCGAGGGGTTGCAGAAGACATTGTCGAATGCGGGTTATAATGCGCAGATTGCATACAACGAAGCAAAGAACATGTATCGTGTGGTGGCTTCTACTTACGATGACAAGGCTGCTGCCGTGCAGTCGCGTAATACGTTGCGCGGCACTTATCCCGACGCATGGCTGCTTTTGTCTAAATGATAGATTTAGAATAATATATAGTTTATACGATACACGGGAGCGAGTTTTCATTTGCTCCCGTGTGTCGTATAGAGAAGTCTGTTTTGATTATTAAGAATTATTTGTTTTTATACCGACGTTTGTTTCGTCTGTTTTCATTAATTTTGCAACCTATATGGGAAGGGTTTTAGCTATTGATTACGGGAAAAAACGCACGGGAGTCGCAGTGACGGATCCGTTGCAGTTGATTGCAAACGGGTTGACCACGGTTTCTACGTCGTCTGTCATGGATTTTATTGTGTCTTATGTCCGTCAGGAACATGTGGAGCGGATTGTGGTGGGACTGCCGAAACAAGCCAATGGGGAAGATTCTGAAAATATGGGCAGGATAAATTCTTTTGTACGACGTTTGCATGAACGCCTGCCGGAGATTCCGGTTGAATTTTTCGATGAACGTTATACTTCCGTGTTGGCTCATCAGGCTATGTTGCAGGGAGGTTTAAGGAAGAAAGCCCGGCAAAACAAAGCCTTGGTGGATGAAATCAGTGCGACGATTATCCTGCAAGGTTGGATGGAATCCCGTATGATGCTGAAAAAAAATAATATATAAAATAATATGGTATTACCAATTTATACTTTTGGTCAGCCCGTGTTGAGAAAGGTGGCCGAAGATATTACACCGGACTATCCGGAGTTGAAAACTTTGATAGACAATATGTACGAAACTTTGGAGCGGTCTGAGGGAATTGGGCTGGCAGCTCCCCAAATCGGCTTGTCCATTCGTCTGGTGGTGATTAATTTGGATTTGATTTCCGATGACCTGCCCGAATATAAGGGATTTGTGCATGCGTTTATCAATCCTCATATTTTGGAGTACGATGACACGGAAACGGATTCAATGGAAGAAGGGTGTTTGAGTTTGCCGGGCATCCACGAGCCTGTGCGTCGTCCCACACGCATTCGTGTGAGTTATTTGGACGAGGATTTCCAGCCCCATGACGAATGGGTGGAAGGATATTTGGCCCGTGTCATGCAACATGAGTTCGACCATCTTGACGGGAAAATGTTCGTGGACCATTTGTCCATGCTGCGCAAACAGATGGTGAAAGGTAAATTGGGAAATTTGCTGAAAGGAAATTTCCGTTGTGCTTATAAGGTCAAGACGAAAAAGTAATGAAGAGGAGCCGGAAAGTATATCTTCTTTTCTTTTGGCTTTTTTCCGTGTCGGCCATGGCACAGATTAATACCGACCGGATGATGCTGATGGGGCGTAATGCGCTCTACTATGAGGATTATGTACTTTCCATACGCCGCTTCAATATGGTGATTTCGGCCAAGCCTTATTTGTCAGAGCCGTATTTTTACCGTGGATTGGCCAAATTTTATTTAGAGGATTATACCGGGGCTGAGGAGGATTGCGGAGCTGCTATAGACCGCAATCCTTTTTTGCCCGATAATTATCGTTTGCGAGGTTTGTGCCGTATCAATCTGAAACGTTATGAAGAAGCCGTTTCGGATTACGTGAAGTTGCTTGAAATCGAACCCAAGGACGAGAGCGGATGGCATAATATGACCTTATGTTATTTGCAACTCAAGGAGTACGACAAGGCGGTGGAATGTATAGACCGCATGTTGGACTA
>ERZ791744.1263-NODE-1263-length-17665-cov-2.999489_pt1 | contig 17665 bp, 26 predicted proteins | sample MGYA00510039_ERZ791744 | MGnify/ENA primary metagenome ERZ791744 (study PRJEB30046, sample SAMN00791969) | human gut metagenome | study: EMG produced TPA metagenomics assembly of the A metagenome-wide association study of gut microbiota in type 2... | reverse complement strand
GTTTATACTGTAATAGGGTACAATGAATCTGGAGCAGGTCTTAAGGCCAAGACTTCCGTATATGTCGGATTCCAGGCTCCGGCGGCTCCCGAAGCGGTCAATGTAGTACGTACGGATGTCGATGGTCAGGCATTAGTGACATGGACAGCAGTGACCACCGATGTCAATGGCCTTGTATTCCCCGCGGGCACAGTGACTTATAATGTCTATAATGCGGAAGATACAAGTAATCTGCAACTTGTGGCGGAAGGACTTTCTGAAACCACATTCTCTGAACAGGCTGTGCCTGAAGGTCAGCAGGCTTTGGTTCGTTATGCCGTTTTTGCTTATGTGGATGGGGCTCCCGGTCAGGGTACACTTTCAAGTATGATATATTGCGGTACTCCTTACGATGGCATAGAGGAGCATCTTAATGAGGGCAAGCTTTCATACGACTGGATGATTTCCGGCAGCTGGAGTCTTGGAAATGAAGCGAATTTGGGTATTCCTGATGCAGAAGGCACTACTGATGGCGCCTATTTCGCCAATAATGGGAATAATGGCCCTGGAAATCTCTTTACACCTATGGTGTCGCTTGCGAAGATGGTCAATCCGGCTCTTACTTTTATGACTTACAATATTGTTGGTGATGGCGGTAAGGCTGATGAAAATGAGATAACGGTCAGTGTCCGCGAGGTAAATACAGAGGATTGGATTGATATTTCCACCAAGACTGTCGCTGAAATTGTCGGCACAGATGAAGGATGGGGCAAAATGCAGGTAAATCTTTCAGATTATGCGGGCAAGGTTGTCGAGTTGCGCATCACAACGACTCCTGTGATTTTTGTCTATACGTTAATAGATAATATAAAGGTCGGTTCTCTTCTCGATCACGATCTTAAAGCTGCCGCTATAGTGGCGCCGGCAAAGGTTAAGACCGGTGCGGATTACAAGGTTGACGTAACTGTCGTCAACAATGGAGCCTGTCAGGCGGATGCTTATTCTGTGCAGCTTTACGCGGATGAGGAACTTGTTGAAACTAAAGATTGTGCGACGCTTGCATCTGGAGCTTCCGCTGTCGTTTCATTCGAACGGAATATGTCTCCTATTGCTGTGGAACCGGTATTTTATTATGCTAAAGTGGTTTATGCTGAGGATGAGAATGAGACTGATAACCAGACTTCATCTCTGACTGTGGCTCCGATTGTATCTTCTCTTCCTGGCGTGACTGATCTCTCGGGAGTTAATGTAGATGGTACCGTCAGACTCAGTTGGAAAGAGCCTCTTCTTGACGGCGGTAGCTCTAATCCTGTGACAGAGGATTTCGAAGATGCCGAGTCATTCGCTGCTGAATATGGTGAATGGACATTCGCTGATCTTGATGGTTCTCCAGTCGGTGGATTCCAGAATATGGAGATTCCCGGAATCACATCTTTCCAGACTACGGGATCATTCTGGGTATGGGATCATGAATTGCTTGGCAATGAGAGCTTCGCTGCTCATTCGGGAGAGAAGTATTTGTTTGCCCTGTTCAACGCTGACGGTAGCGGCAATCCGCCTGTTCAGAACAATGACTGGGCTATTTCTCCGGAACTTGACGGCTCGGCACAGACAATATCTTTCTATGCAAGAAGTTTTTCGAGCGATTATAAAGAATCTGTGGCTGTCTACTATTCGACAGGCAGTGTGGAAGCCTCTGATTTCGTAAAGATTCAGGGAGCCGGCTCCGCAGCTGTACCGGGTGAATGGACATTATATGAAGCATCCCTTCCTGCCGGAGCCAAATATTTTGCAATCGTATGCGAGTCTTATGATGCATTTATGTTGATGGTGGATGATGTGACTTATATTCCTGCTTCCGCCGCAAATCTGGAGCTTATGGGATACAATGTATATCGCGATGGCGTCAAAATAAATGATGCTCTCATCGAAGATACAGAGTTTGTAGACGATAATGTTGTTGCGGATGAGGAATATGCATATGTTGTTACAGCTGTCTATAAGGACAAGGGCGAGTCGGCCGCTTCGAACGAGGTGGTTGTCAGAACTACCGGAATCGCCGGAATAGGATATGGCGACGTATCGGTTCAGGCTGTCGGACAGGATATAGTGATTCTCAATGCCGATGGTCTTAAAGTAAAGGTGACGTCTGTTAACGGAATTGTCTATTATGATGGTTTCGGAGAAAGCAAGACTGTCGTGACTGTAGGTTGCGGTGTTTATGTCGTGACTGCCGGCAAGACCGTGACTAAAGTTATCGTGAGATAGTCGACAAAATTTGAATTTTACAGTTTGTGCCGATAAGGCGGCTGTTATATCTGATTTGAGGGATACCATTTGGTGTCCCTCATTTTTTCGGGTTGTTTTCAATTAAAATACACGAATTTTTGTAAAATTCTTGCTTAAGACACTGATTTTTTGTATCTTTGCATCGCATTTCGAAGCGATTTCGCCTCTCGACGCAGGCTAAACAGTTGATATTTAATTGTTTGGCAGGCGTTATATGTGTGGTGGAATTGCTCCTTAAAGGTGAAGCAACTATAAAATCAAATAATAAACAAACAGACAAAGAATGCCTACAATTCAGCAATTAGTAAGAAAAGGGCGCATCGTTCTGAAAGACAAGAGCAAATCGCCGGCTTTGGATTCGTGTCCTCAGCGTCGTGGCGTGTGTGTGCGTGTCTACACCACCACTCCCAAAAAGCCTAACTCCGCAATGCGTAAGGTGGCGCGTGTGCGTCTTACCAACGGCAAGGAGGTCAACAGCTACATTCCCGGCGAGGGTCACAATCTGCAGGAGCACTCTATCGTGATGGTGCGTGGGGGCCGTGTGAAAGATCTTCCCGGTGTCCGTTATCACATTGTCCGCGGTACTCTTGATACGGCAGGGGTGCAGGGCCGGACTCAGCGTCGTTCCAAATATGGTGCGAAGCGTCCTAAAGCAGCCAAGAAATAATTAAAGACTGCATCTTACAAATCAATCAAAATCAACAACGTTTTTGATTTATTGGATGGCTAATGGTTGAGTAAACCCGGCAAGAGAGTCGAGTTGAAGATTGCAAAAGCAGCCGAAATCAAAACATTAAACACAAGTCTACTCAAAAATGAGAAAAGCAAAGCCTAAGAAAAGGGTGATCCTGCCGGATCCCGTTTTCCATGACGTGAAGGTTACAAAATTTGTTAACCACCTCATGTATGATGGTAAGAAAAATACTTCATACACCATCTTTTACACCGCATTGGAGACCGTGAAGGCCAAGATGCCCAATGAGGAGAAATCTGCTCTCGAGATCTGGAAGCAGGCTCTTGAGAATGTTACTCCTCAGGTGGAAGTAAAATCGCGCCGTGTCGGCGGTGCCACTTTCCAGGTGCCTACTGAGATTCGTGCGGACCGCAAGGAATCGATATCAATGAAAAATCTCATCAACTACGCACGCAAACGCGGCGGTAAAACAATGGCTGACAAGCTTGCAGCAGAAATTGTCGATGCCTTTAACGATCAGGGTGGCGCATTCAAGCGTAAAGAGGATATGCACCGCATGGCTGAGGCTAACCGCGCATTTGCACATTTCAGATTTTAAATTGATCAATCAAAATGGCAAAACACGACGATCTTAGACTTACCCGCAATATCGGTATCATGGCTCACATCGATGCCGGAAAAACCACAACTTCCGAACGCATCCTTTTTTATACAGGCAAGACCCACCGTATCGGCGAGGTGCATGACGGCGCGGCTACAATGGACTGGATGGAACAGGAGCAGGAGCGTGGTATCACTATCACATCCGCGGCTACCACTGCGTTCTGGAACTATAATAACGAAAAATATAAAATCAACCTGATCGACACCCCGGGACACGTTGACTTCACTGTCGAGGTGGAGCGTTCGCTCCGTGTGCTCGACGGTGCGGTCGCTACATTCTGCGCTGTCGGCGGTGTTGAGCCTCAGTCCGAGACTGTCTGGCGTCAGGCTGACAAATACAATGTTCCCCGTATCGGTTATGTAAACAAGATGGACCGTTCGGGCGCGAACTTCTTCGAGGTTGTACGTCAGCTCCGCGAGGTGCTTGGCGCGAATCCTCTGCCTATCCAGATACCTATCGGCGCGGAGGAGACTTTCAAAGGCGTGGTCGACCTGATCACTATGAAGGCTATCTTCTGGCACGACGAGACTATGGGCGCAGAATATTCTGTCGAGGAGATTCCCGCTTCTCTTCGTGACGAGGCGGAAGAGTATCACGACAAGATGCTCGAGACTCTTGCCGAGTTCGACGAGGCTCTCATGGAAAAATATTTCGATGATCCTTCCACTATCACTGAAGATGAGATCCGCGCCGCTATCCGCAAGGCTACGCTTTCGATGGATGTCAACCCCATGCTCTGCGGATCTTCTTTCAAGAACAAGGGTGTACAGACCCTTCTCGATGCTGTCTGCGCTTATCTTCCTTCTCCTGAAGATGCAGGCGCTGTCGAAGGACATGCTGTAGGCGATCCCGACACAATAGAGACCCGCGAACCGAGCAGCGATGCTCCTATGTCTGCTCTTGCGTTCAAGATCGCGACTGACCCCTATGTCGGACGTCTCTGCTTCTTCCGCGTATATTCAGGCGACATCGATGCCGGAAGCTATGTGCTCAATACCCGTTCCGGCAAGAAAGAGCGTGTGTCGCGTCTGTTCCAGATGCACTCCAACAAACAGAACCCGATGGAAAAGATCGGCTGCGGCGATATAGGCGCTGGTGTCGGCTTCAAAGATATCCGCACAGGTGATACTCTTTGCGATGAGAATCATCCTATCGTGCTCGAGGCAATGGAATTCCCCGATCCTGTGATCGGTATCGCTGTTGAGCCTAAGACTCAGAAAGACCTCGACAAACTCGGTGTCGGCCTGCAGAAGCTTGCTGAGGAAGACCCGACATTCCGTGTCGAGACCAATGAAGAGACCGGTCAGACAGTCATCAGCGGTATGGGCGAGCTTCACCTCGATATCATCATTGACCGTCTGCGTCGTGAGTTTAAGGTAGAATGTAATCAGGGCCGTCCTCAGGTTACATATAAGGAGGCTATCACAAAGCCTGTCGAGCTTCGCGAGACATTCAAGAAGCAGACCGGTGGCCGCGGTAAGTATGCCGACATTATCGTACGCATCGAGCCCGTAGACGAAGGTTTCGAAGGCAATCTTCAGTTTGTCGATGAGGTCAAGGGCGGTAATGTACCTAAGGAATACATTCCTTCCGTACAGAAGGGATTTCAGACTGCGATGAAGAACGGCGTGCTCGCCGGCTATCCGGTAGAGCAGATGAAAGTCACTCTTCTCGACGGTTCATTCCACCCTGTGGACTCTGACCAGCTTTCGTTTGAGCTTTGCGCTATTCAGGCGTTCAAGCATGGTTCGGAAAAGGCGGGTCCCGTCCTGATGGAGCCTATCATGAAGATCGAGGTAGTTACACCTGAGGAGTCGATGGGTGATGTGATCGGCGACCTTAACAAACGTCGCGGTCAGGTGGAAGGCATGGAGACCAGCCGTTCCGGTGCGCGTATCGTGAAGGCGAAGGCCCCTCTGGCCGAGATGTTCGGCTATGTGACGGCGCTTCGTACCATCACTTCAGGACGTGCCACTTCAACTATGTCGTTCAGCCACTACGCAGAGGTTAGCAATTCGATCGCCAGGAACGTCCTCACAGAGGTTCAGGGCCGCGTTGACCTTCTGAAGTAAAATTATATCTCGCCGTCCGGGGCCGCAGGGCTCCGGACAGCGAAGCTTAAACACGCTTCTAAGTCAAACAATAAATATGAGCCAAAAAATCAGAATCAAATTGAAATCTTACGATCATAACCTTGTCGACAAGTCGGCAGAAAAGATCGTAAAGACGGTAAAGTCTACCGGTGCGGTTGTCAGCGGTCCGATTCCACTGCCCACGCATAAGCGCATCTTCACCGTCAACCGTTCGACATTCGTTAACAAAAAGAGCCGCGAGCAGTTCCAGCTTTCTTCTTATCAGCGTCTTATCGATATCTACAGCAGCACTGCCAAGACTGTCGACGCTCTCATGAAGCTTGAGCTTCCCTCTGGTGTTGACGTATCTATCAAGGTATAACCAAACGGAATAAGAATTAACACAAACAACCACAAATAGTAAAAGAAATGCCAGGATTATTAGGAAAGAAAATCGGAATGACATCCGTTTTCAGTGCCGACGGAAAGAATATTCCGTGCACTGTTATCGAAGTAGGTCCTTGTGTGGTTACCCAGATCAAAACAATCGAGAATGACGGCTATGCGGCTGTTCAGGTTGGCTTCCAGGAAGCAAAAGAGAAGCATACAACCCAGCCTATGGCAGGTCACTTCAAGAAAGCTGGTGTAGCTCCCCAAAGACACTTGGCCGAGTTCAAATCGTTCGAGACAATCCCTGCCTTGGGCGATACGCTGACTGTGGACCTCTTCCAGGAGGGCGGTTTTGTCGATGTAGTCGGCACCTCTAAAGGAAAGGGTTTTCAGGGCGTTGTAAAACGCCATGGCTTCGGTGGCGTAGGTCAGAAGACTCACGGTCAGCACAACCGTCTCCGCGCACCCGGTTCTATCGGTGCATGTTCGTATCCCGCTAAAGTTTTCAAGGGCCTCCGCATGGCCGGACAAATGGGTAACGAACGTGTGACTGTCCAGAATCTCCAGGTGATCAAAGTGCTTCCCGAGCACAATTTATTAATGATTAAGGGTTCCGTTCCCGGACCTAAAGGTTCAATTGTAATTGTTGAGAAATAATGGAAGTAGCAGTTTATAATATCAAAGGCCAGGACACAGGCCGCAAGATCACTCTGAACGACGAGGTTTTCGCCCGCGATCTGAGCGAAGGTAATGCTGAGCACACTCTCTATCTCGACATCAAGCAGTATCTGGGCAACCAGCGTCAGGGAACACACAAGAGCAAGGAGCGCAGCGAAGTTTCATATTCCACACGCAAGATCGGACGTCAGAAAGGTGGCGGCGGCGCACGTCGCGGTGACCTCAATTCACCGGTACTTTACCATGGTGGACGCGTGTTCGGTCCCCGTCCCCGCGATTACCGTTCGAAACTTAACAAGAAAATGAAGAGCCTCGCTCGCAAGATAGCTCTTACAGCGCGTGTAAACGACCAGAAACTCATTGTCGTAGAGAATTTCTCGTTCGATGCTCCCCGCACAAAGAGCTACATGGAGATCGCAAAGAACTTCAAGCTCGATGACAAGAAAGTTCTTCTCGTCTTTGGCGCACAGGACAAAAATGTTCTTCTCTCAGTGCGCAACGTGCCCAATGCGCTCATGGTTCAGGCAACTGACCTCAATGCATACACCCTGCTCAACAATGACGCTATCCTCATGACTGAAGACAGTGTCGGCATCATTAACGATTACAAATAAGGAGATATAACAGATGGACATTCAAATCAAACCGATCGTGACTGAAAAGGCTACGGCCTACAGCGAGAAGCAGAATTGCTACACCTTCGCCGTATCTCCCGATGCCAATAAGTTTCAGATCAAGGACATCGTAGAGAAACTCTATAATGTCCGCGTCGAGAAGGTAAACATCGCCAACTATGCGGGCAAGCGCAAACAGCGCTACACTAAAGGCGGACTTATCCGCGGCCGTCGTGACGCTTTCAAGAAAGCGTACGTAATAGTGGCGGAAGGACAGAAGATTGACTACTACAGCAACATCTAAAAAGAAATGGCAGTAAGAAAATTCAAGCCCACTACGCCTGGGCAAAGACACAAGGTTATTGGTGTGTTCAAAGGACAAATCACTGCTACCACACCAGAAAAATCTCTTACAGTCGGCAAGCGCTCAACAGGCGGCCGCAATTCATCAGGCCACCTTTCAACACGCTATCGCGGTGGCGGCCATAAGAGAAAATTGCGTCTCATAGACTTCAAGAGAATCAACGACAACGTACCTGCTACAGTCAAGAGCATCGAGTACGATCCCAACCGTTCGGCACGCATCGCTCTGCTTTACTACAGCGACGGTTCAAAAGCCTACATGATCGCTCCCAACGGACTTGAGGTAGGACAGGTCGTAATGAGCGGCGAGGATGTGGCTCCCGAGGTAGGGAACTGCCTTCCGCTCGCGAAGATCCCCGTAGGTACGCTTATCCATTGTATCGAGCTCCGTCCTGGCCAGGGAGCAAGCATGGCTCGCTCTGCCGGTACGTTCGCTCAGCTCACCTCGCGTGAAGGTGATTACGCGATCATCAAATTACCTTCAGGAGAAACTCGCAAGGTGCTTCTCTCATGCCGCGCTACAATCGGTGTTGTCGGTAATTCCGACCACGCTCTCGAACGCAGCGGCAAGGCCGGCCGCAGCCGTTGGCTCGGTCGCAGACCTCACAACCGTGGTGTTGTCATGAACCCAGTCGATCACCCGATGGGTGGTGGTGAAGGCCGTCAGTCTGGTGGACATCCCCGTTCACGTACCGGTCTTTATGCCAAGGGTCTGAAGACACGCTCACCCAAGAAGCACTCTTCGAAGTACATCATTGAAAGAAGGAAAAAATAATTTGATTAATCTAAGACAAGTATGAGTCGTTCGCTTAAAAAAGGACCCTTTATTTCCGTAAAGCTCGAGAAAAAGGTCGCAGCCATGGACGAGAGCGGTAAGAAGAGCGTGATCAAGACATGGAGCCGTGCTTCCATGATCTCGCCCGACTTCGTTGGACATACGTTTGCTGTCCACAACGGCAATAAGTTCATTCCCGTCTACGTGACTGAGAATATGGTCGGACACAAGCTCGGAGAGTTCGCACCGACGCGCACATTCCGTGGTCACGCCGGCAACAAGAAGAAATAAAGGCCTCAATCATCAAATCACGAAAAAACAGAATAACATACAATGGGTTTAAGAAAAAGACAAGCAGCCGACGCCATGAAGGCCGCGAAGAAGAACGAGTTTGGAGCACGTCTCCGCAACGTTCCTTCGTCGCCTCGCAAGATGCGTCTCGTCGTTGACATGATCCGCGGCGTTGAGGCATTCAAGGCCCTCGGTATATTGAAGTTCTCCAATAAGGAGGCATCACGCAAGGTGGAGAAGCTTCTCCGCTCTGCCATCGCCAACTGGGAGCAGAAGAATGAGCGTAAAGCCGAAGCCGGCGAGCTCTATGTTAAAACGGTGTTTGTTGACGCAGCTCCGATGCTGAAGCGCATGCGCCCCGCTCCGCAGGGTCGCGGCTACAGAATCCGCAAGCGTTCCAACCACGTCACAATCTTTGTTGACACCATTAATAAAAATAACGACTAAGCAAGATGGGACAGAAAGTTAATCCGATCAGCAACCGCCTCGGTGTGATCCGCGGCTGGGACTCAAACTGGTATGGCGGTAAGAAATACGGCGAGACTCTTCTCGAGGACTCGAAGATCCGTAAATACCTCCACACTCGTCTTGCTAAGGCAAGTGTTTCGAGAATCATCATTGAACGTACGCTCAAAATGGCCACCGTCACTATCGCTACTTCCCGTCCGGGAATGATTATCGGTAAAGGCGGCAAGGATGTCGACGCGCTCAAAGAGGAGCTCAAGAAGGTAACCGACAAGGAAGTGCAGATCAATATCCACGAGATCAAACGTCCGGAACTGGATGCTGAAATAGTGGCTACCAATATCGCGCGCCAGATCGAAGGCAAGGTGGCTTATCGCCGTGCCGTCAAGATGGCTGTCGCAAGCACAATGCGCATGGGCGCCGAAGGTATCAAGGTTCAGGTCAGCGGCCGTCTCAACGGCGCCGAGATGGCCCGTTCGGAGATGTTCAAGGAAGGCCGTACGCCGCTCCACACTCTCCGTGCAGATATCGATTACGCACTCGTCGAGGCTCACACCAAAGTAGGTGTGGTCGGTGTCAAGGTATGGATCTGCCGTGGCGAGATTTATGGCAAGAAGGAGCTCACCCCCACATATGTGGCAGGTCAGAAAGAGCCCGGACGCTCGCAGGGCGGCGGCCGCAAAGGCGGTTTCCGCAACAAGAAAAACAACAACCGTTAAACAGTAAAGACTCTTAGATAATGTTACAGCCTAAGAAAACAAGATACCGCCGTTCTCAAAAGGGCCGCATGAAAGGTGAGGCCCAGAGAGGCAATCAGCTCGCTTTCGGCTCGTTCGGAATCAAGACTCTTGACTCGAAGTGGATCACCGGTCGTCAGATCGAGGCTGCCCGTGTGGCAGTGACCCGCTACATGCAGCGTCAGGGTCAGATCTGGATCAGAATCTTCCCGGACAAGCCTATAACCAAGAAGCCCGCTGAGGTGCGAATGGGTAAAGGTAAAGGTAACCCCGAAGGATTCGTGGCGCCTGTCACTCCCGGCCGTATTCTCATCGAGGTAGAAGGCGTTCCATACGATGTGGCCAAGGAGGCTCTACGCCTTGCAGCTCAGAAACTCCCGGTGCTTACAAAGTTCGTGGTTCGTCGCGACTATGACCCTTCGCAGAACGTATAACCAGAAATTCTGAGAAAATTTACGTGAGATATAGATTTTTCTATACATAATACACAATAAAAAGGGAATATTTCGGTTCAACATTCGGGAGGCAAGCGTCCGCCTGCCTCCCGAATGGGCCGGAATGGGCCCTAAATGTGTATATTGACGATAGAAAGTTCTGATCGAACATAATTGAAATAAAAATGAAAAAGGAAGAAATCAAGGAATTAAGCATTCAGGAGTTGCAGGCCCAGATAGAGGCTGCAGAGAAGGCTTATCGTGAATTGAAAGTAGCGCACGCGATATCTCCCTCGGACAATCCGGCCAAAATCACCAAGGATCGCCGTGATATCGCCCGTCTGAAGACAGTGTTGCGCCAGAAGGAAATCGCCGCCGCACAGGAGGCTGCTTCCAAGTAATTAACCCGGTCAAATCATCTAAAAAATGGAAGAGAACAAAAGACATTTGAGAAAAGAGAGAATCGGGGTCGTTTCAAGCAACAAGTGCGACAAAACCATCACGGTAGAAATCAAATGGAAAGAGAAACACCCGATTTACGGAAAATTTGTGAATAAGACGAAGAAGTATCACGCTCATGACGAGAAGAACGAATGCTCTGTCGGTGATACTGTACGCCTCATGGAAACCCGTCCTTTGAGCAAGACCAAAAGATGGAGACTGGTAGAAATCATCGAAAAAGTTAAGTAATCATGATACAGACAGAATCACGTTTGACAGTAGCCGACAATTCAGGTGCAAAGGAAGTGCTCTGCATCCACGTGCTCGGTGGCACAGGCCGCCGTTATGCCGGCGTCGGTGATATTATCGTAGTTACGGTGAAGAGCACCATCCCCTCGTCCGAGGTCAAGAAAGGCACAGTTTCCAAAGCTGTTGTCGTTCGTACAAAGAAGGAAATCCGCCGTCCCGACGGAAGTTATATCCGTTTCGACGACAATGCCTGTGTATTGCTTAACAATGCAGGCGAAATCCGCGGAACCCGTATCTTCGGCCCTGTGGCCCGCGAACTCCGCGCCACAAACATGAAGATCGTTTCGCTCGCACCCGAGGTGCTCTAAACATAAAGTTTAACATTCGTCTTAGACAAACAGAAACAAAATGGCAAAATTGCATATAAAGAAAGGAGACACCGTCTATGTCAATGCCGGCGACGACAAGGGCAAGACAGGCCGCGTCCTTGAGGTGCAGGTCAAGAAGAACCGTGCAGTCGTTGAGGGCGTAAATATCGTCTCTAAAAGCACAAAGCCGACTGCCAAGTATCCTCAGGGTGGTATCGTAAAGATTGAGGCACCGGTGCATATTTCTAATCTTAATGTGGTGGACCCCAAGACTGGCAAGCCCACCCGTATCGGTCGCCGTCGCAACGAGGCTGGCAAACTGGTGCGTTACGCTAAAAAATCAGGAGAGGAGATTAAATAATGGCAGAGACGACACTTTCAAAGGACTATAAAGAGAGAATTGTCCCCGAACTTACTGAAGAGTTCAAGTACACAACTCCCATGCAGGTCCCCCGCCTGACCAAGATCGTGATCAATCAGGGTCTCGGCGCGGCTACTCAGGACAAGAAGATCATCGAGACTGCTCTCAACGAGCTCACGGCTATCACTGGCCAGAAAGCTGTACCCACTCTTTCACGCAAGGATATCTCGAACTTCAAGCTGCGTAAGAAAATGCCTATCGGCGCGATGGTGACTCTCCGTCGTGAGAAAATGTATGAGTTCCTCGAGAGACTCGTCCGTGTGGCTCTGCCCCGTATCCGCGACTTCAAGGGTATCAACTCCAAGCTCGACGGCCGTGGCAACTACACTCTCGGTATCACCGAGCAGATCATTTTCCCTGAGATCAACATCGACAACGTTCCCAAGCTCCAGGGTATGAACATCACATTCGTGACTACTGCCAATACTGACGAAGAGGGCTTCGCGTTGCTCAAGAAATTCGGATTACCGTTTAAACACGAAAAATAAGAGATATGGCAAAAGAATCAATGAAAGCCCGCGAGGTAAAGCGTCAGAGAATGGTGGCTAAATACGCCGCTAAAAAGGCCGCTCTCAAGAAGGCCGCTCTTGCTGATGCTGACGGCAACATCGATTACGAAGCTCTTACGAAGTTGCAGAAACTTCCGAAGAATGCTTCGCGTGTGCGTCTCCACAACCGTTGTGAGATCACAGGCCGTCCCAAAGGCTATATGCGCCAGTTCGGCATCTCGAGAATTCAGTTCCGCGAGATGGCTTCGGCAGGCCTGATTCCCGGCGTCAAGAAGGCAAGCTGGTGATCAATAGATCACCGGCCGCCTCCGGCCCGGAGACACCCGTGTGACGCACGGCTATTTTAAAAGACTATACAGTGAGTTTTAAATATTGTTCAGTATATCTGAATCAATTTAATCAACAAAAAAATGACTGATCCAATAGCAGATTATCTGACAAGACTTAGGAATGCCATCATGGCCGGCCATCGTGTGGTTGAGGTTCCTACGTCTAAAATGAAAAGGGAGATCACTAAAATCCTTTTCGACCAGGGCTATATCCTGAACTATAAGTTCGAGGATGCAAATGCCCCCAAAGGCACTATCAAGATTGCCTTGAAGTATGATCCGGTTGACAAAGTGTGCGCTATCAAGAACCTGCACCGCATCTCGCGTCCGGGTCTGCGCCAGTACACCGGTTATAAAGATATGCCCCGCGTGCTCAACGGCCTCGGTATCGCTATCATCTCGACCTCTCAGGGTGTGATGACCAACAAGGAAGCCAAAGAGCGCAAAATCGGTGGCGAAGTATTGTGTTACGTTTATTAATCAGGAGGAGGTATTATGTCAAGAATAGGTAAATCACCGATCGCAATACCTGCAGGCGTAACCGTACAGGTAAAAGAAAACGTTGTGACCGTCAAGGGTCCCAAAGGAGAACTTACTCAGGAAATCAATCCCGATATCGAAGTCAAGGTCGAGGATGGACACGTTATCGTGACTCGTCCCGATGACGAGCGTCAGCATCGTGCCATGCACGGTCTTTACCGTGCCCTTATCCACAATATGGTGGTCGGTGTTTCGGAGGGATATAAGAAAGAGATGGAACTCGTAGGTGTCGGCTACCGTGCCACTTCTACCGGTCAGGTTCTCGAACTTGCTCTGGGATATTCACATGCTATCTTCATCAAGCTTCCTAAAGAAATCAAGGTAGAAGCCAAGACTGAGCGCAACAAGAATCCGCTTATCATCCTCGAGAGCAGCGACAAGCAGCTTCTCGGCCAGGTATGTGCGAAGATCCGTTCGCTCCGCAAGCCCGAGCCTTACAAGGGTAAAGGTATCAAGTTTGTAGGCGAGATCATCCGCCGCAAGTCAGGAAAGTCGGCTAACGCCAAATAAAAATTAAGGAATTATGGTATCCAAGATAGCAAGAAGAAATAAAATCAAAACCCGCATCCGCGGTAAAATTTCAGGCACCGCAGAACGCCCCCGCATGAGCGTCTTCCGCTCCAACAAGGCGATCTACGTGCAGGTAATCGATGACCTCAGCGGCACGACCCTCGTCGCAGCTTCTTCCAAGGGCATGACCGAAGGTACAAAAGTTGAAATCGCTGCTAAGGTAGGTGAGGAGATTGCAAAGAAAGCTGTAGAGAAAGGTATCGCAGAGGTTGTGTTCGACCGTAATGGATATCTTTATCACGGACGTGTTAAATCATTGGCAGATGCAGCCCGCAAGGGAGGTCTTAAATTTTAATAGGAATCATGGCAAAGAACAATAAGGTAAAATCTACAAATGATCTTGAATTGCAGGACCGCCTTGTAGCCATCAACCGCGTTACCAAAGTCACAAAGGGTGGCCGTGCGTTCAGCTTTGCAGCGATCGTTGTTGTCGGTAACGGCGACGGTGTGATTGGTTGGGGTCTCGGTAAGGCCAATGAGGTTACGGCAGCTATTGCCAAAGGTGTAGAGTCTGCAAAGAAGAATCTTATCAAGGTGCCCGTGCACAAAGGTACTATCCCTCATGAGGTGGCAGCCAAATTCGGCGGTTCACGCATCTTCCTCAAGCCTGCATCCGAAGGTACGGGAGTTAAGGCCGGTGGCGCTATGCGTGCCGTGCTCGAAAGCGTCGGAATCACTGACGTGCTCGCTAAATCAAAAGGCTCGTCCAACCCCCACAACCTCGTCAAGGCCACTATCGCCGCTCTTGACGAACTCCGCAGCCCCGCCCAGGTGGCACAGAATCGCGGTGTGAGCGTGGAAAAAGTGTTTAACGGCAAATAATCATAGAGATGGCTAAGATTCAAATCACTCAGATAAAGAGCCGTATAAATGCGCCTAAGGTTCAGAAACTGACCCTTGACGCGCTCGGCATTCACAAAATGAACCATAGCGTAATCAAGGAGGACACTCCTGATATAATGGGTATGGTCAAGAGGGTTCATCATTTAGTTAAAGTGACTAAACTCTAAAGAAGATTCAAGAAATGGAATTACATAATTTACAGCCTGCCGTCGGCAGCAACAAGAAATGTAAGAGAATAGGCCGCGGAACCGGTTCGGGTTACGGCGGCACTTCGACCCGTGGTCACAAGGGCGCGAAATCACGTTCGGGCTACAAACATAAAGTAGGATTCGAGGGTGGTCAGATGCCTCTGCAGCGCCGCGTGCCGAAATTCGGCTTCAAGAACATCAACCGTGTCGAGTACAAGGCTATCAATCTCGATGCACTCGAGGCTCTCGCGGCCACGGGTGTGACCAAAGTGACTGTCGAGGATCTTCGCAACGCAGGTCTCGTGGCAAAAAACGCTCTGGTCAAAATCCTTGGAAACGGTGCGCTCAGCCACGCTCTTGAGGTCGAGGCCAATGCCTTCTCTAAGGCTGCTGAGGCTGCTATCACTGCAGCCGGCGGTTCTGTAGTAAAAAAATAATCTGAAACACAATGGGATTTACAAAAACGATAAAAAATATCTGGAGCGTGGAGGATCTCCGCAAGCGCATCGGCATCACGCTGCTGCTTGTGATCATCTATCGCTTCGGGTGCTACGTGGTCTTGCCGGGTATTAATCCCGACGAGCTGCTGGCATTGAAGAATTTCACTGCCGACGGGTTGATGCAGCTGCTCGACATGTTCTCGGGTGGCGCCTTTTCTCAGGCTTCTATCTTCGCACTCGGTATCATGCCTTACATCACGGCCTCTATCGTGATACAGCTTCTCGGCATGGTGCTCCCCGCATTCCAAAAGATGCAGCGTGAAGGTGAGAGCGGGAGAATGAAACTCAACCAATATACCCGCTATCTGACAGTGCTTATTCTTGTGCTGCAGGGTCCGGCTTATCTGATGAATCTCAAATACCAGGTTCAGGCAGCCGGAGGCCACGTTGAATTAGGTTTCTGGACCATCGTGTTTATGACGATTGTCCTTGCGGCCGGCTCCATGTTTATCATGTGGCTTGGCGAGCGTATTGACCAGAAGGGTGTGGGCAACGGTATCTCGTTCATCATCCTTATCGGTATTATCGCCCGTCTGCCGGAGGCTTTCGTTCAGGAATTCACCGGTCGTCTCATGAACTCGCAGGGCGGTGGTCTTGTGCTCTTCCTTGTCGAGATCGTGATTCTGCTCGCCGTGATCGCAGGTGCGGTTCTTCTTGTGCAGGGTACTCGCAACGTGCCTGTACAGTACGCCAAGAAGGTTGTCGGCAACAAGCAGTATGGCGGCGCCCGTCAGTTCATACCTCTGAAGGTTAATGCTGCCGGTGTAATGCCTATCATCTTTGCTCAGGCCATCATGTTCATTCCTGTGACTCTCGTGGGTTTCAGCACTGAGCAGACCGGTTTCTTCGGTGCTTTGACCGATATGTACGGATTCTGGTACAATCTGATTTACTTCATCATGATTGTGGCCTTCACATATTTCTATACTGCCATCACAGTGCGTCCCGCACAGATGGCGGAAGACATGAAGCGCAATAACGGCTTTATTCCCGGCATAAAGCCCGGTAAGCCCACTATCGATTATCTTGACTCTATCATGTCGAGAATCACACTGCCCGGATCAATATTCCTCGGCATAGTGGCTATTCTGCCGGCAATCGCTCATGTATGTGGCCTCAACCGTAGTTTTGCCTCATTCTTCGGAGGCACCTCGCTGCTCATCCTCGTAGGCGTGATCCTCGATACTCTCCGCATTGTGGAAGGTCATCTGATCATGCACAAGTATGACGGCCTGATGAAGCATGGACGTATCAAGGGCCGCGCTTCGGGCAACAGTGCCTTTTAACAATAGGTGAGATTTTTATCGCAAGATGATTTATATCAAGACACCTGAAGAGATAGAACTGACGCGTGCGGCTTCCGATCTGGTAAGCCGTACGCTCGGTGAGGTGGCCAAGTGGATCGAACCCGGAGTCACTACCCACCGACTCGATACGATAGCAAGGGAGTTTATCCTCGATAACGGGGGTAAACCCGCTTGCCTCGGTTATCACGGTTTCCCCGGTACGCTCTGCATAGAGGTAAACGAGACCGTGGTCCATGGCTTCCCTTCCAACTATGCGCTTCGCGAAGGAGATATAGTCGGAACGGACTGTGTGGCCGAGCTTGACGGATTCAATGGAGATTCATGCTATACTTTTGCTGTCGGAGAGATCGATGATAAAGTGAAGGCTCTCCTTGACACGACCAAGGCATCCCTCTATAAAGGGATAGAGGCTGCTAAGGCCGGTAAGCGTGTGGGTGATGTGTCGAATGCTGTCCAGACATATGTAGAGCGGCGCGGCTACAGCGTTGTCCGCGAGATGTGTGGCCATGGCATAGGCAAAAGCATGCATGAGGATCCCGAAGTGCCTAATTACGGGCGCAGAGGAATCGGTCCCGTCCTGAAGCCTGGCATGACCATCTGTATCGAACCTATGATCAATCTTGGAAGCAAGAATATTGTTATAGAAAGAAATGGCTGGGAGTGTCGCACACGTGACCGCAAACCGTCGGCGCATTATGAGCATACGATTCTTATAACCGATGCCGAGCCGGAAATCCTGACTACTTTCGATTACATCGAGCAGGCTCTCGGTGCGAAAAATTGATATGAATCGAATTTAAGAATTTAAAAATTTCAACGAAGTTAGTATGGCAAAACAGGCAGCAATCGAACAGGACGGAGTGATTCTGGAAGCCCTGTCGAATGCAATGTTCAAGGTCGAGCTTGAGAATGGCCATGAGATCACGGCGCATATCTCGGGCAAGATGAGAATGCA
>ERZ791744.1259-NODE-1259-length-17734-cov-4.764636_pt1 | contig 17734 bp, 15 predicted proteins | sample MGYA00510039_ERZ791744 | MGnify/ENA primary metagenome ERZ791744 (study PRJEB30046, sample SAMN00791969) | human gut metagenome | study: EMG produced TPA metagenomics assembly of the A metagenome-wide association study of gut microbiota in type 2... | reverse complement strand
CCACCAAGTCGCCGTGGCCGGATTTTTGCAAAGTAGCATTGGGGTCGTACTGGTGCAGAATCGGGTCGTAGGGGCACGACTCGTAGGGGCCGTCCAGCGTGCGGGCGCGGCCGACGCTGATTTGGTGGGTCATGCCGGTGCCGCCCTCTGCCAAAATAATATAATACCACCCGTCTTTTTGCAAGATGTGCGGGCCCTCGCTAGCGCGCTTTATGTCGCCGTACCACAAAAGGCGGGCGGGGCCTGTCGCCGCGCGGGCGTCGGGCGTCAGGGGCAGCAGACGCGCGCCGCGGTTCAGCACCATGTAGCGCTTGCCGTCGCCGTCCGTAAAAAGCGACGGATCGATGCCGTTTTCCTCAATGACGGCGGGTGGGTCCCACGGGCCTTCGGGCGCGGGGGCACTCGTCACGATCTGCGCGCGCGGGCGGGGATGGTCGTCGTTGCGGCGCAGAGTGGCCGTGACGTAGAAACGCCCACTATAATAAGAAATATCGGGTGCCCAGTAGCCGTGGCCGCCCTCAAGGCCCTGTAACATCGCGTTTTCGGGGTCAGTCAGCACGTGACCGACGGGTTCCCAGTGGACAAGGTCGCGGCTGTGGCTGATGGGGATGGCCGGGAACCATGTGAAGGACGAGTTGACCATGTAGTAGTCCTCGCCCACGCGCACAATGGACGGGTCCGGGCGGAACCCGGGCAGCACGGGGTTGGCGTACAAATCATCCCATGCTGCGCCGACGGCCTCGGCAAAGTAGGCTTCGCCCGCCGCGTTTCCCGCCATGTGGGCGATGCCGTAGGGCGTGCGGCCCTTGCAGTCGCCGCGCAGGGGGTCCCAGCCGACACGCTCGACAAGATAGCGCAGGAGTTCCGGGCTTCCCTTGGCCGCGGCATAGTGCAGAGCTGTGGCCCCGTCGGGGTCAGTCTCGTTCAATTTGGAAAGGCTCTGCTCAATAATCCAGCGGCAGAAATCATCGTCCCCGGTCTGCATTGCGCGCAGGACGGCGGGCACGCCCGTATTGTCCCGCGCATTGGCTGCGGCAGGGTTGACGGCCAGATAGGCTTTTGCGCCCTCAAAGTCATTTGCGCGTATCAGCGAAAAATATTCAGCGTATTCATTCATCGTCGCTTCCCTCACAGACGTTCAAAGCTCACAGCGCCAAAGCGGCCCTGCCCACCCGCCTTGTTGGCGGTATTGCGGGCAAACAGTGCGGGCTTTGCGCCGGACCAGGTTGACTTTGCGGCGGGGAAGCTGCCGTCCAGCAGCGTCTCCTGCCCGTTCAGTTCATAGGCATAGTGTACGGTGCCGCCGTCCTCAAAGTACAGGCGCAGGGTCACGGTGTCGCCCGCAAACGGCAGGCGCAGGACGCCTTCTTCCTCGGCCACACCCTCGGCTGTGCGGGCCGTGACTTTGCCGCGGTAAAGCACCAGCTCATTGCCCGCCGCGCCGCGGTGCAGCGCCAGTGCAGAGTAATCGTGCCCCATGACCGCGATACCCGCCTCATCGCCGTTGCCGTCGGCAGCCAGCGTGACGGTCGTCTGCATCGTGAACGCGCGGGCCTGCGGCATCTGCGTCAGCACATTCGGCATGTACCACAGCAGACTTTCGCCGCGGGCGCAGGGCAGAACGGGCAGCGTCAGTGCACCGTTTTCGGCGGTGTACCATTCTTTCTTTGGGTTTGCCTGCCACTGCCACTGGATGCCGAGACCTTTGGAAAAGTCGTCATCCGCGGTCAACTCATAGGGGGCGTCCACCTCTGGCAGGGGCAGCGGCCAGCTCTCGACCGGCTCGCCGATGCCGTCACCGTTCTGCTCCAAGCCGATGAACGGCCAATCCTCGCACCATGTCATGGGCTGCAAATGCAGGATGCGGCCATAGACGCCGTCGTCTTGGAAGTGGAAGAACCAGTCCTTGCCCGCGGGCGTGTCGATCCACGCGCCCTGATGGGGGCCGTTGGTGCGGGCATTGCCCTGATGCAGAACGATTTTCTGCTCATAGGGGCCGAGGGGGCTGCGAGAGCGGAGCGCCACCTGCCAGCCCGTGCCGACGCCACCCGCAGGCGCAAAGATGTAGTACCAGCCGTTGCGCTTATAAAACTTCGGGCCTTCCATCGTGGGGTGCATCAGCTCGTTGTTGAACACCTCGACCCCGTCGTCCAGCAGGCGGCTTGCGTCTGGGGCCATGCGGCAGACATCGATGCGGTGCTTGATGCCACAGCGGCTCTTGGCGTAGGCGTGGGCCATGTAGGCGTTGCCGTCGTCGTCCCAGAACGGGCAGGGGTCGATCCAGCCGCAGGCCTGCTTGATGCAGTGCAGCTCACTCCACGGGCCTGCGGGATTTTTCGCAGTTGTGACAAAAATGCCTTCGTCGGGCAGCGGGATAAAGACATAGAACATGCCGTCATGGTAGCGGATGGCCGGGGCCCACGTGCCGCAGCCGTGGGCGGGCAGGTCGTAGCGGGCAAAGGGCAGCTTTTCGACGCACCACGCCAGCTGTTCCCAGTGGATGAGGTCTCGGCTGTGCAGCAGCGGCACACCGGGCAGGTAGGTAAAGCTGGACGCCACCATGTAGTAATCCTCCCCCACGCGGATGACATCGGGGTCGCTGTAGTCCATGTACAGCACGGGATTTCTGTAATTTTGGCCGTTTTCGGTCGTGTTATCGTACAGTTTCATTCTTCTCTCCTGTTAAAACTCGCCGTCGACGCTCTCGTCGGTGTCGTAGGCTTCGCCGTCCGCATTTTTTAGCGTCACGTTGTGAAATTCCACGTTTTTCGCGTTGCGCAGGAAGAACCCGCGCGCGCTCATCGGCTCCAAGTTGCCCATCATGGCGGGCTTTTCGGGGGCCGCACCGCGGGCCATCTCGATATGGCAGTCCGTCAGGCTCAGGCCATCGATAGGGCTTTCGGCCAGACCGTAGAAGAAACCCGCCGACGCCGTGGCCCCCACGACGGTGACACCGTTGATGCGGATGTTGCGGAACGCGGGCGTGCCGCCGTCCACGGGGTAGGGCGTCTTTTCCCACACCCAGCGGTCTTTTTCGGCCGTGCCGCAGCTGTAGTACATATTAAAAACAAACGGGCAGAACACGCGCTCCATTACCAAATTCGACAGGCGCAGATTCTCGACACAGCCGCCGCGGCGGCGGCGCGTCTTGACGCGCAAACCGCGGTCGGTACCCGTGAACACACAGTTCGTGACCGTGACATTGCGCACGCCGCCGCTCATCTCGCTGCCGATGACTATGCCGCCGTGTCCGTGCACAAGCAGACAGTTTGCAATGACGATGTTCTCGCAGGGTGCGGGGCTCGGCGTTTCCTCGGTGCCGGATTTCAGTGTGATGCAGTCATCGCCAACGTCAACGCGGCAGTTCAGGATGCGCACATCGCGGCAGCTTTCGGGGTTGATGCCGTCGGTGTTGGGAGAATTGTAAGGGTTGCAGATGGAGACATCCTCGATCAGCACATCCACACAGTTCAGCGGATGGACGGTCCACGCCGGGCTGTTGCGCAGCTGCACGCCGCAGACGCGCAGGTGGGTGACGTTTTCAAAATGCAACAGGTAGGGGCGGCCATTGGCTAGGGTGCGGGCGCGCTGGGCAGCCCACCACGGTGCACCGCAGCCATCCAGCACACCGAAGCCGGTCAGGGCCACGTTCTCGGCATTGAAAGCGGAAAGGCAGGGTTTGGGCCGGTGGGAGATGCGCCCCTCGTACTGGCATTCCTGCAAAGGGAAGGCTGCAGGGTCGTTCAAAAAGCGGATGACCGCGCCCGGTTCCAGGTGCAGCTCCATATTGCTGCAAAGCTCAATGGGGCCGGTGGAATACTCCCCTGTCGGTACGGTCAGCACACCGCCGCCCGCTTTGTGCAGTTCGGCAATGGCCTGGGCAAAACAGTCAGTCCAGACGGCTTCGGCGGTATTGGGGCGGAACTGGGTCAAGGTGATCTTCATGGTTTGCTCCTTTATCTTAACGGGTCACAGATACAGGAAAAGGGGCCGGGGCAATCGCCCGGCCCCTTTTCCTTTGTATTTAGAAGGACTAGAGAATGGTAAGGTTATGCGTTGGCGTTCATTTCTTCCAACGCCTGTGCAACGTTCAGGGTCTCGGCCTGTGCCTTGTACTCGGCCATGCCTTCCTCGGGGGTCAGCTGGCCCATGGCGACGCGGGAGATGATGTTCTCGCGGGTGGTGGTCAGGTCAGAGGTGATCATGGTGCGCTGCTCGGACACAGGAAAGACGGAGATGTTCTTCGCGTTGGCAGAGACAACGGCCAGAGAATCGGTGGCCTCCTGAGAGACTTCGACATTCTTATCGGTGGCGGTCATCGGGGTGAGGGCCAGCCAAGGCGTGATCCATGCCTTGCGGAAAGCCTCGGCAGGCTTGGAGATAGTGGGCAGCGGGTCAATATTGTTGCCGCTCTGCTGCCAGTGCACGCCCTCAACGCCGCTCTGGAACAGAACCTGACCCTCGCCGCCGTCGTGCATGTACTCGATGAAATACTTGTAGACAGAGGCAACCTGCTCATCGCTGAGCTTGGAGGAAATGACCTGCACGCTGGGGGCGCTGTACAGGTAGGTAGCGCCCTCGATGGGAGGCAGAGCGATGACTTCGGCGTCGGGGACATTCTGCTTCAGGCGGACGGTCAGCGTCTCGCCCCACAGGCCGCCCCAGTACGGGAAGCAGCCGACGGTACCGGCGTACCACTCATCACGGCAGGCGCTGGTGGTGTTGGTGATGGCTTCCTGGTCGATCAGGCCGGCGGTGTAAGCATCCTGCAGGTTCTGCAGGGCGGTCAGCATGTTATCCTGTGCCATGCCGTCGACCCACTTGCCGTCAACTTTCACATAGTCAGCGGTTGCGCCCTGGTAGAACTCAGGCAGTGCCTGGGTGCTCTTCAGGCCGGGGGCCGTGTAAGGTGCGGTGCACTCCGGGATCTCGTTCTTAAAGCGGGTCAGCATCTCAATGAACTCGTCATAGGTGGTGGGCACGTCCATGCCGAGGCGGTCCAGCCAGTCCTTGCGGACATAGGTCACGATGGCGGAAGGCGTCTCGCGGGGGACGCCGTAAATCTTGCCGTTGACGGTCAGGGCGTCCCACAGGTTCTTGTCGACCTTGTCATACAGGCCGCTCTCGTGGACGAGGTCGGTCAGGTCGGCGATAGCGCCCTGCGCGGCGTAGTTGCCCAGCGTCTCGCCGTTCAGGTCAAAGGTATCGGGAACCGTGTCAGAAGCATAGGCCAGTTCCAGCTTTTTGGTGTACTCGTTGTTATCAATGAAGTCCAGTTCCAGGTCGATGCCGGTTTTGGCGTCAAACTCAGCGATCCACTGCTCGGAGCCGTCCTCCTGGTGCATACCGTCATGGACCCACCAGACGAGCTTGTCGGGCTTCTGGGCACTTTCGTAATAGGAAGCAGCCGTGGCGGTGGTGTCAGCAGCAGAGCTGGAATCCGTGGTGGTGCTGCCGGAGCCGCCGCAGGCGGCCAGCAGGGAGGCTGCACAGGCCGTGGCCAGCAGCATGGAAATCTGTTTTTTCATGGTTTTCTCCTCCGTTTGATATAGTTCTATTTTACCTGGCGGACTACTCCGCCGCAAGTACGAGTTTTTAGCCCTTGACAGCACCCAGGGTAACGCCCTTGGTGAAGTATTTCTGTACAAAGGGATAGATGAACAGGAATGGCAGCACGACCACAACGACCGTTGCCGATTTTAACATATCAGCCGATAGTGTGATGGCTGTGCCGGAAAGGCCATCTTCCAGAATCAGGGAGCGGACCTTGACCTGGAAGTTCTGCCAGTTGGGGTCAGTGATGTAAAGGATGAAGTGCATATACTCGTTCCACAGGCCGACCGCGATGAACAGGCCAACGGAAGCCAGTGCAGGCTTGGACAGCGGCAGCATGATGCGCCAGAAGCAGCCGAAGGGCGAGCAGCCGTCAATGGTGGCGGATTCAAACAGTTCGTTCGGGATGCTGGCAAAGAAGCTGCGCATCAGAATGGTGTTGTAAGCCGAAACGCTGCACGGAATGATAACGGCCAGCATGTTGTTCATGAGCCCCAGGTTCTTGATGGTCAGGTAGGTGGGGATCATACCGCCGCTGAACATCATGGTGAACAGAACCATGCGGCCCATCAGAACATGACCGGGCATATCTTTCTGGATCAGGACATAAGCACCCATCGTGATGATGAACAGGCCGGTAACGGTACCGACAACGGTGGTGAGCACAGAGACCAAAAACGGGCGGTAAAGGCTGGAGGTGGTCAGGATCATCTCATAAGCCGAAAAATCGATCTTGCGGGGCCACAGGCGCACGCCGTAACTGGTGGGGTCGATGGAATCAACGATCACTTTCAGCAGCGGTAGCACCATCATGCACATCAGGATGCCCAGCAGCAGGATATCAAAAATCAAAAAGATCGTGCGGGCACGGTAGCCCTTGGCAAAAGAGAAACGGTCTTTGGAATTGATGCCGTTCATATTACAGTACCTCCTCGCCTGTCAGCTTTTTGCTCAGCTTATTGCCGATGGCAACCAGCAGGATAGAAATGACGGATTTGAACAAGCCTGCTGCCGTGGACAGACCGTACTGCGAACCGGAAATGCCCATGCGGTAAACATAGGTTTCCAAAACGTCCGAGGTGTTGACGACCATGGAGTTCTGCAATACCCACACCGGGTCAAACAGGTTCAGGACCTTGGCCAGGTTCAGGATAAAGACGGTAACAATGGTGCCGGAAATGGCGGGCAGCGTTAAGTAGATCACGCGCTGGAAGCGGGTTGCACCGTCCAGAACGGCGGCTTCGTGCTGCTCCATATCCACGCCGGAAAGCGCCGCAATGTAGATGATGGTGCCCCAGCCGATGTCTTTCCAGACAGCGATCATATAAAAGATGGGCCGCCACCATTTTTCGTTGGCGAGGAAATAGATGGAATCGCCGCCCAAAGCGGTGATAACGCCGTTGATCAGGCCGTTTTTCGGCGAGAGGAACATGGTAAAGATGGAAGCCACAACAACCCAGGACATAAAGTGCGGGATGTAGATGATGGTCTGGGAGATCTTTTTGAACCATTTGAAATGCAGTTCATCCAGCAGCAGAGCCAGCACAATGCTGCCGACCGTGTCGATGATCAGTTTGGTGATACTGATTTGCAGCGTGTTGAAAAACGCTTTCCAGAAACCCGCTTGGGAGAACAGCTTTTGAAAGTTCTGCAGCCCAACGAAGCTGGCGGGCTTGAAGGGGGTGTAGTCGGTGAATGCGTAGAGAATGCCGAACATCGGCAGGTAGGAGAACAAGACCAAGCAGAGGAAAAGCGGGATGAACATAATGTAGAATGCCCGATACTTTTTTATTTTCTGCCGGGTCGTCAGCCCCATATGCTCCTTGGGGGCCAACCGGGTTTTCAGTGGCATGGAATAAATTCTCTCCTCTCGTGATGTGAAATGCACCGCCGCGGGTTTGTCCGTCCCGCTTGCTGTATCTGCATCATACCACGCCGCCCCCCGCCGCATAAGGGGCAGTTTCCCGTTTCTATGCATCTGTTCCCCAACAGAAAAAGGGAACGATTCTTGTGGAGAAGAATCGTTCCCTCTTAGAATTATTGCGATGTGTCGTTTTATTCTCTGTATTCACTCGGGCTAACGCCCATCACTCGCTTGAACGCGCGGCGGAACGACTGGATGCTGTTGTACCCGACTCGTTCCGGCAGATCGGACACTTTGCAGCCGTCCTCCAGCAATACGCACGCCGCCTTGACGCGGAGCTGCTCCAGATACTCTGCAAAATTTGTGCCCGTTTCCTTCTTGAAAATGGCCGACAGATACCCTTCCGACAGATTGAACTCGGCGCTGACCATCGCCAGACCGAGGCTCGGGTTGCGGTAGTTTTTGCGGATGTATTCCTCGATGGCCTTCACGTTCTCGCTGCGGCGGGCGCTTTTCTGCTGCGTGGCCTCGCTGCACAGCGCTTGGCACAGTGTGTTCAGCGCCTCAAAGTAGCTTTCGCAGTCGCCCTTGTAGTCGAACGCCAGCTCGTTCAGCGCCATCAAATCGGCGTTTTCCTCCACGACTGCGCCCGTCTGGGCGGACAGAATCTCGACAATGCGACGGTTCAGCCGCTGCATCTGGCTGCGGCTCAGGCTGCGGCGGACAAAGTTCTCGGTCTGCAAAAGGCTCAGCACGTCCTCGACGGCCTGCCCATCGCCCGCGCGCAGGCTCTGGGTCAGGCGCTCCTCGACCGCATAGGGGAAGTAATACCCGTCGCGGGCGCTGAGCCGGTCGCTGTAGACCTGCACGGCCGTGCCGCCGTCGGCATCGCGCCGGGCAGCCGAAGCCTCCTCGGCGCTCTTCCAGAACTGCATCAGGTCGTCGCAGGGCGTGCCGACGCCCCAGTGCGCCTCAACGTGGTACTGCTCGTGCAGCCATGCCGTCACGCGACGCAACACGTCCAGCAGCCTCTCCTGATTCTCAATTTCAAAAATATACAGCGTTTCCAGCGTGTTGCGCTTGTAGTTGTGTACGGGACGCACACACAGTTCGTCCACATAAGCGCCGATGGCCTGCTGTAAGACCCGCGCGTCCTCGACGGTCTGGCCGTCGATGGCGTCGGCGTCGATGCCCGGGAAGAGCCGCAGCACCGCGGCACAGTAGGTTTTTTCGGTCAGCTCAATGCCCGCGCGGTTCGCCATGTACTCCATCTCGGGGCGGGAGACAAAGTTCGATTTGAGCAGGTTGTGGTAAAATGCCGTCTGCAGCGCGGGGCGGTCGGCCGCCTGCTCCTGCAAAAGGTAGGTGTTGTCCTGCACAAGGCGGGTGACCGCCCCGCTGATGAGGTTCAAATCGGTGTTCACCGCGCCGTCCGCAGCCTGCAAGGCACGCGCAATTTCGTTGACAGGCCGCCCGCGCCGCACCGAGAAGTAGAGCGACACAGCTGTGCCCAGCACGACAGCCGCAAACAGCAGCAGAACCATTTGAATCAACAGCGCGTTCAACCGCTGCATCGCCTGCTGTTCCGGCAAAACGAGCAGATAACTCAAGCCCAGCGAGTCACTGCCCGCAAGGTGCAGGACCAAATCGTTGCCGCTGTTCCATGTGCCCTGCGCGGTCAGCCAGTCTTCGGGCAGGCTGTCGGCCAGATTCAGGTCATCGTGGCTGTACAGACAGACCCCGCCGTTGTCATCGTCCAGCACAAACAGCGAATAGCCGTTGTATTGCTCCAAAAACGAGAACTTTTCCTTCAGCAAGTCCGAATCGATGCGGAAGAACACGGTCCCGGTCTTGCCGCTCATCAGGCGGCTGCTGGGGATGCCGTAATAGATGTCCTGCCCGCCCAGCTTGCAGAAAAACGGCGCGCGGTTGTCGTCGGTGCAAACCTCCTGCCACAAGGCGGTGTCGTCGCCCCACTCCCGCAGGTGGTTGCTGAAGACCTCCGGCGTGTAGACCGCGCGGCTGTAGATGACGCGGTCCATGCTGTTTAAATAGATAAAGGTATTGTTCACCCAGTTGGGCGAGTAGTATAGCATCCGCTGGTAGTACTCGTTGATGGCGCAGATGATGTTTTGGTAGTAGTTATCGTCGGTGTGGCGCAGATTTTCCAACCGATAGATTGACTCGCTGCGGGCGGTCTGCATGCCCAGCGTGCGCAGCTCCGTCAGGCCGTTGTCCACGCTGGACACGGCCTGCGTCATCGCAAATTTTGTGCTGTTCAGCACATCACTGCGCACAATGACGAACGCGCGGCGGAACCCCACCGCACAAATCAGCAGCGCCGCCAGCAGAATGATCAGGTGGGAGAGCAGGAACCGCACGACAGAGTTTTCCCGCACATGTTTTGTAATTGTTTCAAACATTCCGACACTCCCCTTTTTAGTACTATACCATTTTTCACTGCCAAAAGTCAACGCGCTCGGCAGTGCAGGGGGAACAATTTCGCATTTATAAATACTGTGTCTTGTGTTGGCACGCGGCAGCGTGATATGGTTAGTATAGAAAACTGTTGTACGGGAAGGACTGCCGAAAAATGCCAAAAATGAGTTTTACTGACTTTTTACCAGCCGGAGCTTACCGCCTGCGCCGCGCCGCTGTCATGACGGTGGGCGTTCTGTTTATGGGCTTTGCCGTGGCAGCCCTTGTGCAAGCCGACCTCGGCACCGACCCGTTCACGACGGCCTGCCTCGCGTTTGCCGCCCGCATGGGCTGGCTGCTGGGCAGCGCCGAACTGCTCGTCAACGCCGTCATGTTCTGCCTTGTGTTGTGGCAGGACCCGCACCGCATCGGCCTTGGCACACTGGCCAACATGGTGTTGGTGGGCTACACGGCGGATTTCTTCGGCTGGGTGTTCCGCCTGTGCGGCATCACGGCTCCCGCAGGCGGGGCTGCGCGGTTTGTGTTCATGGTGGCCGCCATTGCGGTTTTCGTCGTGGCGGCGTCGCTGTACATGACTGCCGACCTCGGCACCGCGCCTTATGACGCGATGTCCTTTGTACTGGCGACCACGCTGCCCCACCTGCCCTTCCGCGCCGTACGCATGGCGTGGGACGCCGCGTGGGTCGTGCTGACGCTCGTCTTGGGCGGCAGCGTCGGGCCCGTCACGATTGGCATCATGCTTTTGATGGGTCCCGCCGTGGACCTTGTGGGTGGTTGGGCAAAACGCACGCTCTACCGCGGCTGAAACGCTTGTTTTGGCGCACGGCGCGCGTTATAGTAGATATAATAATGTAATAAAGGGAGTTTTGGCTTATGGCACCACGTATTTTTTGGATTGGTGATTCCACCGTGCAGTTCAACAATATTTCCACGTGGCCGCAGTGCGGCATGGGGCAGGTCTTGGACCTGTATGTGCGCCCCGGCATTGCGGTGTACGACCATGCCCGCAACGGCCGCAGCACCAAGAGCTTTTACGACGAGGGCCTGTGGGCCCCGGTGGAGGCGGCCCTGTGCCCGGGCGATTTGCTGCTGATGCAGTTCGGCCACAACGATGAAAAGTCCGAAGACCCCACCCGCTACGCCGCGCCTGATCAGTTTGCCGCCAACCTGCTGGCCTACGCCCACGCCGCGCAGGCCAAGGGCGCGCTGCCTGTGCTCATCACGCCGCTGGTGCGCCGCCGCTTTGAGGGGGGCATTTTGGTCCCGACCCACGGTGCTTACCCCGACGCTGTGCGCCTGCTGGCCGCGCGCGAGGACCTGCCGCTGATTGATTTGAGCGCCGCATCCACCAAACTGGTGCAGGAGATGGGCGAGCCCTCCAGCCGCGAGCTGTACATGGTCTTTACCCCGAACCTCTACCCCAACTACCCCGACGGCAAGGAGGACAACACCCACCTGCGGTACCTTGGTGCAGTGCGTTTCACAGGTCTGGTCGCCGCCGGCCTGCAAGCCTTGGGCGGCCCGTATGCCGATGTGCTGCTGGGCACCCCCGAGAGGGATAAGTACGACGGAAAAGGGTATGAGGGGTAAGACGAGCGGGAATTTTGCTGTCGTCTTTGAATTGCGTCTTAAATTAGTCGTAAAGCGGCAGTCTCTCTCGGGATTTCACCAAGTGCAGAAGTTGTTTTTATTCTATCAAATAAATTGTCCGACCAGTATGGTCGGCATAGTATGTCCATGATTTTGGTGTTGCTCCCCTGCCCAGTTTTGGCGGTACTCCGAGATACGAACTTTCTGGCGAAGCTGTCATGAATCTATTAATTACTTACTTGAAATGATGTGTATTCCATAAATGCGCAAGGCTATTTCAATCGCGACCCGGAGCGCGATACCTTTTATCTCATCTCCTATCAGACTTGCAGGCGAATCAATGTGACGTGGCCAAGTCCCTACCCGGAAGTAAAAGCATTTGTGAAAGAGGCCACCCGTGTAGTCTATGATCAGGACAAAATCTGCTGGAATGGTGCACCGCTTTCGTCTGTAAAATCTTTCCACAGGGATACTGCGTGTTGAGTGTCCCTGATTTTTGACCACCATTTGACCACTGCTGTGCAAATGCCTTGTGAAATGCCGGAAAAGCCTGTTGTGACAACCAACAATGGGCTTTTTTCTCGTTTTGGGCTCAACTGTGCAGAACCAATAAATTTTACGTTTCAACGCTGGTCTATGCCGCCCTGTCGTAGTTCTCCGACAACTGCGACATGGCAGGTTTTGGACTCTGTTTTGTTCGATACAGCGTGATTTGCACTTGCAAAAACGCGGTGGTCAACGGTAGTCAGACCACGAATTGACCACTATTGGAAATTGACTACTTTACAAGATTGAAATACGCTGTAACGGCGTTTTTCATATATAAGCGATCGTAGCTCAGCTGGATAGAGCGTTCGGCTCCGACCCGGAAGGCCAGAGGTTCGAATCCTCCCGGTCGCACCAGAAAACCTCATTGCGATGTATTTTTTGCAATGAGGTTTTTCTTTTTTGATTTTTTCAGAATAATTTTAGCAACATATCATCGGTGGCATCCGTGTACTGCCCCTGCTTAATTTTCTTGTTTCGCAGCTGATTTACAGCGTTTCTTGCAAGACAGACTTCCTCACTGGTGAAAGCAGCCTTTTTACTGGCTGAGAGAGAATCAACTTTGAGTATCAAATATCCAGTTTCACGCCAACCTGTGTTCATGGCTCGCTGCCGGTAGTAGTAATCGCCCAAGGCTTTCAGCAGGATACTTTTATTGGCGCGCGTCAGCTTGATTTTTCTCATAATCCTATCGCCTTTCCCAACTTTTCCTGCGCCTTGCGTTTGTTCTTGTCAAAGGCGTGGGCATAAATATCCAGCGTTGTACTTGCCTGTGCATGACCCAATAGACTAGCCACCGTGCGCACATCCACGCCCTGCGCAATCAGCAGGCTGGCATTGGTGTGGCGCAAGCTATGCACATTCAAATCCAGCGGCAAGTTGTTTGCTTTCAAAATCAGCTTGAAGCGATAGGTAAATGCTCATGTGCCATAAAGTAACACCACAATATGAAAGACGGCTATCCCCATTATTCCGTAATCAGTAAAGGTGATTTGACATTTTTCTTGAAGTGGTGTATACTTTTCATGTAAGTATGAAAAACATGAATTAAGGAGATGCTGTACAATGTCCATGCCAAAAGGAAAGCACATATTTGGAACTGTTAAGGTTGGGGAGCGCGGACAAATTGTCATTCCCAAAGAAGCGCGAGAAATATTTGACATAAATCCCGGAGACACGCTACTCGTTTTAGGCGATGAGGAACAAGGAATAGCTGTAGTCAAAGCTGATGTAATGAAAGAGGTTGCTGTAAAGATTTTGAAAGGTTTAGGCCACTTCAAGGGAGGAAATGATGATGAAACTAAATGAAACTACGCTTCCCTTTTTAGAAGTGGATTGTATTCAACAGTTTGGGCAAGAAAAAGGAAAGCTGATTTTTGAGCAAGCAGAAAAAATTTATCAAGAACTTCTGAATAACGCCGACTATCGCAATAACGCCGCAATTCAAAATCATTTGCAATTAAAGCTATTTCCAACGTTGGCTTATTACAAGGCACTTCGAGGAGAGGGTATAAACCAAAATGAAGCGTTAGAATATGTTAGAAACGAAACCCATAAAGCCGCAAACGTTCAAAAAGAAGAAATGAAAAAGTTAGGAAGTATGCCTTTTGCATATACCATCTATCGGTTAGGTGTAAAAAAGCATATGCGAAAAAATTTTCCCGATGACGGTTGGACAACGGAATGGGTTAAATGTAATGGCAAAGAGATACACTTCAATTTGCATAATTGCATTTATTGGGAACTAACAAAAATGTATGATTGTCCAGAGTTATGTTGTGTGTATTGTGAAAATGATGATATTTCTTTTTCAGGTTTATTACCCAAAATTCGTTTTGAACGAACTGGCACATTAGGAAATGGTTCGCCATATTGCGATTTTCATTTTCTAAAAGTGAGGTAAAACCAATGATTAAGAATTATTTATCTCATTTTTTGCCGGTGCTTTTGGCATTAGATTTAATTATTCCATTCTTGTTAGCTCCATTTTACAAAGACTATAATCATTTGACACAAGTAATGAGCGTTTTAGGAAATTCAAAAGCACCATTACATTCAATTTATAACATTTGGCTGGTTGCGTTTGGAGTTGCAATTTTAATCAGCACCTTACAGCTTTATCCTACTGTCGCACAAGTATCAAGTTCTATATCCATAATGCTTTTTTCCGTTATTGTGATTTACGCCGTAGGCGGTTGTATTCTTTCCGGGATTTTTTCAGTTGGAGAAACCAAAAGCCTTGAAACTCTTTCCGCAAAGATACATGGTTATGGTTCAGTAATAGGTTTTCTACTTTTAACACTTGCACCATTGTTTGTCGGATTATATTTTTTCAAAGTGTCTAATGGGTTATTAGGAATTTTATCTTTAATTTGCTTTATCTTTGCAATAGTCTTTTTTGCGCTATTTGTAATGGCTGATAAGCCGAATTATAGAGGAACAATCATTGCGTTTGAAGGACTATGGCAGAGATTATCCCTTTTGAGTATGTATCTTCCCATTGCGGCACTTTGTATCTTTCAGAAATAGCAAAGCCAGCCGAGCCAGTCAACGGTCAAGATGAACGGCGCGTACGCACCGCTGTTGACAGCCTCGCCCGCCTTTGCAGATAGGCAATTTCCAGATTTCTCTTGTATCCGGCCAGCGTAGTGGCCTTGAAATACGGTTCCACGACTCGGCGTAGCGGTCAAAGTGTGTCTGGTCGCTTTCTTCTACGCCATACTTGAACTTTTTCTCGATGCGTTCAGCTTCAGCCATAACATACTGCTGAATTCCACGCTTGGGAACTTCCGGCGGTACTGTTATCGTTTGTGCTTTCATACGTTTCTGCCCGTTGACCTTATAGCCGTTGCAGACAGTGATTTTGTACTTGCGTTCGGACTTTTGTTTGATATAAGCCATTGTACCTCCTTGCGATTGTAAAATGCATATCGTCATTTCAAATTTTCATCGTCATTTTTCTTTTTCGGTTTTGCAAAACAGCGTCATTCTTTACGATCATCGCGATTAACGCATATACGTCAATATTTCAGTTGAATTGGATGTTCACTATGGGGTTATGCCCCATATTTTCTGCTCCAAGGCTTGCCGAATGACGATGATGACGATGATGACGGTGTTTTTGAGATATCCCAGCCGGATAATTGCGTTATGTCGATATCATCGTCAGCACCGTCATCATCGTCATGACAGAACTCAAACAGGCGTTTTTGCTCAGTTCTGGTATACTTGTATTTGATACCGCGTGGAGTAAAAAGCTCATTCGCATACTCTGCCATTTTTCTGGTGAATTGATTGGGTTTGACTTCGGAAATACCAACAGCTGAGAGCAGTTCCGTTGCAGTCCCCTGCCACTTTCCGGCTTGCTCAACGTACTCCGCAACTCTCCAAAGATATTCCGGCACGGCCTTCAGCCGCTGCTCCTCGGCGGTTTCTTCCTCGTCCAACAGCCAGATGCAGTTTTCCTCATGCAGATACAGCGTTCGCCTGTCCAAATCACGCCCGGTCAGGATAATGTCAGCATTCTTGCTCGTTCGCTTGCGCTGCATGACCCATGTGGTGTCCGCTGCGCCCATCAGACCATTGGAACCGGAAATCTGGTCGAAGGGGTCAGATGCTGCCTGCTTACGCAGATGGTGAATCAGCAGAATACAGATGCCGTACTTATCTGCAAGGGATTTCAGCGCACTAACGTCCTTGTAGTCACTGGCGTACATACTGCCACTTTGGTCGCAGGAACGGACTTTCTGCAAGGTATCAATGACTACCAGCCCGGTATCCGAATGGTTGTAAAGAAAGCTGGTAATCTGTTCCTCCAAGCCTTGCCCAATGCCCGGACATTCGGTTTGAAGGATCAGCCGCTCCGGGGTATCCTCGCTGCCCGTAAGCCGGAACAGGCGGTCTTGCAGGCGGTTGAAGGTATCCTCCAACGACAAATACAGCACGGTGCGCGGTTCAATTTCCCGACCCCACACAGGCTTACCCTGTGCGACCTGCAGGCAAAGCCACAATGTCAGCCAGCTTTTGCCCGCCTTGCTGGGACCGGCAAACAAAGCCAACCCAGCGGGAAGTAATCCGGGGATAATCCACTTGGTAGGCGGAATCGGCGTGGACAGTAAGTCTTCGGCGGAAATCACTTTCGGTAATTTTGTAGTGTACATAGCACCACCCTTTCTTTATAACATTTTGTTTCAATTATCTCATATTAACGATATTTTGTGTGTATCAGATTGTACTCTACAGTAGTAAGTTGTACGCACCGAACCGCAACACAGCCCCAAAAGCGCCCCAAACGGCGGTTTTCTTTCGCAGCTGGTATCCGTGTGCGATTTGTTGCAGCCGCCCCACACAGGGCGCGTTTGGGCGCGGTATGCGAGTGAATCAGATTTGATTCACTTTCTCGGTTTTGATCCAAGAGAGTGAATCCGTTCTGATTCACTCTGGAGGTCCGCGGGCATAATGAACACTTCTTTTTGCCATTTGCTCATCTCTTTTTTGTTGTTTCGTGTAACCCTTTTTGAATACACCTTCCGGGGAGAAAAAAGAGGCCCGGAGGACTTTACCGATTTTGGTAAAGCCCTCCGAGCCTCTTATCTATTTTCTGTTCTGGTGTAAGGGTACACTTTCCCCGCAAATCTTGATGGAAGTTCAATAAAAACTGCCCAGAATTGAAAAAATCGTAACATTTGCGTGGCCGCAGGGGTTTGGGGTTCACCCCAAAAATGCGTTTGTGGATATCCAAATGCTATGCTTGCTCTCCTTACGCGACCTTTGTGACGCTAATGACGCTGATGATGCTGTTTGTGAGATATCCCATTTGAAAAGCTGGGTTATGTCAATTTCAGCGTCATTAGCGTCATCTGCGTCATTTCCGTCATGGGAGAACTTCATCTGCCGCGCCTGCGAGGTGCGGTGGGTTTCATAGCGGATACCTCTTGGCGTGAATACGGTATCGAAGTGTTCCACGATTTTCCGGGTCAGCTGGTGGGGCAAAACGCCTTCAATATCGGCTGCAGAAAGCAATTCGGTAGCCGTGCCTTGCCATGTTCCGACACTATCGATGTAGTCAGCCACTTTCCAAAGGTAACTCGGTACAGCCTTAGCGACAATCTGTTCGGTGCTTTCTTCCTCGTCCAGCATCCAAACGCAGTTTTCTTCGTGCAGACGCAGTGTTTTGTTGTCCATGTCGCGCCCGGTCACCAAAATGCTGGCGGTCTGGCTCATGCGTTTGCGCTGCATGACCCAGCTGGTATCGGACGCACCCATCAAGCCATTGGAACCTGCAATCTGCTGGAACGGATCGTCTGCGGCTTGTTTGCGCAGATGGTGGATCAGCAAAATGCAGATGTTATACTTGTCCGCCAATGCTTTCAACGCGCTGATTTCCTTGTAATCGCTGGCATACATACTGTTGTTCTGGTCGTTGGAACGAACCTTTTGCAAGGTATCAATGACAATTAGTCCGGTATCCGGGTGCTGATAGAGGAAACTGGTGAGCTGTTCTTCCAGCCCCTGCCCGATGCTGCTGCATTCCGTCTGCATGACCAGCCGTTCGGGTGCTTCTTCGCTGCCCACAAGCTGGAGAAGGCGCTTCTGCAGGCGGTTGAAGGTGTCCTCCAGCGAGAGATAAAGCACGGTGTGCGGCTCTATTTCGCGCCCCCACATAGGCTTTCCCTGCGCCACCTGCAAGCACAGCCACAAGGTCAGCCAGCTTTTGCCCGCTTTGCTGGGGCCGGCAAACAG
>ERZ791744.1257-NODE-1257-length-17765-cov-17.620497_pt1 | contig 17765 bp, 20 predicted proteins | sample MGYA00510039_ERZ791744 | MGnify/ENA primary metagenome ERZ791744 (study PRJEB30046, sample SAMN00791969) | human gut metagenome | study: EMG produced TPA metagenomics assembly of the A metagenome-wide association study of gut microbiota in type 2... | reverse complement strand
CGCCCCAACAAGATCACTTCGGAAATGCAGACGCATTGCAGAAGTGAAGTCCCGGTGGAGCACAACATTTTCAAGAATTGAAAATTTGTGGCCACGGGACGGTTCTTGCCCTCTACCGCTGCGCTCAAAATCAACTTTCGGCAAATGTTTCCGAATTGTTAAGACGCAAAAACAAGTAAAGGTGGTGCTGCTCATGTAAGGGGGTCACCGTTTACCCCGAACGAAGTTCCTGCCCCTGTTTTGCAGCGGCGTTGTCCGGCTCACCCACAGAAAGTGTGAGGTCATGGCACGATATCACGTTCAGACGGCTTATGAAGGATTCAAGGTTCGGTATGAAGAAAGCCGGGCGCAGTGCGGACACTACGTCTTGCTTCTTTCAAACGCAATAATAACACTTTGAAGTTGTGCAGTCAACAACCCAAAATGATTTTCGGAGATTTGTACAACTACATAAGATTTTATTTGTAAAAAAGAAAAATACCGCCCATGCAGTACAGGCGAAGGATTTTGTCGGGGTGAAACGGCGGCAAAATGATCGGGTGTGTTGCGGGGCGGTACGTTCTTTCTGGGCAATCATCTGCTGAAAGTGGTGGTTATCACGGTGAGCACCACCACTTTTCGGCAGGATTTGGAATAAAGGGTATCATGGAAGCGTGGGTGCGTCAAGATAGTTTTGGGGAATTCATTACGGTAAAGCGGTAGAAGTAAGACTTATGATGCCATGGAGAACCGTTTGTCTGGTATTAACAATTGAATCAAGAGCTCAAAGAACGCCATAAACGATCTTCCCTGAGGCCATCCCAATAATTGTGTAAACCTCCGGAGAGGTGTAAAATAGAAGCATCCGGATGGAGGAAAAAGATATGTCGCGAAAGAATCGAAGCCCGGAAGAAAAAGCCCGTAGAGCAAAGATCCGTGAACTGCTGCAGATGGCGAACATCGACAGCATGGACGACATCCAGGACTTGTTCAAGGAAACCATTGCCGAATTTATGGAGAATGGTTTGGAGGCCGAACTGGATGAGGATCTTGGTTACAGCAAATACGACTATAAGAACAAAGCTACGGACAACAGCCGGAACGGCCACAGCAGCAAAAATCTGCGAACCAGTTTTGGCGATGTCGAGGTTTCTGTTCCCCGTGACCGGAAAAGATGTTCTGGGCATGTGGGTCGGCGAGAATGAGAGCGCAAAGTTCTGGGCGACCGTACTGAATGGTCTGAGGAATCGGGGCGTAGAGGATATTTTTATCGCATGTACAGACAATTTGACTGGTTTCGATACAGCCATCCATGCAGTGTTCCCGGAAACGGAGATTCAGAACTGCATGATTCACCAGCTGCGGAATTCCAGCAAATACGTTTCTTACAAAGACCTGAAGGCTCTCATGTCCGATCTGAAAGCCGTGTATGCAGCAGTGGACGAACAGGCTGCTCTGGACGCTTTGGAAACTTTTGCGCAGAATTGGGACAATAAATATCCCAAGATCGCAAAGTCGTGGCGGGAAAACTGGGCCAACCTCAGCACCTACTTCAAATATCCTCAGGAAGTCCGCCGTCTGATCTATACCACGAACACGATCGAAGGCTTTAATCGGCAGCTGCGGAAGGTCACAAAGTCCAAGAGCGTTTTCCCGACAGACGACAGTCTGCTGAAAATGCTGTATCTGGCGATGATGGATATTACGAAAAAGTGGACGGGTCGGCGGCAGGACTGGAGCCGCATCCATGCGCAGTTGTCCATCTATTTCGCTTAGCGTATGCCGGATTAACACCTGCTGCGGAGGAATGTCAAGGGTATATGAACGGCTTCGCCGCCCTTGACAATTCCCCTTGCCTGCGTTATGTTGTTGTTAAGGCGACAGCCGGATTCGCCGTCTGCCGCCTCGTATTAAATTTGCTCTTGTTTTATAGCTGTCTGGACTTTACACAAAATTGGGGAGAGACTCGAAATAAAAGTTTTATTTCTATTGGGGGAATTAAATATGGACGTGTCAACTATTGTTAATATTATTTTATGTGTTCTTTCGTTTATATTAGCGGCCATCTCTGTTGTCACAGTTGTAATCACTTTACGACAGAATAATAAGATGATTGAAGAGTCAACACGACCGTTTATTTCGGTTTACACTGATGAAATTAACGCAGGTAATCCCTTCTTTTATTTAGTTATCAAGAACTTTGGAAAATCCACAGCTTACATAACAAAATTTGAGTATGACTTTGACTTCAATGGATGCTATAAAATCCGAAATGATAGAGATTATTTGCAGCAACTTAATAATGCCGTCTTGGCACCGGGTCAATCGCGAATCTGCACACTTGATTATCAGAGAATAGATAGAGCAGTAACATTTACTCTTGAATACCATTCTGGAGCTAAAAAGACATATTCAGATGAATTTACAATTGACTTAAAAGCGGGTGTAAGTATGCCCTATGGTAAAGTTGCGACAGAGGGTAAAGAACTCCGTACAATTTCCTATGCTTTGCAAGAAATGTTACAGAAAAACCTGTAAAGACCATGTGGCCGTTAAGTAATAGTATGAGAGGCTACCTATGAGCGATGTAATGACCCCGGAGCAGCGGAGCCGGGCAATGAGCCATATCAAAGGAAAAGATACCAGCATAGAGGTATTATTGCGGAAAGCCCTTTGGCACAAGGGCATCCGATACCGGAAGAACTATAAAAAGCTACCTGGCACCCCGGATATAGCGATAACCAAATACAAGATTGCTATCTTTTGCGACAGCGAGTTCTTCCACGGCTATAATTGGGAGATCAAAAAACAAAAGCTGGGGCACAACAGGGAATATTGGATCAGAAAAATTGAGCGCAATATGGCCCGTGACCGTGAAAATGATTTTAAGCTGATTGCAATGGATTGGGTGCCTATGCACTTTTGGGGACAAGAGATACAAAAACGGACAGAAGAATGTGTGGGAGCTGCCGAAGATTTGATTTTCGAGTTGCAGATGATGCAGTTTGATGGTATGATAGATGATATGAGGGACTGTGTTGAAGATATAAGATAATATTTGTATATCTTCAATGAAAAAATTGATGTTTTACAAGGAGTACCCTTATGACCATATCAGAACAGATTAAAGTGCTGTGTGTACGCTCCAATATCAGCGTTGCGGAACTCGCAAGGCGGATGGGGACTACACCACAAAATTTCAATTCAAAAATGAAACGGGAAAGTTTCACAGTCTCTGACTTAGAATATCTGGCGGAAACGGTGGGGTGTTCTTTTGAGCGCCATTTTGTCCTTCCAGATGGCGAAAAGATTTAATTAGGAGGACATACATGGATTTTCTGCATTACAAAAATAACGCCTCAAACCGGGATGTGATTTCCCTTTTTTCCGGAGCGATGGGATTGGATATCGGCCTTGCAAAGGCGGGGCTGAACATCGTGATTGGACAAGACTTTGACCCTGCCTGCGTAGCTACAATGCGGGCAAATGGCCACAAGGTATTGGGCGGAGATATCAGAGAAATTGATGCTGCAGATTTGCTCGAACAAGTTGGGCTTGCACAAGGAGAACCTTTCCTCATTTGTGGCGGACCACCCTGCCAGCCGTTTTCCACTGCCGGAAAGAGGCTAGGAATCAATGATCCTCGGGGAAGCTTGTTCATGGATTTTATCCGAATGATTGATTATATCCGTCCCCGGTTTTTCATCATGGAAAATGTAAAAGGGATTATATCTGCCCCGTTAAAGCACACTCCTCTTGCAGAGCGTGACAAAAATGATCCTGAACAACACTTGGGCACGGTTCTGGATGTTATCCTCTCTGAATTCAACAAGCTCGGCTATAAAACTGTGTATGGGGTTCTGGATGCTGTAAATTATGGCGTTCCTCAATTCCGTGAACGGTTTGTTTTGATTGGAAGCAGAGATAACGAAGATATTTTTCTGCCATTCCCGACCCATTTTCAAATGCACCAAGATCCTGCTTATCGCTGGCGTACGCTCCAGGATACCATTAAAGATTTAGAGCATGACTGCGGAGAATGTGCTGCGTTCAGCAAAGACCGTCTTGCATATCTCCGCCTTGTCCCGGAGGGCGGGAATTGGCGTGACCTTCCGGAAGCTGTAAGAATGGAGGCAATGGGCGGTGCTTATGGATCAGGAGGTGGAAAAGTAGGCTTTTATCGGCGGCTGTCCTATAGCCAGCCATCGCCTACATTAGTAACATCTCCTGTTCAGAAGGCAACAATGATGTGCCATCCAACCCAAGATCGCCCTCTTAGCATACAAGAGTATGCCCGTATCCAGCAGTTCCCCGATGATTGGAAATTCATGGGGACAAGTGTTGCGAAATACCGACAAATTGGTAATGCCGTTCCGGTAGGGTTGGCGTCAGCACTCGGGAAAGCGGTGCTTTCTGTTGCGGATCAGTCTGCCGAAATCCGGACAAAGCGGTTTAGAGGAACTGACATCCATCAAAAGTTGAAACAAGCTATCGAATTAGGAGGAAGCTGCTATGCCAATAAATAATAGTTACGATGAAGCTGCCATCGTGGAAGCGATTGCTACTGCGTTGGATAACTTCTATACGAACTTGATTAAAAAAGTAGACAGCCTAAATGTAAAAACTGTTATGAAACGCAAAAATCCGTATCTGTTCCGAGCCAAGGCTATGAATGGGGCGGCTCAGATTATTGATGCAATTCTTGCTGCTTTTGTGTCCTCGTCGGAAGAAACAATCTTCGGCAATGTATTCTTTGAGCCGATAGCCACCGCTGCCGCCCAGGGTCAGAAAGCATTGGCCGAAGGCGTGGACATTATGGTGGAACGGGATAACACTATCTATGCCATCGCAGTAAAATCTGGTACAAGCGTTTTCAATGCTGATAGCCGTAAGAAGCAGGAACAGAACTTTATGGCAGCCAGCAAGTTGGCACAGCAGGCGAAGAAACGCTTTGTCCCGATTGTTGGTTATGGTTATGGGAAGAAAAAAGTGTCCAATCGTGGACTGCCAAAATTCTATATGGAACTGGCGGGCAAAGATTTCTGGACAGAACTGACCGGCGATGAAGAGTTCTACATAAAGCTGATCCGCTTCATGGACAAGCTGCCTGAGAAGTATGTGGAAGAATTCGACGCATCTTACCAGAAGGCCGCAAACCGGCTCGTCCGAGAGTTTACCCAGGAGTTCTGCTTTGAAGATGGCAGCATTGATTGGGAGAAACTTGTTAAATTCAATTCTGGCAATTAACATCGGAGGGATAGGGCATGAGAGAAGCACTAAAGAATGCTGTACATAATGCAATTTTATTAGAATGCAAATTGCCGCATCAAGAAAGTGGCTTAGATAAATCATGCCTTTCTTCCCAAAATGATATTTGTTTCAGTAATTCTAATCCCCAAGAAATTTCCAAGATTATCTATAATGGTATTGTGGAATTTGCAATCAACGAATATGAAATTGATTACAATGCTTTAGAACGTGAACAGCGAAAAGCCATTCTTAGCCGTATTCGTTATAACCCAGAAGCATCTGAGGATACTAAGCTGAAGTATGGTTTTTATGGTGAAGTACTCTTGGATTTAATCTTGCGTGTGTTTTTAAATACGAGTGTTCTTGCCGCACGAGGATATTTTTATTCTCCTATTGAAAATAGCGAGGCCAAAGGTTTTGATGCTTTTCATTTAATGGAAAGAGAGGGAAATATTGACTTGTGGTTTGGAGAAGCAAAATTCTATGTGCAATATAAAAGTGCAATAACTCCCGTGATGGAAAAATTGAGTACTTCACTTTCAGATGGATATGTAAATCGTAACTTACTTGCAATCATTGATGAGCGCACCCATATCTCCACACATAATGCACAACTGGAAAATCTATTGAATTCATGGGAAGAAAACCCTGATATTAATTTATCTGAAGAAATAAAAAATAGAGGGATTCGATTAATATACCCTATATTTATTGCCTATCAAAAGAATATTACTGATCAATATCATCAGAGCATAAAAAAGTGTATCGATCATATTGCTTCAGAATATATGCGGCTTAATATTGTTATACCTGCTTCGTTTGACTATCGATTATTCTTTATTTTTTTACCATTATCGGAAGTTAAACAAATCAAGGAGAATGTGATAAAATGGATAGACTCACGCGAACCGCTAATATAATTAAAGCGTATTATTCATATAAAAAGAATTCGGATTCCGCAACTTTTGTAAAGGAAGTATGTGGCTTTTTTGACTTTATAAAAGGTGAGCCTATCTCGGAAGCAGATATGAATTTTCTTTTGTTTTTGGCTAACGAAGCAGGAGTTCCACAATATTTTGACTTGCTGAAAGATAAATTTACGGATTGCCGCATATCTGATGAAAACATCAATGCACTTACCTTAAGTGCGTTGTTTCATGATGCCAGCCTTATTAGAGGGAATAATAAATTACATAGGTATCAAAAGAATGTTCTCGATAGCTTCACAGCAAGACAGCAAAATCGTTTTGTTTTGACTGCACCTACTTCTTTTGGAAAGACCTTTTTGGTATATGAGGTTATACAAAAGATGCAGTACCAGAATATCCTTTTGATTTTTCCGGCAATTAGCCTTTTGTCTGAAAATTATGCCCGTTTATGTAGTTCGGATACTTTTCAAGAGTATAAAATCCATTCTCTCAGTGAAGAGGAATTTAATCTCTCTGAGAAAAACATCTTTATTTTTACACCTGAACGTTTCTTGTCGTTTATGGACTCACATCAACACCTTCACTTTGATTTTGCCTTTATTGATGAAGTTTATAAAATAGATAATAGCTTTATCATTGACCAGGAGACTATTGGCGAAAACGAACGTGATACCGCATATCGTTTGGCATTGGAATTTATTTGTAATTTAACAAGCGATATGCTATTAGCTGGTCCATATATGGCACTTCCTCAACCTAATACACAACAACATAAATCGTTTAACAATTTTGCGGAAGATAATGGATTTACTTTTTTGCGCTACAATCAATTTGAAATTGTTTCAAAAGAGTACACAACAGTAAAGAGTAAACAGCGCTATAATATAGATCAAATCCCAGTAGAAATAGGCTCCATAAGCAAAGGGCAAAAAATTGCCAATATAATTAAATCGTTAAGCACGCCTAAAGAAAATACGATTATTTATTGTGGCAGAAGAACCGATACAGAAATGTATGCCAGAACTTTATTAAGGGATCAAATGCTGATTTCTTCTTTTCAAGAAACTTGTTCAGGGATAGAAAGTTCTACTTATGAAATATTTTTAAATCATTTGGAACACACATTTGGCAATGATTGGATTGTATTAAAAGCATTGAAAGGCCGGATAGGCATCCATCACAGCCTTATCCCCAAATACATCCAAAAAGAAATTATAAATTTATTTAATGAGGGGACATTACTATGCCTCTTTTCGACTACGACTATTACTGAAGGCGTAAACACTTCAGCAAAAAACATAATTATTACATCAAACAAAAAAGGCATAAAACCTCTACGGCAATTTGATGCTAAAAATATAGCTGGTCGTGCGGGTAGGTTTTACCAACACTATTCTGGAAGAGTTATAGATTTAAATAATAATTTTGAGGAAATTGTGAATGGACAACCTGAAATACTGGAACATAAAAACTATGATATAACTTTTCCGAAAACGGATGTTGATTACCAGATAACAAAAGATAAATATTTATCTGAAGTTGAACGCCAAGATAAAGAAGATATCCAAGCTCAGATTATTGCATCTGAAATCCCATCAGAAGTATTTGATTGTTTCCGGGTTGTTGGGCCAAAAGATAAATTAACACTATACGGTTATATTTCAAGTGTGCCATGGTGGACTATTGAAGATATTAAACGTGTTTCAATAACATTGGCAGGCAGCAATGCACACCGACTATATTGGCCTGGATTTCAAGCCATTATGGATATTATCTTGCCCGTTGTACGCGAAGAAAAACTTAAACAACTTATTGTAATGCGAGTGGGACAGAACCAGTACTCGTTGATTACAGTTTTATTGAATTCATATCTTTCAGGTGGTTTTCTTTCGATGGTACAATATTATGTTGAACGGAAAGATAATCCCAAAACAAAGGATGAAGCAATGCGGCAAGTAGCTGACTTTGTTTACAATGTTTTTAAGTACCATTTAGTGAAATATCTCGGCCTTTTTGATGTATTCTTCCGATATCAAGTTTCAAAGTCTGAGAATATCAATATGGAAGAGGTAGCTGGATTAGGATTGCTACTTCAGAAACTTGAATACAATGCACTTTCACCCAATGCACGCAAAGTAAGTGATTATGGCGTACCATTTAAACTGATAGATTGTTATGATAGTAAATCGCCATATGACAAGGGCCAATTTGATGCTTATGAACAGCATATCGATCAAGAGATAAGCAGGTTGTTTACATAATAAGTGAGACCATCCCAATAATTGTGTAAACCTCCGGAGAGGTGTAAAATAGAAGCATCAGGATGGAGGAAAAAGATATGTCGCGAAAGAATCGAAGCCCGGAAGAAAAAGCCCGTAGAGCAAAGATCCGTGAACTGCTGCAGATGGCGAACATCGACAGCATGGACGACATCCAGGACTTGTTCAAGGAAACCATTGCCGAATTTATGGAGAATCAGAAAATTTTATAATAAAACGAGAAATAACTCTTGAAAGCGGCAGTAAAATATGATATATACATTATACGAAATATTGATTCGATGAACGTATCACCGTTCAATGATGTGTAAAAGTGAGGTGCTTGCCATGACCGCCGTGATCTATGCTCGTTATTCAACTGACAGCCAGCGCGAGGAATCCATTGAAGGTCAGATTCGGGAATGCACCGCCTATGCGGAAAAGAATGGCTTCACAGTGGTGAAGCATTACATTGACCGTGCCGTCTCCGCAAAAACAGACAACCGCCCGCAGTTCCAACAGATGATTAAGGACAGCGAGCGCGGCATCTTTGATGTCATCATTGTCTGGAAGCTGGATCGTTTTGCCCGGAACCGCTACGACAGTGCCCGGTACAAGACCCAACTGAAGCGGAACGGCGTGAAACTGGTATCGGCAACGGAAGTCATTTCGGCTGGCCCGGAGGGCATTATTCTGGAATCGGTGCTGGAAGGATACGCCGAATATTACTCGGCTGACCTGTCCGAAAAGGTCGTGCGTGGTATGACCGAGAACGCTCTCAAGGGCATTTATAATGGTGGCACGATTCCGTTCGGCTACATGATCGATGAGACCCGGCATTACCAGCCCGACCCGTTGTTGGCTCCGTATGTGGAGCAGACGTTCCAGAAGTATGCGGACGGTGCGACCATGACTGACCTGCGGGATTGGTTAAAGGCACACAACATCAAAAATTCAATGGGCGGGGAGATGTCCTACAATACGATTCAGCGGATGCTGAGTAATCGCCGGTACATCGGCGAATTGCGTTTGCGGGATGTGGTACAGCCCAATGCAATCCCGGCACTGGTGTCGGAGGACTTGTTCAACAAGGTGCAGGAAAAGCTGACGAAAAATAAAAAGGCCCCTGCCCGTCATAAGGCAGAAGATACCTATCTGCTGACCACCAAGCTGTACTGCGGTAAGTGCGGTGCGCTGATGTTTGGCGAAAGCGGTGTCAGCCACACCGGGAAAATGTATACCTACTATAAGTGTGCTGCTGCCAAGAAGAAAAAGACCTGCGATAAAAAGGCCGTGCGGAAACAGTGGCTGGAAGATCTGGTGGTCAACGAAACCATGAAGCTGGTGGAAGATGACGCTTCCATGAATGCCATCATTGCCAAAGTCATGGAATTGCAAAATCAGGAAAGCACAGACCTGCCCATCTACGAAAAGCAGTTGAAGGAAACGGAAGTCGGCATCACCAATATGCTGAACGCTATCCAGATGGGCATTCTGACCAGCTCCACCAAGGAGCGGCTGGAAGCTCTGGAAGAGCAGAGGAAGGAACTGCAAGCCCGCATTGCAGAGGAACGGCTGGCTAAGCCGAAGATGAAAGAGGAGTTCGTCCGCTTTTGGCTGCTTCGCTTCCGCAAGCTGGATATGACCCAGCCGGAGCAGCGGCAGGCACTGGTGGATACCTTCATCAATGCCATCTATCTCTACGATGATAAGGTCCTCATCACCTTTAATTATAAGGAAGGTACGGAAACGGTCGCTTTCGGGGAAGCCGTGAAAGCAGAGAAAAGTTCGGATATGAGTGCGCGAGGTGCACCAGATATTGAACGTCAAATCGTAAGATTTGGCGTTCTTTCTTTATGTAGGAAAGCGGCTGCACACTTTCTGCACACCATTTGCACATTCCCCGAATAGTGGGTTTTTCTGCGCAAGATGCGCACAGCCTGCTTTCCTTTGCATAAAAAGAAGAGAAGTTAGGCGAACAAGGCTCTCGTCAACTCTCTGCGTTCGTCTGCGTCCATCAGCCGGATGGCTTCAAGGATCTCCTTACCGGAGATTTTTGTTGCCGCCGGCTTTTCGTTTTGCCGGGGCTGGGATGCTGCTGGGGTCAGGTCTTGGGAGTAGAAGTTTGCTTCGATCTTCTCGGTCAGCTCTAACCGGGGCTTGTCCTGCGTGTGGGCATAGGTGTCCATCAGGACAGATGCCGTTGCATGACCTGTGTTGCCCTGCACCGACTTGAAGTCACCATCCGACTGCAAGAGCTGGTAGGTGGCACTGGAGTGCCGCAGACCGTGGAACACGATCTGTTCAAACTCCGGGTGTTCCGCTCTCCACAGGCGGTACCACTTTGTCAGAAGCTCCGGTGCGATGGGCAAGCCGTCCGGCAGCCGGAACAGTTGCCCGCAGTTGCTGTATTTCTCCGGGGCGTTCTGCTCGTCCTGTTTGAGCTTTTCAAGCCATGCCAGCAGCTCTTCTTTCAGAGGTTTGGTCATATACAGGATGCGGTTGGACTTCTTGGGCTTTTTCAGGATGAGGGAGGACTTGCTGCCCTCACGCCTGTCCGGGAAGGTGTAGTAGACCTGATTGGGATCGAGCTTTTCCAGAGCGTCCTTGTTGGCTCGCTGCATGGTCTTGCTGACTGAGATGGTGCCACGCCCATCGGCGGCATCGAAATCCAGATCACTCGGCTGCAAGCCGAGAATTTCGCCCTCACGGAGCGAAAGGATCATGCTCATGTGCACCGCCAGATGCAGGGCGGGGTTTTCGATAGTCTGCAAGGCTGCCAGCATGGTTTTCTCGTCCCAGATGGTGCGCTCCTCGATATTGACCTTGGGGGCATCACGGGGCAGGGGAATCTTGTGAATCAAGTCCCATTCCACCGCATAGGAAAATGCGGTCTTGAGCAGCGTGTGGACTTCGTGGATAGAGGTGCTGGACAGTAGCCGCTTCTTCTGCTTCTTGGACAGGTCCTGCTTCACACCGTGCACATATTGCCCGCAGGGGGTCTTGGCAAGGGTGGCATAGAACTTCTCAATGTCGTAGGTTCGCAGCTCCTGCACTTTCCGCTTCCCGATATACGGCACGATAAGGTTTTGCACCATCGCCACGGACTGGGTGTAGGTCTTGGGGGACCACTTGTGCTTTGTGGACTGGATCGGGATCCATTTGTACAACATCTCCTCCACCGTCATGGTGTCGGGGACGAGGAATGTGCCGTCCAGCAATTCTTTCTCGACCGTGATCTTTCGCTCCTGCGCCTCCTTTTTGGTCTTGAAACTCTCCCATCCCTCGCAGGGCTTGCCGGAATGGTCTTTGTACTTGTAACGGACGGAGTAGGAATCTCCGCGCTTCATGATAGATGCCATAGATTACCTCCTTCAGACCGCTGCAAACCAGCTGTCGAAGCTTTGCTTGTTCACCCGGATGCTGGTGCCGATGTGCAATACCCGGAAATCCTTCGTGGTGTTGCACAGGTTGTACGCAGCGCGGGGAGAAATCGCCAAAAGTTGGGCAATCTCCTCCACCCGGTAAACAAGCGGTTCGTGCTTGGCTGCTTTGGTCTGGTCAGAAGATTCAATGGCGGGGGTTTTGGACGCTTTCATTGTAACCGGGTTCGAGTCCATTTGCAAGGATTCATTCGTATAATCTTTATATTTCACATTTTCGGTCATGTCAGGCCGATTCATATTCATAGGCAGACCTCCGTTTCCTTGTAACCGGGTGCCGGGGCAGAAAGTGCCAGCTTTCTGCCCCAAACGTTCCCGATGAGTTCAGATTTCCGAGTGCCCCTCCTGTGTGCGGGGTTGTGCCGCTGGTTTGTTTTGTGTCTGTTCTGCCTGCAAACGGCTCAGCAGTTGCAGAACGGAATCCCGCGCTTTCTCCCTGACCTGCTCCTTGCCTTTCTGCCGGATTTCCGGTCTCAGGAGTTTTTCCTGCAAGTGAGTGGCAGTGGTCTGCATGGTCTTGAGAAACTTGTCCAACACGGTGTCCAACCGATGGGCGGCGTATTCTCTCGTGGTCTGCGGAGCCTTACGTTCCGGGGACAGCACCCACTTCTTCGTGTCCTCGATCATCCGCATCACCGCAAAAGACAAACAGAAAAAGTGGCTGTTCGGCACGGTGGGCATGGCAGTCATAGCGGCGGTACTTGCGAGAATTATGATGTTTCTTATGGAAAGCTGAGGCGATATCAATGATGTTTCAAACTTATGGCAACAGGAATCATCCTGCGGTGCTGTTCTTTCATGCTATGGGTGTGACGGGGGAGAGCAGCGAACCGGTTGCAAACTATTTACAGGATCGGTATTTCTGCATTTTACCTACCTCCACCGTGTACTGCAAAGGGCAGAAATGTAACCGTTGTAATACTGCAAGACCTGTTCCACGGCCCCGGCGTCACCGGCGCGGGCCGCCTCGATCACTGCAAGGGGCAAAGGCTCCTTATATCTGGCCTGCTTCATTCTGCAATACCTCCCGTCAGTCTTGTTCTCATGGTTTCCAGCGTCTTAGTCCTGTGCCGCTGGACGGCGCTGCGGGACATTCCCACCACCGCGCCGATCTCGCTGTCCGTCAGTTCCAGGACACAATGCAGTATCAAGATGCTTTGTCCCGGCTGGGGCAAGCTGGCAAAGGCAGCGGCCACCAGCCCGTCGCTGATCTGAAGCTCACAGCCATAGGCCGGAAATATAAAACTGTCGCTGGGGTACTGATCTATCGTGCATAGCGTGTCCAGTTCCGAAAGCGGCAGCGTTTCAAAGGATGTTTCCCAGCCACGCTGACGCTTCCTTTCCCGGAAGTAGTCAACGGCTTCATGGTACAGTACCAGCTTGCAAAAATGGTCAAACTGGCAGCGCCTCCCGTAATCATCAGGGGTAACTTTCATCTTCTCACCTCCTTTCCGTGGGGAGTGAGCAGGATGATCCTGTCCGTTGTCAGGGGCCTATGCTGGCCCTGGTCTGCTGACCGCCTCCTTTTCCATCTGATTTTTTGCCGGAAATGAGAATCCGCGAAAATCGACAAAAATCGCCCGGCAGGTCGTAAACCTACCGGGCGACGATTTGAAGCGTTTTGTTGTTTTCTTACATGGTATAGTTCATACTCATAGCCGGAATATTCCCGTGGCGGGGCAAGGCTTTTTTTAAGCGGTAGAAGTGGATTAGATTATAATGATAGTAAAACAGCATGGCGGCGTCCTCCCGTGGGCCGCCATGCCTTTAACTGCTGGGAATGACAGAAAGAAAGCAGCGGCCTTGATTTCTCAAAACCGCCACCAGTGAATATAAATTAAGCGTGAAAATGGGTCTGCCCAGCAGCGTTTTTTTTCTTTTCTGCCGCTGGGCAGATGTTTTTTCTTTAGATACATGATAAGAGGAATTTTTGAAGATTCCATAAAGATTTGAAAAATGGACGGACATAAAAGACGTCCATTACACTATCGGAAAATCAGCAAGGAAGTTTCATAGTAACCTTTGCGCCGCCGGTTTCTTTTGAATTTTCTAAAATAAGCTGACCATTATGTTGTTCCATAATCGAATTTGTAATATATAGACCCATACCAAAGTGTAACTTTGAATTGCGGCTTTGATCGCCCATATAGAACCGTTCCTGTGCGTGGCATAATGCCTCTTTAGAAAACCCCGTTCCCTCGTCTGTGACTGAAATTTCCACGAAACCGTTGTTACTCTGAACATCCACATAAAGCGTTCCGCCTTGCGGGGAGTAGTCCAGCCCATTACTGATAACATTCATAATAGCACGTTCTATCAGCACCCTATCAAATTTCAGAATTTGAGGGAGTGAAACAGTATTCATTTGCAGCCGGATTTCTTTTGTCCGGCATAGTGATTCCATATAACCGAACAAGTGCTGCATGAACGCTGGCAAGTCTATACTTTCAATATGGAGCTGATAACCAACCGCCGCCCGTGATATATCAATCAGGGTTTGAATATATGACTGCATCTGGCCGGAGCTTTCCACGACGTAACCAGCGTATAATCGTTGCTCATCATCAAGATTTGTTTCTGTGAGTAAATCAGCATTTCCTTGAATAACCGTCAGAGGCGTTTTCAAATCATGGGCAAGCGCGGCGATTTGCTCTTTCTGTGTCTGTTCGGTTTTCCATTGCCGTTCTAACGAAATTTTCAGATTATCTTTCATATCTGAAAAAGATGCAAGGACATCTTCAAACTCTTTGATTTTGGCGTGTCCTACTTCAAAATCAAGGTTTTGCTTTGAAACCTCCGCAGTTGCTTCAAAAAGCGGGGTCAGTTGTGTACGCAGGTTCTTAGCAAATCTGGCGGTCAGTATGATAATGACCAGCAGCGAATTTACAGCCATCAGGATAAACGCAAGCGTATCAGGAGATGGAAAATATTCCGGTAGCCATGACACTGTAAATTGAGAACCAATATAATACCTTAAAACGCAAAATTCGTTTTCCCGGACAACAAGTGCAAACTGCCTCCCCGTAGCATATTCAATATATTCTCCCTTTGCGTACAGCAGGGCAATTTCTTTTTCATCATCGTCCATATTGCTGTAAAGCTCATTAAAGTTCTTGTCCAGAATTAAGTAGCCGCATCCCTGTGGAATCACAACCTTTGTAATATCCGGGGCAATCGTCAGCGTTGGAATGATCTCTTTTACCTGCAATTCACTTAGATTTGCTCTTGTAGCTAATCCAGCATTTATAGCAAGTCCCTCCAAACCAAAAGGGACAATAATTGCCGCTACCAGCATGACAATGAGGGAGATAGCAAACTGGCGAAACAATATTTTCAATGTAGGTTTCTTTTTCACTCCCATTTATATCCTATCCCCCATACGGTGCTGATCGGACTTATTTTGAAATGCTCCAATTTCGCACGAATATTTTTTATATGCGTTGAGATCGTAGAGTTATCGCCTATTCCATCAAACCCGAAAACGGCTTCATAGATTTGTTCTTTTGCAAAAACCTGTCCCCGGTTTTTTGCAAGGTATTCACAGATTGAATACTCGCTTTTGGTAAGGGGAACCGGCTGTTCTGAAACATACAGTACCATTGCGGAAAGGTCAAATTTTATATCAGGCTCAAATGAAAGTGTGCTGTGATGCTCCCTTTTTTCTCTGCGTAAATGTGCCGCGACACGGGCGCGAAGCTCCTGAATACGAAAAGGTTTCGTAATATAATCATCCGCACCGATGCCCAATCCAAACAATATATCTTCCTCTAATGTCTTTGCGGTCAGAAAGAGAATCGGGCAGTCTACCATATTCCTGATCTGTTTGCAAAACTCAAACCCGTCTGTGCCAGGCATCATCACATCCAAAAGAATGAGGTCATAGAAATGCAGCTTTTTGATGTCTACATCATCCGCATTTTGACAGACTGTTATCAAATATCCATCTTTCCCCAAACTGTTCTTAATCAATTCCAAGATAGAAACTTCATCGTCAACTACAAGTAAGTGGGTCAAAAAATCACCTCCCGCCCCATTATACCACATTGTCGAGGTTACTCATCATTATTTTTAATGTCAGCTTTCCGATATTCATTGTTGATATTTACAGCTACGGCATTGCTTATATCCACATCCACAATACTGTAAACGTAGCCGAAACTGAAATCTTTCCCCGCCACATTTTTGAAGCGTTTCGATACCTGCCCGATTTCTTCTTGCAGTTCTGACATTTCAAGACATTCATCCGTTATGGTATATGTCAGGCCGTTATATGAAATTTCATCATAGTTTGCGGCGTTCAGCTCATAATACGGCAGAGATTCATTTAACGCCTTATTTTTATCGGCGGTATCGCGGAGCGCACCGCAGGCCGATAAGCATATAAGACTTACAAGCACAATTACCACGGCAAACAGGCACTTTTTATTCACTGTTTTTACCTCCCTCCCAACCATGAAACCAAACCAAACTGGCAATCAGCAGACAAACAGTGCAGCATACAGAAATAATCATACCGCTGAAAAAATCGGTTTTTACCTGTGCATACAGTTGGGGGCTATCCCATGCAAGCACAGTGTAATCCATAGCACGAACGCCCCAGGCCCAGGGAATATATTTCCATGTAGCGTCACCAAGCCCTGTTATCATAAGGGCAGCTATTAAACTCCCTGCAATTCCCAATCCCATAGATGCGTTCATCAACAAACTGACCGACGGCGAGGGTGTCAACGTGATCTTTGAGGCCGCAGGCGTTCCCGCACTGCTGGCACATGCAACCAGCCAGCTTTCTCCCGCAGGCCGTCTGGTGGCTATGACCTTTGGCAAGGAGCCGATCCCCGTGAACTTCAAGGAGATCAATGCAAAGGAACTGACCATTCTGGGGACCCGTCATCAGTACCAGAAGTTCCCCGAGGTGGTCAAGATCCTGCCTGACCACCTGAAAGAGGTCGATGAGATCACCACGCATGTGTTCAAGGCAGAGGACTTCCAGAAGGCATTCGATACCCTTGCAGACCGCAACAGCGGCGCTGGCAAGGTGGTGCTGACCTTCGCCTGAGAGCAAGTGCCCTTACATTATAAAAAGAGAAACAAAAAGGAGCTGCTGCACAGTGTTTGTGCGGCGGCTCTTTTTTTGCCTGCGGAGGACTTGACAAGAATGATATAAAGCGATATGATTTTGATATCACAAAGAAATACTTCCGCACCCTGTGAAGGAGGGAACTGTTATGGAAGAGAAAATTCTGCAGACCAAAAAGAACGGCATGGTCATGCTGCTGCTCACCCTGCTGGGCTATGCTGTTACCGTCCTGCTGTTTTTCTACAGCATCATTCTGCTGGACGAAAGCCTGTTTCCGGGCATCCTGCTCACGATCCTGTCCATCGCATACTGGGTGGCGGGCATCTTCCTGCTCTGCGGCCTGAAGGTGTTAAAGCCCCAGGAAGCACTGGTGCTCACCCTGTTCGGCGATTACATCGGCACCCTGAAGGGACAGGGGTTTTACTGGGTGAACCCCTTCTGCACCGCGGTGAACCCGGCAGCTGGCACCAAACTGAGCCAGAGCGGCGATGTGAACAGCGGCGAAACTGGCATGGCGGCCCTGCTTAAGGCAGGTAACAGCAGTTCCCAGACCGCAGAATCGACCAGCAAGAAGATCTCGCTCAAAATGATGACCCTCAACAACTCCCGCCAGAAGATCAACGATTGTCTGGGCAACCCGGTGGAGATCGGCATTGCGGTCATCTGGCGCGTGACCGATACCGCAAAGGCCGTATTCAATGTGGACAACTACAAGGAGTACCTCTCCCTGCAGTGCGACAGCGCTCTGCGCAATGTGGTGCGCATTTACCCCTATGATGCAGGGTAGTGCGGTTAGGTGACTCAAGAGAAAGAAAAAAGAGACCTCATC
>ERZ791744.1235-NODE-1235-length-17971-cov-3.453282_pt1 | contig 17971 bp, 9 predicted proteins | sample MGYA00510039_ERZ791744 | MGnify/ENA primary metagenome ERZ791744 (study PRJEB30046, sample SAMN00791969) | human gut metagenome | study: EMG produced TPA metagenomics assembly of the A metagenome-wide association study of gut microbiota in type 2... | reverse complement strand
CAAATGAAAGTAGTAGTTATTGGAAGTTCAAACATCGACATGGTTGCACAAGTCAGCCATCTCCCGGCACCCGGCGAAACAGTCGGAGATGCAAATTTCATGCAGTCCCTCGGAGGCAAAGGAGCCAACCAGGCTGTGGCGGCAGCCAGGCTTGGCGGCTTTGTGACGTTTGTCACCTCTTTGGGGAATGATATGTATGCGGATATTTTAAAAAATCACTTTAAGAAAGAAGGTATCACCACCGATTACATTATTGATGATGTCAATCATCCCACAGGAACCGCACTTATTTTTGTGGCTGACAGTGGTGAGAACTGCATTGCAGTAGCTCCCGGAGCTAACTATTCTTTATTACCCGGTTCAATCACCCATTTCTCAAAAGTAATTGACGAAGCCGACATCATCGTCATGCAGGCTGAGATTCCTTACGAAACAATAAAAAAAATAGCTCTATCAGCAAAGAAAAAAGGTAAAAAGGTATTGTTCAATCCCGCACCCGCCTGTCTGATCGATGAGGAGCTGATGAAAGCCATTGATATACTAGTCGTCAATGAGCTGGAAGCTTCATTCATCTCAGGGATAGATTATACAGATAATAATCTTGAGGAAATAGCCGAAACATTGCTGAAAGCGGGTACAAGCAATGTGGTAATCACACTGGGAAGCCAAGGTGCATACATGAAAAATGCTAAAGAAACCATCCAACTTCCCGGTTGTAAAGTAAATGCGATCGACACAATCGCCGCAGGTGACACTTTTTGCGGCGCATTGGCGGTCGTTTGTGCAAAAAAAGAAATAGACCGGGAAGCACTCAACTTTGCCAACACTGCGGCAGCCATTGCAGTCACACGCTCGGGTGCACAACCGTCTATTCCCACTCTCGATGAAGTGAAGCACTTCATGCTTGAAAAAGAATTAGCCTTATCGTTCAACTTTTAAATTTAATGAACCATGAAAACCTATTTGAAACGACTACTCATCCCTATTTTATCGGGCTTGATAGTATGCAGCTTTTATAGTTGTGATAGCGACGATGAACACACCGCTACTCCCATAGCCCCCATTCTAAAGGAAATAAAATTTCCTTCGGAAAATGACATCATCCCCGGTCAGGTTGCGCAAATCAACGGACTCGGTTTTGCAAAAGAAGATATAGTCTATTTAAGTAACGCTGACAACCAGAAAGAAAAGGTAGAAGTCACGGAGATTACAGACAGTTACCTGAAGTTTATCGTCCCGGTAGAAGCAGGCGGCGAGTATACCGTAACAATTGAAAGAGCAGGGAAACAGACCGTTTTAAACGGAACTTTCAAAGTGCCTTTCGTTGTTCCGATCATTGATATCGTTCTCCCTTCAGGTAATGTACAGCCCAAGAGCAAAGTCGAGATTCAGGGAAAAGGATTTGAAGCAGGGGACGTCGCCGTATTATATGCTTCTTTCTACCCGACAGGCGTCGAATACAATCTGCCATTAACTCTTAATGAAGAAGGAGTAGAATTTACACTTCCGGAAGGATTATACGGGGTAAACTCTATTATGATTATCAGGGGAGAACGGAAAAGTAATCTTGGAACAATCACTATCGAAACGAATGTTGGCGACAAACTCGGAGGAGGTGTTGTATTCTGGGTGGACGCTGCAAAGGCACACGGATATATCGTAAACATGAGTAACATCGGTACGGGAACAGAACAATTCGGTCCGGAGGTAAATCCGTCGGACGCGGCCGGAACGAGTCAAAACATGGGAAGCGGCTATACAAACACTCAAAATATAGTCAAAAAGTTTAATGCATTGCAAAGTGCGAACAACTGGCCCGAGTGGCAAGGAGTCAAAATTGCCGCCCAACTTTGTCTGGACAACAGTGTCACTGAAGGAAATGCCGTATATGCCGACTGGTTCCTCCCTTCCAGAGAAGAACTGATCGAAGTATTCAAAGTTAAAAGTTTATTAGCTGAGAAAGGAGTCAATATTCCGGCAAACAATTACTGGACTTCAAGTGAAGGCGACGGGGAAGCCGGCTGGTCTGCCTATTATGTGAACTTCTACGAAGAGACTAATATCGTTTCTGAAATCTGCTCAAAAAGCGGTTGGAAAATTGGTGTTCTTCCTATCCGGGCCTATTAACTAACAATCCTATAAAATAAGCGTCATGAAAAAACACATTATATTATTTATAGCCATCTTTTTTGCCAGTGTATTACATGCACAGACAATCAACATTAGAGGAACCGTTACCGACACGAGTAATGAAACATTGCCAGGTGTATCTATAACCATAAAAGGTACTCAAACAGGAACAGTAAGTGATGCAAACGGCAACTACAGCATCAGGGCCCAAAGAGGAAATGTTCTGGAGTTTACTTTCGTGGGTATGGTAAAACAATCTGTTACCGTAGGAAAGCAAAATGTCATTAATATACAAATGGCAGCAGACGCCATTAATCTGGACGAAGTAGTGGCAATCGGGTATGGTATTGCCAAAAAGAGCGATTTAACGGGTGCCGTTGCCTCTATCAAATCAGAAAATCTTACTAACTCCAAAGTAGGAACAGTGACAACTGCCCTGCAAGGACTTGCCGCCGGCGTGCAAGTCACTACCGGCTCCGTAAAACCGGGTGGAGATGCTTCTGTCGTTATTCGTGGAGTAGGTTCGCTCCGAGCCGGCAGCGAGCCGTTATACATCGTCGACGGTATTCCCGTACAAGGAGGTTTGCAGGATTTATCTTCCAGTGATATTGAATCTATCGAAATATTAAAAGACGCTTCTTCCGCATCTATCTATGGCTCGAGAGGTTCTAATGGCGTAGTACTCGTGACTACCAAGAAGGGTACAAGCGGAAAAGCCAAAATCTCCCTGAATGCCTCTTTCGGTACGCAACGAATGTTGAACAAGCAAGATTTGATGAACGCACAGCAATACTATGAATTAGTATCCATTGCCCAGCCTAACTACAAATGGACATCAGAAGAACTACGCTTGCTAAGCCGTGGTGAATCGACCGACTGGCAGGACGCAGTGACCCAAAACGGGCAATACCAAAACTATAACTTCTCGATTTCCGGAGGGAAGAACGATATACAACACTTTTTAGGAGTAGACTGGTATGATCAGAAAGGTACGATCAAAAACTCGTCTTTCAATAAGCTGACCGTCCGATATAATATGGATGCCAAACTAAACAAGTGGCTGAGATACGGTGTACGTTTCAATGTCATTGAGTCAAAGCTCATGAATATCAATGAAGAAGCCGATTCGGGATACGGAACTATGTTCAGTGCCATTAGTTCACAACCGACAGCTCCTATCTATACCGAAGACGGAGAATACTTCGATGGTTTCCTCAACACGAGAGCAAATCCGGTGGCTATTGTTGACCTGCTTGACAAAGCCACACTCAAGTCCAGATTCGTAGGTTCCGCCTACATCGAGATAGAACCGATAAAGAACTTGAAATTACGTTCCGATAACGGCGGAGAACTTGTCTTTTATAAAGTAAATACTTACGAAGACGGCCGTATGGGACAGCATTATACGGCTGGTGGCCATGCTAATGTGATGTCGAACAAGAAAAGATATTGGCAAACAGAGAACACTGCCACTTATTCATTTGACATCAATAAAGAACATCAACTTTCTGCAATGGCAGGTTTCTCCGCTTCCAGAACAGATTATGAAGAAGTAACCGCCGACTCCAAAAAGTTATCATCTATTCTCAAGTATTACAATTTGCAAGGAGCGGAAGAACATGGACCGAACTCTTCGTATGCAGTCCCATCTTCTCTGGTGTCTTTCTACGGACGATTCAATTATAATTTCAGCAACCGCTATTTGGCAACATTGACGATGCGCGGCGACGGTTCTTCCCGTTTTGCTCCGGGACACCGATGGGGATTCTTTCCTTCACTGGCTCTTGCATGGCGTGCTTCTGAAGAAAGTTTCATCAAAGAAAACGCTCCGGTCATCAGCAACCTGAAGTTAAGAATCAGCGCCGGCAAACTGGGTAACCAGAATATCGGAGATTTTGCTTATGCCCCGACAATCGCCCTCGGAGGAGCTTCCGCTAATTACATTTTAGGTAATAACCTGGTAACCGGCTCCGTACAAACCTCTATTTCGAACCCGGAACTGACTTGGGAAAAAGCCAATCAACTAGACTTGGGTATTGACTTCGGGTTATTCAACAATCGGATAGCCGGTACGATCGAGGCCTACTATAAGCGTACGACTGACCTGCTATGGGAAGTACCCCTTCCGTTGGAATCCGGCTTCGGAACTTCACTTACCAATATCGGCAAAATTGATAACAAAGGTATTGAATTTACGCTGAACACGGTCAACATCAGTACCAAAGACTTCTTATGGACAACTGCCTTCATGATTTCTTATAATAACAATAAGATCAAAGAACTTTATGACGGCAAACAAGATGTCAATAAAACATTGTTTGTGGGACGTCCTATCGGACAGTTCTACTTATTGAAATCCGAAGGTATCTGGCAAACCAATGAAGCTGCCGAAGCTGCCAAGTACAATGCCCAACCCGGTGACCGCAAGATTCTGGATGCCAAGAAAGACTATGTCATCAACGGAGAAGACCGTGATTTCTGCGGAGTTTCCACTCCCAAATATTATGGTAGCTTTACGAATACATTCTCATATAAAGGTATTGACCTTACCGCGTTCTTTACTTTTGCAGGAGGACATAAAATCAACAATTCACTGAACCGTTACCTCAATTCTTTCAATGTATGGGGAAACATGAGTGAAAACTATTACAAATATTATTGGAGACAAGACAGACCGAACAACAAATATCCGGCTCCGAGAGTTGGTAGTGCTTATGCCAACGGAGATGGTACCGACGCCAATCTCCAAAAAGGTGATTATCTCCGCCTCCGTAATCTGGAAATTGGTTATAGCTTGCCGAAAAACGTCATCAGAAATATCAAAGCCTCAAATATCAGAGTTTATTTCTCTGTACAAAACCTATTCACAGCTACGGAATTTACGGGATTTGATGTAGAGTCCAGCGACAATACCAATCCTTATCCGAACGCCCGTAGCTTTATCGGTGGTATTTCTCTTAACTTCTAAAAACAGAAACATTATGAAAAAATATTTATCAATATTAGCTTTCAGTTGCCTGACATTATGTAGTTGCGACAACTTTCTTGACTTGACACCCCAAAGTGTACTAACACCGGAAAATGCTTATGAAAAACCGGAAGACTGGCAGCAAACTCTTTATGCCGCTTATGGCACGCTCCAGGAAGTCTTTGTCGGGAAATATACCATTACCCTTACTGAATTCGGAACAGATGAAGTAATTCCGTTTGATATGGGTTGGGCGGCTTATTCCCAATTGCATTACTATACTTTTTCCGCTTCACACGAATTCCTGGACAATCACTATCGGCTCTGTTACGAAGGTATCAAACGTTGCAATGCAGTTATTGATATGCCTTCGGATGCAGTCAGTGCGGATCTTCATAGTTCCATGATTATGCAAGCTCGTTTTTTAAGAGCGATCTACTATTTCGACTTAGTAAGAATGTACGGTGGAGTTCCCTTATGGACAAAATCATCCATTGACAGAAGTGAAATCATGAGACCGCGCGCTACGGTTGACGAAGTTTACACACTGATTACGCAGGATATGGAAGCAGCTCTCGGCCTCCCTACCTCCTGGCCGAATGCCCAAGATAAAGGAAGAGCCACTTCATACGCTGCCCAGGCTTTGCTGGCACGCATTTACCTTCAGTGGGGAAAACCGGAAGAAGCATTAAAATACTGCCGGATGCTCGAAGGCAAATTCAAATTGTACGATAATCTAAAGGATATATTCGATCCTAAAAACAAGAATCAGGAATATGAGAATATATTTGAAATTCAATTCAAGCATTCTGGTTCATGGGGACTGGAGGGAAGTATCCAGCATTCTTATTGGGGACCTCGTAATGTAGGCGGACCGACCAACTTTGGCGGCTGGGGCGGATTTGGTCCGACACAATATTTATACGATTCTTATGATAACAACGATAAACGTAAAAAAGCATTCTTCATCACAGAATATGCAGGCGTCACCCAGACACCTCCTTCTTCCGGCAAATTCTGGGACGCAGAAACAGGTAATGTGATTGAAGATGATAATCTGAATTTTACAATGATTCGTTATGCAGACGTGCTTTTGATGAAAGCGGAAGCGCTGAACAGCATTGATGACACAAGTAATGATAAGTATGATGCCTTAAATGAAGTACGAGGCAGGGCAGGACTGACTTCCATAACAGCAGCCGATAATCTGAATAAAGAACAATTTGCCGAAGTCGTACTGGAAGAAAGATTACATGAATTATGTTGTGAACACCTGCGCCGCTGGGATTTAATCCGCTTCGGCAAACTGGGCGAATATATGAAAGACCATGCCGGAGTCACCATCCAGCCTTATCATGTTCTATACCCAATTCCACAGGCAGCCGTCGATGCCAATGACGCTATCACAGAAAACAACGAAGGATATTAACATAAATCATTTAGCACATGAAAAAATTTATTTTTATCACAGGACTATTGATGAGTATCTTCTTTTATTCATGTAAAGAAGAAGACCATGGCATACTCCCTCCTATCGAAGGGGGAGGAACTATAGAAGTCAAAGACGGAAGAGTTACGGTCAATCCGGCAGAATATCTTTATGCGATACGAAATCCGATGAAAGGTTTACGTGAATTCTTCGGCCCGGGCTATGACAAGGTAAGAGACGAATATCCGTATCCTTACGGCTCCATCATTAAAGAATATATGCAATGGAATATGCTGGAAAACAATGAAAGCGACGGTGTCGACAAGATTATAGCTTACAGTAACCACAGGTGGCAGGGAGTAGAAGATATCAATGTCAAGGTTATCCCACGTATCTATATCGTATGGATGGAACCCTGGCATGGAGGATATGCCAAGAACACTCATACAGACAACCCGGACGACCTGAACGGTTGGCATTGGCCAAGCGACATTCCGGGAGAGACATACGATGAAGACGATCTTAACGCTCCTATTATTGGAGGCTATTGCCACCCTACTTTTCAGGAAAGAGTGAAAAAACTGGTAGAGAAGGCTGGACAAGCATGGGACAACGATCCGCGGGTAGCGTATGTGGAAATGGGGATTATCGGCGAATTCGGGGAACATCATGACCCGGACATCACCACAGTATGGGCTCCTCACGACCAACCCAATCATGTAGAGAACCGTACCTGGTTACCGGGCATTGAAAAGGTGTTGGGAGATGCATTTACCGCTGCCTTCAAAAACAAGAAAGTAATGGTTCGCTATGCGTACGAGTTTAAAGATTATGAATTCGGAATCTATTGGGATTCATGGGCTATTGATGAAGAAAAGGTGCGTGGCTACGAGGAAATGAAAAAGCTCGGCGACCGCTGGAAAACTCAACCGATAGGTGGAGAAATAACCTGGAACTGGGGAAGCCTCTATAAATTCAAATCTTTTGAAGAAGTGGTGGCAGATGAAAAGACAAGAGACCTGGTCATCCAGCAAATACGTGATTTGCATTGCAACCACTTGGGAGGCATCACCTGGGCTAACTTTAACGACCCGTCTTTTGAGCCAAACGCTGAATTATTGCAAAAGACAATGGGGTACCGTTTTGTTTTATCCAATTTCAGTTACCCAACAAGTATCAAGCCGGATGAGCCGTTCAAAATATCATTTGACGTAACCAACACAGGCTCGTCACCCTTCTATTATGACTGGCCGGTAGAAATATCCCTGCTAAATTCCCAAACCAAGGAAGTTGTATGGAGCAAAACACTGAAGACTCCCAAGATATCCCAATGGATGCCGGGAGATAACTGGAACAACTCAACCAAAGTTTATACCCAACCGGCTACTCCGAACCATGTTGAAGAAGAACTGACTTTAGACAAGAAACTGGATACGGGAGATTACATCATCTCTATTGCTGTGCTAGATCCGGCCGGTATGCTTCCTTCACTGAGATTCGCCGTTCAGAACTACTTTGAAGGAGGACGTCACCCAATGGGACATATCGGCGTCAATACCGAGCCTATCTATTTTGAGATACCGGTCAGCAGTTTTAATGACATGAGGCAGGATAAAACCCTGAAATATAAAATCCAATAACCAATAAGCTTAATGAAATCAAGCATCAGAAACATATTACTCCTAATGGCATTCGGAACGTTATCTGCTTGTAGTGAACAAACCGTCACGGTTTCTTACCAGGAGTATCCGAATGCATTCAGGAATCCGATGAAAGGCTTCAGGGAATTCTTCGCTCCCGGTATCGACCGGGTCAGGGAAGAATATCCCTACCCTTACGGTTCACTGACAAAAGAATATATGCAGTGGAATATGATCGAGGATGACGCCAATGACGGGGTAGACAAGATTATCGCTTACAGCAATCATCGATGGAAAGGCGTGGAAGACATAAATGTCAAGGTAATTCCCCGGGTTTTTCTTGTATGGTTGGAGCCCTGGCATGGCGGAAAACCTAAAGACCCCACTAATCCGGACGACTTGACCGGTTGGCACTGGCCCAAAGGAATAGATCCGGAAAAAGGTCCTTATAAACAGAAACCGAACTCCGTGGGCGCCTATGTAGAAGAAAAAGACAAAAATACCCCTATTAGCGGGGGGTACTTTGATCCTTCTTTTCCTGAGCGCGTAAAAAAACTGGTAGAGAAACTCGGACAGGCATGGGATAACGATCCACGGGTAGCGTATGTAGAAATGGGGATCATCGGCGAATGGGGAGAACACCATGATCCGGATCTCTCAACTTACTGGGCTCCGCACGACGAACCGGAACACGTAGCTAACCGGACATGGATTCCGGGCATGGAAAAGATCCTGGGAGATGCCTTTGCCAAAGCATTCAAAAACAAGAAAGTAATGGTTCGCTACGCCTATGAATTTAAAGATTATGAATTCGGAATTTATTGGGATTCATGGTCTCAACCCCAAGAGATTGTAAGAGGTTATGAGGAAATGAAGAAGCTGGGTGATCGTTGGAAAACCCAGCCGATAGGTGGAGAAATTACTTGGAACTGGGGAGATTTAGCCCGGTTCAAATCTTTTGAAGAAGTGGTGGCAGATAAGGATACCCGGGAATATGTCATGGAACAGATCCGGAACCTGCACTGCAATCATCTAGGCGGAATCACCTGGGCAGACTTCAACGAACCGGAGTTCCGGAAAAATGCAGAGATACTGCAAAAAGCCATGGGGTACCGGTTCATTATCAATGAATTCTCTTACCCGAAAGAAATTAAGGTGGGAGCACAATTCCCTATTTCTTTCAAAGTTGTCAACAGCGGATCGTCTCCATTCTATTATAACTGGCCGGTAGAAGTAGCTTTACTAGACCCTGAAAGTCATCAAAAAGTGTGGGGAAAAATATTGGAGGAAGTAAACATCTCCGAATGGATGCCGGGAGATAATTGGTCTGTAGATGAACATAAATACCAAATAGCTCCGCCAACTTATCACATCCGAAAGAATATTTCTATTGACGCCCCCATTGCCAAGGGAAAATATATCCTGGCTTTAACGGTGCTCGATCCGGCCGGTATGCAACCTTCGCTCCGATTTGCCAATGAGAATTATTTCGAAGGCGGTTATCATCCAATGGGCTATATCGGTATTGGTGAATCAGTTGCCGATACCCGTCTGAATCCAGATTTATTCTTCGACATTCAAAGTGACAAGTCTTTAAAATATCAATTCAAACAACCCGATAAATAATCAGTAACATGAAAATATATAAATATATCACATCTGTTGCACTCCTTTCGTTCTGCTTCTTGAGCGCCTGTAACAAGCCTACAGAAACGAAGATTCCTGTTCCCGTGATATTCGACACGGATGTCGGCAATGACATTGACGACGTGCTGGCTATGCAAATGCTATTCAACTATGAGAAAGCCGGAACAATAGATCTGCTAGGTATCACAATCAGCAAGTCCAACCCTTATTCAATTGAATATATTGACGGATATTGCCGCCTCAACGAGAGGGGAGACATTCCATTGGGATATGCATACAACGGAGCTACTCCCGAAGACGGAGGTTATCTCCGCCAGACTTTGGATACCATTATTGAAGGCAATAAGATACTGTATCCTCAAAGAAGCATAAAAGACAATCTGCCGGAAGGATATAAGTTATTACGGAAATTACTGGCTTCACAACCAGATAATTCCGTGGTATTTATTGCCGTAGGACCGGAAACGAACCTTTCACGCCTGCTACGCTCAGAAGCCGACGAATACAGTCCTTTGGACGGCAAATCACTCGTTGTCCAAAAAGTGAAGCTGTTGTCCGTAATGGGAGGACTCTATGGGAACGAGTTCGATTTCCCCGAATGGAATCTAGTACAGGATATAAATGCCGCACAAACCGTATTCAGCGAATGGCCCACTCCGGTCATTGCAAGCGGCTGGGAACTAGGCAACAAATTGTTGTATCCGCATCAGAGTATCTTGAATGATTTCCCGAACGCTTACAAACATCCTCTTTGTGTATCTTACCAGATATATGACAAAATGCCATACGACAGGCAAACTTGGGATTTGACTTCTGTCATACAGGCCATAGAGCCGGAGAAGGATTATTTTGAACTGTCAACAAAAGGAACGATTACAATAGACAGTGCAGGACACAGTCTATTTAATGCGTCAGACAAAGGACAACATCAATATCTTATGATTCAAGGAAATGAGAATATTCAGAGAACATTAGGTGCCATTGTCCGCCAGGTGACAGGGAAAGAAGAAAAGAATATAAACCAATAAAGAAAGAGTCATGTTTATAGTCAATAGTTATACACTAGCCATTATCTTTTGCTTCATAACCATGATATGTTGGGGGTCCTGGGGTAACACCCAGAAACTGGCCAGCAAGAACTGGCGTTATGAGCTTTATTACTGGGATTATACAATCGGTATCTTATTATTTGCCTTACTTCTCGTTTTCACACTCGGAAGTTTCGGAGATTCGGGGAGAGGTTTTCTGGAAGATATCCGGCAAGTAGATACCAGATACATAGTCAGTGCCTTGATCGGAGGAATTATTTTCAATGCTTCCAACATCTTACTTTCAGCTTCGGTCTCCATAGCCGGAATGGCGGTTGCTTTTCCGTTGGGCGTAGGACTTGCCTTGGTCCTAGGTGTGTTCATCAACTATTTCAGCACTCCTAAAGGAGATCCGTTCTGGTTGTTTACTGGAGTAATCTTGATTGTTATCGCTATCATCTGCAATGGAATAGCGGCAGGCAGACAACAAAAAAAGGGAAATAATAATAGCAAGAAAGGGATTATTCTTGCGGCTATTGCTGGCATACTTATGTCTTTCTTCTACCGTTTTGTGGCTGCTGCCATGGACCTTAACAATTTTGACTCTCCGACTCCGGGCATGGCTACTCCATACACCGCTTTCTTTATATTCTCAATCGGTATCTTCCTGAGCAACTTCCTATTCAATACAGTTGTTATGAAACGCCCGTTTGTAGGAACTCCTGTAAGCTATAAAGAATATTTTGCAGGAAAAGCAAGCACACATCTGGTAGGTATCCTCGGAGGATGTATATGGGGATTGGGAACTGCTTTAAGCTATATAGCCGCAGAAAAAGCGGGAGCTGCCATCTCCTACGCTCTCGGTCAGGGAGCACCTATGATTGCCGCCTTATGGGGTGTATTTATCTGGAAAGAGTTCACCGGTAGTTCCAAATCAACCGACAGACTTTTAGGAATCATGTTTATTCTGTTCATCACAGGATTATCATTCATCGTTTTATCCGGAGGAAACTAATTATGAAAATGAACCATATTCTTTTCCTACTAACAGCAGCCTTCTGTTTTCCTTCGATAACAGTTGCCAAAATAATTGAGGCCAGTTCGCCGGACAAGAAAAATGTGATAACTATCGAGACTGACAATCAGGTCAGTTACAGCTTATCCCGGAATGGAACAAAGATTCTTGATACTTGCCCGCTCTCACTTACAGTCGGAAACGACACTTGGGGAACAGACAAATGTAGAAAGATAACCCGCAAGAGCGTTTTGGAGAAAGTGGAATTTATTGTGCCGCGTAAATATAAAGAGGCAGTGGATAATTATAACCAGGTTGAGCTTATTTACAAAGACTATAAGATCGAATTCAGAGTCTATAATGACGGAGTGGCCTATCGTTTCGTAAGTACTGCAAACAATAAACAGCCTGTGAAGAAAGAGTCGGTATCTTTCCGCTTCGGACAGGATCACACCTCGTACACTCTTTTAACCGACCAGCTACAAAACTGGTTTGAGCAGGATTATACGGTAAAGCCGATCAATGCATTACCCAAAGACAGTTTCTCTGTAGCGCCTGTAATGGTCGAAGTAGACAAATACAAAGTATTATTAGCAGAAGCCAATCTCTATAATTATCCGGGAATGTACTTACAACCCGCCCTAGAATCCTTCCATGGCATTTTTGCCAATTATCCGGATAAGGAAGTGCCATACGAAGGGGATAATAAAATCTATGCCTCCACACGCAAAGACTATCTTATTCCCACCTGCGGGAAACGGGTCTTTCCATGGCGGGTGACCGGTATCTTCGACAATGCTTCTTCCATATTACAAAGCGAGCTTATATATTTACTCTCCGAGGAGAAAGAACAAGCCGCCGACTATACATGGGTTAAACCCGGTAAAGTATTATGGGACTGGTGGAATGACCGTAATATCTATCATATAAATTTCAAAAGTGGCATTAATACCGATACATATCTCTATCTGGTAGACTATGCAGCCAAACATCACATCGAATATGTCCTGATTGACGAAGGCTGGTCGGCACGTAACGATCTGTTAACCCTCAATCCCGATGTTGACATTCCGCGTATCTGTGAATATGCAACAGAAAAAGGAGTAGGTATCCAGTTATGGTCGAAATGGGTAAACATCATGCGACAAATGGATGAGGCTTTTGCACAATTCAGCAAATGGGGAGTGAAGGGAGTCAAAATAGACTTTATGGACCGTAATGATGCCAAAATGGTTAACTTCTACGAACAAGTAGCTATTAAAGCCACTCAATACAAATTATTAGTAGACTTTCACGGTTCTTACCCCAACGAGGGCATGAGACGCAAATACCCGAATCTGATGACACGCGAAGGAGTAATAGGACTGGAGTATAACAAATGGAGCAAAAGAGCCACGGTTACACATGATGTAATCATCCCTTATCTGCGTATGTGGGTAGGCCCAATGGACTATACTCCCGGAGCTATGCTTAACGCACATCCGGAAACATTCTATGAAAATCAACATGAACCGATGAGTCAGGGCACACGTAGCCACCAGTTAGCCATGTATGTAGTCTACGAAAGCCCGTTGCAAATGATTTCGGACAGTCCTACTAAATATGACAAGAATCTCCGGAGTTTTGAATTTATCAAAAGTATTCCTACAACCTGGGATGAGACAGTCCCTTTGGAGGGAGAAGTGGGCGAATATATCGCTCTTGCACGCCGGCATAACGATACATGGTATATCGGAGTAATCAACGGAGCTACCCCACGGCATATTGAGATTGATTTATCATTCATAGGAAATGGACCGAAGAAAATAAAAGCACATATAGATGGAGTAAATGCCGGCCAACAGGCGAAAGACTCCCAAATAATAGAACAAGTTATCAAGGACAACGAAAAACTGCCCATAGATATGAGCAGAGGAGGAGGATATACAGGTATTATTCATATAGAGAAGTAACATTTTACGGTTACTCAACAAAGCAGGCTGCCTCTTTATATCGAGACAGCCTGCCTTTATTTTATTCCCAATCGTTTCAGACGGTAATATCCAGTAAAATCTTTCCTTTTGCGTTCAGAACTTTCACTCTCAGTTCGTCTTTTTTCTTTTCCAGAATCATCACCGTAGCGCCATCCATTTTATACCCGCCACCGATAATAACCGGATAATTGTTGCCCAGCTCACCTTTCGGATGATAAGCATATTTATGAGTATGTGCATTCAGACTGATATTGAAAGGTGCTTTCTCCAATAGTTTGGTCCACAGATTTGCACAAAGGTTCTTTCCGTCATTTCCATAAAGAGGAATATGATGAATAAGGACACGTTTCCCGGCTTTCTTGAATTCTTTGGAAGACAACTCCTTTTTCAGGAAATCAACTTGTTCATTACGTAACTGGGTAAAATCATTCAAACCGTAATACACCCAATGGTCATCCGGTTTGTCTTCCCCACAGTCCAGCATAACGATACGGGTATCCCCCCAATTGAAAGAGCCGTAAGTCCTGTCCCCTACGTAGTCGTAGTGGTCGCGCAAACCGATAGAATAGGCATTGCGGATTTCATGGTTGCCACGCATAAAGAAAGTCGGTATACGGTCGCCACACACTCCTTCTGTCAGTTCACTGATAAAACTGGTTGCTTGATTATGGTCCACCGGGTCGTCTACACAGTCACCATTGAAGACAACGAAGTCATAATTGACATTCTTGATTTGCTGACACAAAGCTCGGAAGGTTTGCGTATGCTGATGCAGGTCATTAAAGACAACGGCAGTAAAAGAGTCTGTATCCGTTGCCGGAAGTGTAAACTCACTGAAGGCCGACTGCGCCGTATTGCCGAACACCTTTTTATACGCCTGATAAAGCAGAATTTCTTGTGAGCATACACGGTAATAATATTTCTGACCGGGTTGCAGGCCGTCTATACGTATTTTGTGCAAGTAGTTATTGCAAACCACCTGTCCGTCGACAATCGTACGTGCACGTTTCAGTTGGGTAGTGTCCGTTCCATATTCCACCCAGCAATAAGCAGGAACGGTGGTTTCCCACATCACTGTAATACCGTTGCCTACCGGATTCTGCAAGTAAGGTTTCATGCGGAATATCTTATCCGCCTTTTCGGCAGTACGGAGTTCCACCAATATAGGACGATGATCGGAAGCCATCGGTTCATTTATGACTTTTGCAGATATCACAGCAAATCCTTTCGCATTCTGCTTTAGCGTAGCAATGTAATCTATCGTCTCTTTAGGATCAGGCGCAGGGAATGTATGCTGTTTCGGATTAGAGAGTATCTGAAAATCCTTTTGCAGTTTTTTGATAAAGCCGGATTCCGATTCAGCATTCATGTCACCGGCCAGAAAGAGAGGCTTGGTAGAGGAGGAAGTGAAAGCCTTCACCAGCTCTAATGATTTCATACGGTCTTCTTCGGTCAGCGACATGTGAGTGCAGCAATAGATATAATCGGCAAATTCCGCCAGAATCAATGTACGCGCTTCTTCCCTTCCCGGCAAAGGTAAGGTCTGCAAACGAAGCGGGACTTGTTTCGTCAACAGTCCGATCCCATATTTTCCTCCGTCATAGTCTATTGCAGGTGCAAAATAACCATGCATTTGAGTACGTTCGGCAATTTCGCCCAACACATACTTCTGCCCGCTTCGGTTTGTCATGCTGTCAACTTCCTGTATAGCCACCACATCCGGGGATGTATTGTTTATAACATTCGCTATACGCTGGAAATTACATACATTATCCATACCGTTTGCATTCTTGATATTGTAGCTCATCAGTTTCAACGTATTCTGAGCTTGTGCCGAAAAAATAAATAGAGCGGCAAAAATGAATAAAAGATTCTTTTTCATGTTTCTCATTGGGGGTTAATTAAATGAGCCTCAAAGGTAATAAAAAAATAAAAGCTACAAAGGCATGAACGATACCTTTGTAGCTTTTATTTTTAGTTCCGGTTCTATCAAATAACGCCGCGTACTCTGTCATCAAAGGCGGAAAGTGCAGCTTTCGCCCCTTCTCCCATAGAGATAATGATTTGCTTATAAGGCACGGTGGAAACATCTCCGGCTGCATAGATTCCGGTCACGTTGGTGCGACAATGTGCGTCAATCACAATTTCACCCGGACGATTGGTTTCCACCACTTCGCGGAATGCGCTACTATTGGCAGAAAGACCGATTTGTACAAACACTCCGTCAAGTTCCACCAGACGTTCTTCTTCCGTTTTGCGGTCTTTGATACGCAAAGCAGTCAGTTTGTCGCCGTTTCCTACCACCTCGGTAGTTTGTGAGCTGACAAATACTTCTACGTTCGGTAATGTTTTAAGGCGTTCCTGAAGTACATTATCCGCTTTCAGTTCATCCATAAATTCAAAGACAGTTACTTTAGAACAAATACCTGCCAAGTCGATAGCCGCCTCGATTCCGGAATTTCCTCCGCCAACTACCGCTACGTGCTTTCCTTTGTAGAACGGGCCGTCACAGTGAGGACAGAAAGCAACACCGCGACCGATATACTCCGCTTCTCCCGGAACGTTCAGCCTACGCCAGCTTGCACCGGTCGCAATAATCAATGCAGGAGCCAGAAACTTTTCACCGACAGAAGTCGTTACCAGTTTCTGCTTTCCCAGTATTTCCACTTTCTCTATCTTACGATGTTCCAACAGATCGACCGGATAACGCAGCAAGTGAGTTTTCAGGTTATCTGCCAGTTCGCTGCCCGTTGTTTCAGGAACAGAGATTAGGTTTTCGATGCCGACAGTCTCTTTCACTTGCCCACCGACACGTTCGGCTACAATAGCTACACGCAATCCTTTACGGGCAGAATAGATAGCAGCCGACACTCCCGCAGGGCCTCCACCGGCAACAATCACATCATATTCTTTCACCTCAGCCACCGCTTTGGTTTCATCAATTCCATATTGTTCTTCCAATTTTGCAAGCAGCTCGCCGAATTCGCCACGGCCTACATGGAGCAATTTGCCGTCAGCAAACACGGAAGGCACTCCCTGTATCTTCAATGCATCTACTTCGTCCTGGTAGAGCGCACCATCCACCATTTCATGCGTAATGGAAGAATTGAGTGTTGTCATCGCATTCAAAGCCTGTACAACATCAGGGCAGTTCGTACAAGTCAGCGAAACGTAGGTAACCAGATGTATCGGGCCTTTCAGTGCTTTCACCCGATTGCAGACAGCCTCATCGGGGAAGTTCTTCCCTTTGCCGTCCAAATTCAGTATAGCCAACAATAGCGAAGTAAACTCGTGCCCGTTGGGGATTCCCCGGAAAGTGATTCCAGTACGGTCACCGTTCTTCAATAAAGCAAATTTCAGTCCGCTTCCTTCATTCACTACACAAGTGATGTGGTCGGAGCAGTTTGCTACGTCTCCCAGCAGTTCAACCAGTTCAGTTCTATTTTCATGACTGGATGATACCGATATATCAAAAGTAAAATTCGCCTCCAGTCCGGCAAAAATACCCTTCAGTTGTTCTTTTAATGCAGATTCTAACATATACCTTTTTCTCCTTCTATTTTTTTGAAAAGAAAGGCCGGCAGCGTCTCCCGTTACCGGCCCTTCATAATCATCATTATCAAGATCTATCAAATCTTACCTACCAGGTCGATGCTCGGTTTCAGGGTAGATTCACCCTTCTTCCACTTGGCCGGACAAACTTCTCCGTCGTGAGTCGCTACAAACTGAGCAGCTTCCACCTTACGAAGCAATTCGCTCGCATCACGGCCAATATTGTTATCATTCAATTCCACCACTTTAATCTTTCCTTCCGGATTGACAACGAATGTACCACGGTATGCCATACCTTCTTCTTCGATATATACTCCGAGTGCACGGCACAGAGCACCTGTCGGGTCTGCCAACATCGGATATTGAATCTTACGGATACTTTCAGAAGCATCATGCCAAGCTTTATGTACGAAGTGCGAGTCAGTACTTACCGAGTAGATTTCTACGCCCATTGCTTTGAACTGGTCGTACTTTTCAGCCATATCCACCAATTCAGTAGGACATACGAAAGTAAAGTCGGCAGGATAGAAGAACAGAATCGCCCATTTACCTTTCAGGTCATTGTTGGTTACAGTCTTGAAAGCTCCGT
>ERZ791744.1232-NODE-1232-length-17989-cov-2.722427_pt1 | contig 17989 bp, 16 predicted proteins | sample MGYA00510039_ERZ791744 | MGnify/ENA primary metagenome ERZ791744 (study PRJEB30046, sample SAMN00791969) | human gut metagenome | study: EMG produced TPA metagenomics assembly of the A metagenome-wide association study of gut microbiota in type 2... | reverse complement strand
TAATATTTACCTTTGTTTGAATGATGCCTCCTTTTTTTATATAAAGAACATCATTTTTATCATAAACTTCATAACCCATTGAAATAAGTATCGCTTTCAAATGTGTAAGTTTACAAATGTCGTAAGATAGTGCATTCTCTAAGGCTGTTTTTGTTCCATTCTCCTGATCTAATCCGAGTAACTTGTTAATTACCATTTGAGATCTCCGGCGTTCATTGTTATGATCTATCTTTTTACCATTGGGAGCAACCCTTGATGTCACTATATGAATGTGAGTATTGTCTGTGTCATAGTGAGAATAGACAAGCAGAGGTTGCCCTTCCGATCCGTAGCCCATTTCCTTAAGGTAATCATGTGCAAAGTCCAGCAGTTGCTGCTCAGTAAATTCATGTCCCTTGCAGGAGATTGCAAGATGGAACTGTGCTTTTTTTATGCGGTCGTTTCTGGATGAGTATTGCGTAAGGTAATCTGTCAACTCTTCCGGGGTATAAGCACCGAATTGGCCAATAGGTCCAAAGTTCTTAATTTCGAGAAGTCGAGCAGTTCCTTTTGAAACTTTATGTTCATTATATCCTACTGCGTGGAAGTTGAAACTTCCAGGTAATATGGTTGCTATCATTGTAATATTTTAAATAATCCAATAATATCTATTATTAGTAATATTATAATATGATTAGATGTCTTTGAAAAGATTGGATTTGTTGTTTAGCTTCTTGTTAATGATTTCATAATCTTATTAAGCATATCTCTTATCTGTACTATAACAAAAGTGCAATTTTTGACATCAGGCATGATATGCTCATTAATAAAGCTTGCAGACAAAAGTCCTGCATGATTAAGTTCATTTGCTCGCTTTATGACCTGATTAAGATTAGCAGCTGTATGAAATAATATATTATGATATTGTTTGCAATAGGTTGTAAGATTATCGATAGCCGCAAGTTTATCTTTAATACTGTTGTCACTATATACCTTTATGGCAGTACGTATGTATTGGCTTATACTGTTACAACAACTTGAGTTGTTTTTTAAACTTTCATATTCTTCAGGCGTAAACCTTATAAGAATACACTTTGTGCGAAGATTCTTATTCATAATATATAATTGTGAGTTTCGAACAATTTAAACCGGCGCGGAGCGATCGGCAAGTTACTTTTCGAAATTCACAAGCTCGGAGTGCTTTTGTATATCGAAAAGTACAACTTGCTCCTAAAAATCCGTAAGGGAAATAAAAGGAGTTTGTTAATCAGCTCTGCATATGCAAAAGTAATGGGCAATCAGGCCTAAAATCGAAATTCCCAACAGTTTTTTCAGCGAAGCACCTTTGTCACCCATTACAATTTATAAAGAGGCGTATGTAAAATATCTATATGTTTACGAAACATAGTTTATGACAATACTCGTCAGCATTTGTATATAAAAAGCAAAACGATAAGTTACAATTATTCAATGTTAGTTGGTTGATATATATATAATTAGATTGTAAATTTGTTGCTTGTTTAAATAATTTTTTATATATTTGTATATAATATGAAATATCATTACTTATGAATATGCTTATAGGTTTTTTGATTGGTAGATGCCTCGGCAATGCATTTTGCTTCATCCTCGAAATAGTGGTCAAACTGATTTCATGGATTGCGATTGCTGTAGGATGGCTTTTAGGCAGGATTATAGAATGCGTTGTCTGGATATTTAAGAAAAGTTGTCATGCCATCAGACATACCTCCGGTGATATGGTATAGGAGTCTTCCTTGAAATGCTAAGTAATGAGATTAAGGAAGACAGACTTACTGTTTGCCTATAATTAATTTCAAATGGTTACAAATAACTGTTATTTGTGTAAAATTATAGAAAAATACACAGAAATGAGACAGGTTAAGGTTGTACATGTGCATCTTACAGGGAAGCGTAAGGATTATTATTTTGGTTCGATAGCCGCTGTCTTTACAGTTTTATCTTCTGATGACCTTGGTTGTGGTTATGATTATCTGCGCAGGGCTGGACTTTCAGGAGGTGGAACGGTCGTGACGAAAAAGGCAATAATTAAGCAGTCGTATCTCATCACCTCTCCCAGAACTGTAAAATTAAAAGCCGGAACTCATCGATAACCAATTTGTACCGGACCACGTGCTGGACCACATCGTGGACCGCTGATTAGACCGCTGAGTGGACCGCAAATTAGACCACAAATTAGACCGCTGAGTGGACCACAAATTAGACCGCAAATTAGACCGCTGAACAATGACCCAGAGACTGCTTGACAAGCAGTCGCAGGGATGCACCTACACAAAAAAATGTAAAAATTAGACCGCTGGCTGTACCACTTGCCTTGATCGGTCAAGGCTTCAACTTCGGAATAATCCCAATCCGAAAAGCGTCAAGGTTCAAAGCAGATTGCCCTGACGAATCGAGTTCTTTCTCTTGGCCCTCTTCATCTTGAATTTTTTGCCCGTAAAATTCTGTCGTACCGGGTTCTACGACAACCTTTCCGTCAATTTTGCCATACAGTACCCAATCAAGAACTTTTCTGTTGGCATTATCGACCTTGCGTTGATCGAAGTCTATATATATGTCAGTCACGGTGTCTGCTCCATGCCCGAGAGCGGCGGCAATGGTATCCTTTGGAATGTCGAGATAAGCAGCTATCGTGGCCCATGTGTGGCGGGCCCAATAGGTCGTGATTTCAGGAAAGGCCGGTTTGCGCTTTTTCTTACCTCCCAATCCTTCTCTTTTAACCTCGCCGATGAGCTGTAAGGCCTTGTTTATCTGATGACGGAAATTTCTGTGATCCGTCCAGCGGTCAGCTACTATGAGCAGTCCTTTCTTACCTTGATACTTATTGATGATTTCCATTGCTTCAGGCTCTACCTTGATAGAATAGAGCCTGTGAGTCTTTGCCCTGCAATACTCCACTCTTCCTTCTGCAGTCACTTCCTTAAGTCGGTGAAGATCGACCGTGTTTATCCCTATCAGCATGAAGATTAGCTTGAAAAGATCACGGTAAATCTCGGCATATTCCTCTACCTGATAGTCGAATAAACGTCGTAGATCCTCAACTTTCATAGATCGCTTCCTTGTTTTTATTGGCTTTATTTTGTACTTCCTGAAAGGGTAGTAGATAGTTATCTCGTCATCAATAGCCGAGTTGAATACTGCTCTGATATTGCGAAGATGAATGTTCCTATAGTTTTGAGAGGATGACGTCTTGGCGAGTGCTTCGTTAAACTGATTAAGCCATTTGGGCGTGATATCCTCGAATCTGAGGTTACTGGTATGCTTGAAGTGTTTATGTATAAGGCTCAGCGTAGACTCATAAAGTTGTCTTGTTGATTTCTGTTTCCGTTCGGCAAAACGGATGAATACCTTCTCGAACGTGTTGGCACTACCGGAATCAGGAGAGCTCTTTTTCTCATATGACTTCTTGATGTCGCTTGCAGACATACGGGATAATTGTCCTAAAGCGTTAAGTTCGAGGAAATGCTTCTCAATCTCAGCAAGCTTACAGCGTATAGACGTGTTGAGAAGTTGTTTTTGTGGGTGATTTACGACCTCATTTTTTTGAGCGTCCCATTGATCAGGACGTAGGCGAATCCCTGAATTGATTGATACGCAAGATCTATCCGCACGTATGAAAATCTTGAGTGGAAAAAGATTTTTTGCGTTTGGGCGCCTGTTGTCGAACCATAAACTTACCTTTGCCATATTTAAAATTTTCTCAGTCTCAAACCGCGACCTTTTTTGAGAGGCAAGAGCGTTCGCATGATTTTTTTGCACGATTTTTTGCACGATTTTTTGTGCAAGGATGTGCAAAAGTCAGCGATTTTGTGCTTAGAAACTGAGTTTTTTTAAATATACTGAGGTATTTTAGCTGTCTATAACTGGCAATTTAAAAGATAAATAGCTTATTGAAAGATATTCATATTCTAATTATGGAGCGATAGACGGGATTCGAACCCGCGACCCTCAGCTTGGGAAGCTGATGCTCTACCAACTGAGCTACTATCGCGTTTGGTATGGCAAAGTTAATTATTTTTCTTTAAGCATACAAATGATTTTCTTTTTTCTGCAACTTATTTTTTGTTTTGTTGCACTATTCATTGTTTCCGACGTTATAATATAAAGGCGATTGTTACTATGGACCAATTAAACCGCCTTTGATTAACGATAGAAATTATGACCGAAAAAGATCAGGAAACTGTTGTCGGTGCCGACAACAATATCATATCCGCAGATCCTTACGCTCAGTTCGAAGCGCGTCAGAACGTATCGGACGAGCCAGTAAATGAAGATAAGACAGAACCCTCGGAAGAAATTGCCGAAACAGAAACGCCGGACGTCGGTGCCCCTGAGCAAATATCCGGCGACAATGTCGTCGAACCGGCGGAGCAGGGGAGTGCCGAGACTGCCGAGTCTCGTTCTTTTGCCGATCTCGGTGTCGAGCCGAGGCTTCTGAAGGCAATAGATGAAATGGGATTCGTCAATCCCATGCCGATTCAGGAAATGGTGATCCCTCACCTGCTGACGCGTCAGGGCGATGTGGTCGGACTGGCCCAGACAGGTACGGGAAAAACCGCGGCATTCGGGCTGCCGCTTCTGCAACGAATCGACATATCGACAGAGAGACCGCAGGCTCTCATCATCGCGCCGACACGCGAACTGTGCCTGCAGATCGCCGGAGACCTCGCTGATTTTTCCAAGTATATCGACGGACTGCGGGTGCTTCCGGTGTATGGCGGATCGAGCATCGAAAGCCAGATACGATCATTGCGCAAGGGTGTACAGGTGATCGTCGCGACGCCGGGGCGTCTGATCGACCTTATAAAACGAGGTGAAGTGAATCTCGACAGTGTGCATACTGTTGTTCTTGACGAAGCTGACGAGATGCTCAACATGGGCTTCCTTGATGACATCAACGAGATACTGACCCATGTGCCTTCGGAACGGAAGATGCTGATGTTCTCCGCCACGATGCCGAAAGAGATCGCCGGAATCGCGAAGAGATTCATGAACGATCCCGTGGAGTTTGTGGCCGGCAACCGCAACGAAGGTACCAAAAACGTGCGTCATATCTATTATATGGTCAAGGCGCATGACAAATATCTCGCCCTGAAGCGAGTGGTGGACAACAGTCCGAACATATACGGCATTGTCTTCTGCCGCACAAAGAAAGACACACAGGACATAGCCGACAAACTTATAGCCGACGGTTACAATGCCGATTGCCTGCATGGCGATCTTTCGCAGGCGCAGCGCGATCTGGCGATGAAGAAATTTCGTGACCATGTGACGCAGATTCTCGTGGCGACGGATGTCGCGGCGCGCGGCCTTGATGTGGATGACCTCACGCATGTCATAAATTTCGGACTTCCGGACGATGTGGCTGTATATACCCACCGCAGCGGACGTACGGGCCGTGCCAACAAGACAGGTGTGTCGGTCGCCATAATCCACGGACGTGAAAAAAGCAAGATCAGGCAGATAGAAAAGATTCTCGGCCGCGAGTTCGAATACCGCAAGGTGCCTACTCCTGAGCATATCATCGAGAAACAGCTTTACAATCTCGCCGACAGACTGGAGCGTGTCGAAGTGAACGAGGAGGAGATCGGCAAATATATAAAAGGTGTGAGCAAGAAACTCGAATGGCTCACGGAAGAGGATCTCCTCAAACGTGTCCTGTCGCTTGAATTCAACAGATTGCTCGCCTACTATCAGAACATGCCCGACATAGATCTGAACGAGAAGGGAAGCAAGGACAAAAAGGATAAAAAAGAGAAAGGTGAGCGTCGCGAGCGCCGGGAAAAAGACAGACGGGATGCCGAGGAAGGATATGAACGCATAATGCTCAACATCGGCAAGAGCGCGGGATTTTTCCCGGGCAATCTGATGGAACTTGTCAACCGCAATGTCTCCGGCCCGAAACCGGAGATCGGACGTATTGATCTGATGCCCGGCTATACTCTCTTTGATGTGCGCAAGGATGACGCGCAGCGTGTGCTCGCCGCATTGAGACATGCGGAATTTTTCGGAGACAAGATACGTGCGGAGATTGCCGAGCCGGGACGAGATTACGCAGGAGAGACCGCAGATGCCCCGCGCCGGCGCGGCAAAGACCGAAAACCGAAGTCCAAAGATAAGCCGAAAGATAAATTCAAGTCAAAAAAATCGGTACGTCAGGATAATGGGCCGAAGTCTTCAGTAAAATCCGTGAAAGGCAAGGAGAAAAAGAAGAAATCAAAGCCGGAATATAACGGTAATTACGATATATTCTACAAAAAATAGAAGTCGTATACTGCAATTTCAAAGGATATGAAAAAGATTCTGACCACATTTACGCTGTCGGTCGCGGCTTTTATGGGCGTTACGGCGTTGGCCGGGGAAACGGCGGATTCTCTCACCGCTTCCGACGCTTTCGTCAGGATGCCTGCCCAGACTCTTGACATACTGACGACGTCGATGCGGCTCGATCTGCTGGACTATTACAGGGCCGACAGCATATATCGCGTGCCTAACGTGATGGAAGGTCTGTCGTATCTCCACAGACCTTTGACACGCGATTATGTCAAGGTGCAGATCACTCCCGTGACGACTCTCACTCTCAGGATGATGCCCTGGAAAAAGAAGAGGCTTGTAGTGTCGGTCTATACGATCGGAGACTCCCTGCAGGCCGCAGACAGTGACATACGGTTTTATGACACTTCCATGCGTGAGCTGGACCGCGACAGATTCATAAAGATAGCCTCGACCGAGGATTTTTTTAATTTCGAAGGTGTCGACCGCGGGAAGCGTCGCGAACTGCTGGCCATGATTCCCTTTCCGACTGTAGAATACACTCTCGATCCCGAATCGTCGGAACTGCACGCGCGTCTGACGTCGGACGAGTTCCTGAGCAAGGAGACTGTCGAGAAAATTACACCCTATCTCCGTCGCGACCGCATTTACAGATGGACAGGCGACAAGTTCGAGATTCAGAAATGAGTGCATGCAAAAAAATCGGAAATAAACAGGAAATGTTGAAGTGATCTAAACTTTTATCGGGTTTAGCGAAAAGTTTAAATCACTTCATAGTCTCCACGTCAGATTTTTTTGCTAACTTTGCGTATTATCATACCAATGCACCCATGGATAACAAAGTGACTGTTGACGGCCTGACATTCGTGCCGTACCTGACCCGAGACGAAATCGCCGTACAGGTGAAACGAGTGGCCGATGAAATCCGCAATGATCTCAAAGGGAAGAATCCACTGTTTCTCTGCGTGCTGAACGGCGCTTTTATGTTTGCCGCCGACCTGATCCGTGAGATCGGCATCAATGACGCGCGCATCAATTTTGTGAGATATGCAAGTTACGAGGGCACCTCGTCGACAGGAAAGATCAAGGAGATAATGGGTCTGACCGAAGATATCGAGGGCCTTGACGTCGTGATTGTGGAAGACATAGTCGATACGGGTCTGACAGCCTCGATGATGGTGTCTGATCTTAAGAAAAGGAATCCGCGTTCCATCAGATTCGCCACTCTCCTTCACAAGCCGGAAAGCTCGAAGACCGGTTTTAAGCCTGACTATGTGGCGTTCTCTATACCGCCCAAGTTCATAATCGGCTATGGTCTTGACCTCGACGGCAAGGTGCGCAACCTCAAGGATATATACGTAATCGAGGAGGATTAACAGGACTCCGGTCGGCAATCGCGAGATTGCGGGGCCGGTTTCGTGAAGATAATAAAAAATAATTATGCTTAACATCGTATTATTCGGTGCTCCGGGCAGCGGTAAAGGCACTCAGAGCGCCAAACTTATAGACGAATACGGTCTATATCACATTTCTACAGGTGAACTTCTGCGCGATCACATAAAACGCGGTACTCCGCTTGGCAAGACGGCCAACGAATACATCTCGAAGGGCCAGCTCATACCGGATCAGCTCATGATAGACATTCTCGACGATGTGCTCGAGAAAGAGGCTTCCGGCAAGAGTGGTGTCGTGTTCGACGGTTTTCCGCGTACCATACCCCAGGCCGAGGCTCTCAAGGAACTTCTCCGCAAGCGTGGCACCGACCTGCATGCGGTGATAGGACTGGAGGTGCCGGAAGAAGAACTTGTGAACCGCATGCTCGCACGCGGCAAGGAAACCGGACGTGCGGACGACAACATCGAGACCATCAAGAACCGTCTTGACGTGTATCATAACCAGACTATGCCACTGCGCGACTATTACACCAACGAGAAAAAATATCTCGCAATCAACGGATTGGGTATTGTCGACGAGATATTTCGCGACATAGCTGACCAGCTTGAGCGTCAGACAGGTGTGAAATCCAGGAAATCGGGAAAATAAAGGCCGGTACAAAGGAATACTAAATCAGAACCGGGAGCGTTTAATTTCTATGGACTTTAGGAAATTAAACGCTCTCTTTCTTTTGTCGGCGGTCATGCTGCTGGCCCTCTGTTCATGCAAGACTCCCAAACTTTCGGAAGCCAACGAGCAGTTCAACCGTGGCGAGTATTTCAACGCATCAAAAACGTATCGCGCTGTCTATAATAAGCTTAATCCGCGTGAAGACCGCGAACTCCGCGGAGAGGTGGCCTATCAGCTCGCCACTTGCTACCGCAAGCTTAACATGGCTGCGCGTGCCACCGCGGCTTATCAGAACGCGATCAGATATGAATATCCGGATTCGATGGCTCTGTTCTATCTCGGACGTTCTCTTCAGATGGAGGGGAAATATCAGCCGGCCATAGACGCATATACCGAATTTCTCGACCGTTGTCCCGGCGACGCCCTCGCCCGGGAAGGAATACGGGGATGCCAGATGGCCATCCGTGCCAAGTCAAGTCCGAAGACAAGATATAAGGTCTCGAACGCGAAACTGTTTAATTCACGCCGCGCCGATTTCGCGCCGATGTTTCTTGACAATACTTTCAATACCCTTTATTTCACCTCAAGCAACGAGAAGGCGAGCGGCACCGACAAGTCGGAGATAACGGGCATGAAACGTTCGGATATCTTCTTCTCCACCAAAGATGAAAAGGGAAACTGGCAGCGTCCCGAACCGGCGGAGGGAGAACTCAACAGCGCGTTTGACGAGGGTGTGGTAAGCTTCTCTCCCGACGGCCAGACCATGTATCTGACCATGGCGCGCAGGGCTCCAGACGCCAATACGTCGGTCGAGATATACACTTCGAGACGCAGCGACGCCACGTGGAGCGCTCCCCAGAAATTCGAGATCACGGCCGATACTATCTCGGCCGTAGGACATCCGGCGGTTTCGCCCGACGGAACATACCTCTATTTTGCGTCGGACATGCCCGGAGGATACGGCGGCAAGGATATATGGAGAATAAATCTGAAGGAACGCGTCGGCTCGCTCGAGAATCTCGGAGAACAGATAAATACCTCGGGCGACGAGATGTTTCCGTATGTGCGGACGGATTCGCTGCTTTACTTCTCAAGTGACGGTCATCCCGGATTCGGAGGCCTCGACATGTTTGTGGCCCGGCTTAATTCCACAGGCGACCGGTGGAGCGTGGACAATCTCGGGTTGCCGCTCAACAGTCCGGGCGATGACTTCGGCATAACTTTCGGAGAAGGGGAGTCCGGGTTTTTCAGTTCCAACCGTGGAGACGCACGCGGATATGACCATATATTCAGTTTTATAAAGCCTGATATCAAGGTGACGATCTCGGGTATGGTGCTCGACAAGGACGAAGAACCTGTACCCAACGCCGTGATACGCATTGTCGGTGATGACGGTTCCAATCAGAAAGAGGTGGCGCGTGATGACGGATCGTTCAAGTTCAATCTGCAGCGTGGCGTGAAATATGTGATGCTTGCCGGTGCGAAAGGCTATCTAAATGTAAAGCAGGAGTTCGAGTCCGATTCGGAAGAGGAGGATGCGGATTACGGCATAGACTTCATTCTCGCCGCGATAAACAAACCCCAGGTGGTGGAGAACATATTTTATGATTTCGACCGGGCCACATTGCGCCCCGAATCCAAGGAGGCCCTTGACGAAATGGCACAGATGCTCCGCGACAATCCCAATGTGACCATTGAAATGGGATCGCATACCGACAGGGTCGGTACGGAGGCATATAACGAAGGTCTGTCGGACAGACGCGCCAAAAGCGTGGTGGATTATCTTGTCGGCGCGGGAATCGCTCCCGACAGGCTGACATGGAAAGGATACGGCAAGACTGTGCCCAAGACCGTCACTCCACGCATCAACCGCGAATATCCGCAGTTCGAAGTCGGCACTGTATTGACTTCGGAATTTATAGACACTCTCAGTGAAGAAGACCGGGAGGCGGCAGACCAGATCAACCGCCGTACGGAATTTCAGGTGACATCGATCGATTATGACATGTTCTGACGAGTGACTTATATTTTGAAACACCCTCTAAATCAACCCGAGGCGGTCTTCTAAACGGCTGCCATACCAATCCTGACTGATGAAAACTGTTATTTCATTCTTACGGTCGCTGCGCAGGCACAATGACCGCATATGGTTTAACGAACATAAAGATCAATATCTTGCGGTAAAAGACAGGATCGAGGTTCTGACGGCACGGCTCATAGCCGGAGTGTCGGAGTTCGATCCCGAGGCCTCGCGCCTGAGACCGGCCGATTGTCTCTACCGGATATATCGTGATACAAGGTTTTCGGCCGACAAGACTCCATACAAGACGCATATCGGCATATACATAAATCCACCGGGAGGAAAGAAAAGCCCCACCTGCGGATACTATCTGCACCTCGAACCCGACAATTGCCTTGTGGCCGGAGGATGCTGGTGTCCCGACTCGCAACTGATAAAAAAGATCCGGCAGGACATATATGACAATGTGGAGGAATATCTTGAGATACTGGATTCGGAAGGATTCTGCGAATATTATGACGGCGTCGGCGACAATTTATTGAAAACCGCTCCGAAAGGCTTTCCGAAAGACTGGGAGCATATCGATCTTCTGAAACCACGGGACTTTACGGCATATTCGCCGTTGCCGGAAGGTGATCTTGACTCGCCGGTTTCCATAAAAGCCGTGCTTGACCGGATGCGTGCGGTCAAACCTCTTAACGACTTTTTCAATTACAGCATCACCGAATCTTAGAGAGTCGTACAAATGTACGACTCTCTTGGAAGTAGTAAAACATATCGTCGGTTTTTCAGTTTAATAAGTAGGAAAGTATCCAGACTGAAAACAGCCCGGTATGAAACGTACGCTCCTTATCATAAATCCGATCTCAGGCACTCTGTCGAAAGAGGGTCTCGCGATGCGTGTGTGTGAACGTCTCGCTCCGGCAGGATTCGAGATCGAGGCTGTCAAGACGGAATATGCCGGGCACGGATCTGAACTTGCGCGCGCGGCCATGCGGGAGGGCTATCATGCCGTCATAGCCGCAGGCGGAGACGGAACGGTTAACGAGATCGCATCCGCCATGCGTTCGGGCAGGACTGCGCTCGGGATACTCCCTATGGGATCGGGCAACGGTCTTGCGCGACATCTCTACGGATCTATCGACATCGATCACGCCCTTGACGTGATAAGTCTCGACTATATATCGGAATGCGATTGCGGCACAGTGAACGACCGCCCGTTTTTCTGTACTTTCGGACTTGGATTCGATGCGCGGGTGAGCAAGGAATTCGCCGACATGCGGTCGCGCGGACTGACCACATATATACGCAGTGCTGTCCAGCAGTATCTGACCTATACGCCCTCTACATATGAGATATACACCAGTGAGCGTGGCATAAGGCTGAAGGCCTTTGTCGTGGCCGTATGCAATGCCTCGCAATACGGCAATAACGCCTTTATCGCTCCAGGCGCTTCGATACAGGACGGCCTGCTTGACATAACGGTGATACATGTCGGCAACGCGCTGACGCGTGCCATAGCCGGTGTGGAGCTCTTCACCGGCCGTCTTGACCGCAATATTCTGATACAGACATTGCGGGTGCGAAGCGCCACAATACGCCATCTCCCCGGACCGGGACATATTGACGGAGATCCTGTGAAGATGCCTGAAACGCTGCGTGTGATGTGTCACCCAGGTGAGATCAGACTGTTTGTCGATCCCGACAAATCTCCATTCCGTCCCTTTATTACTCCGATAGAATCGCTGCGCGACGATTCCACATATCTGATGCGTGAGAATACACGCAACGCCATCAAGAATATAAAGGAAAAACTCGGTAAGATTTTCCCTTTATGACAGGCATTCTAAAATTTTTGTCAAATTGATTGAATTATCAATTTATTTTATTAACTTTGCACCTTGTAAAACAGTATAATCAAACCATGCCTGCGGTGTCGCGTGCGTCATTGTGACAGTTTCCGGCATCGAAGCAAGGCAGAATATTCAGAATATGGCTAATAAAAACGAAGTCGAGGAGCAGAATGCAATTGACAAACTAAACACAAACCTCAGTGAGGCCAGCGAGAAAATCGCGGAAAACAAGAAAGTGATTTTCTGGGTAATCGGCGGTCTGGCAGTTGTGGCGGCATTTGTGCTCAGTTACTTTTTCATCTATCGCAATCCGCATCTCAACAAGGCGTTCGAGGCCTACAACCAGGTCGAGATCCAGGCACAGGGCAATGACTCTGTAGCTGCTGCCGAATATAAGAAGGTCGCAGACAAATACGGCAATACAGATGCCGGCAATCTTGCCGCTCTCAGTGCGGCCGAGTCTTATTACAATCAGGGCAATTATCAGGAGGCGGTGAAATATCTTGAGAAGTTCTCTACTTCCGAGCCTGTGCTTGCGGCAAACGCTCTCGCTCTGACGGGCGACTGCTATGTCAACCTTAAGAAATATGACAAGGCTATCGAATATTTCGAGAAAGCCATCAAGAAAGCTGACAAGAATCCCCAGATCGCTCCCCGTGTACTTCTCAAGGAAGCCAACGTGTATGACGAACAGAAGAAGTATGACAAGGCCCTCGGATGCTATCAGCAGATCAAGGATCTGTATCCTGCATTCCAGACAGGCAACGGCATGAGCATCGACGCGTATATCGCACGCGAGAACGCCCGTCTCGGCAAGTAAGATACACAATCCGGAGCAGTGTCTCTCCGAGACATTGAAAGAATCTATCGGAGCAGCGTCTCTCCGAGACGATGAAAGAACCCGTCGGAACAGCGTCTCTCCGAGACGGTGACCAATTCTCCGGAACATCAACCAGCAAACATTTCCATAAAATAATAAAACATTTGCTTATTTTATGAAAAGGGGTCTTGGCTTTCGAGCCACGGCCCTTTTCTTCTATCGAAAAATCAGAACAGCATGACAGAACGTATCGTGCATACCTGTGCCAACGGCCTGCGTATTGTGGCCGAACAGTCTGACGGCAATGTGGCTTATATCGGCTTGCTTGTAAATGCCGGAAGCCGGGATGACGGCCGTGGGAAGGACGGACTGGCTCATTTTGTTGAGCATACCATATTCAAGGGAACTCCGCGCAGGCGCGGCTGGCAGGTGTCCAACCGCATGGAGCTTATCGGCGGCGAACTCAATGCATATACCACCAAAGAGGAGATCATGGTCTATACGAATGCTCCGGCCGGGTATGAGGCCAGAGCTCTCGAACTTATAGCGGACCTTGTTGAAAACGCCTGTTTCCCTCCTGCGGAAATCGACCGCGAAAGGGGAGTGATACTCGAGGAGATACAGAGTTACCGCGACAATGCCTCGTATGCAGTTTTTGATGAATTCGACGAATTGTTTTATGCAGGGAGTGATCTTGCGCACAACATACTCGGTTATGCCGATACTGTCAATGCCCTGACGCAGACTGATGCGGTGGAATTCCTGAGGCGGCATTTCAATCCGCATGATATGGTGATGTATTGTGTGTCGCCGACTGACCCGCAGCGGAACCTTCGGCTTGCTGAAAAGTATCTCGGGCATATTCTTCGGCCCGAGGCGACGCTTATCCGGCCTGTGCCGCAGGTGTGCGGTGTGTTTGATGAGACGCGCGACCGCGACAATCATCAGGCCAATACCGTATTGGGCGCCCGGATATTTCCCGCTTATGATCCGAGAAGGTATGCGCTCTTCCTGATGTCGGGATTGCTGGGTGGCCCGTCGATGAATTCACGTCTGAACCGGGAGCTTCGCGAGCGACGTGGACTTGTGTACACGGTGGAGAGCAGTGTGTCGTTGTATTCAAATGCGGGCACTTTTCAGATATATTTCGGCACCGAGCCTAAAGATGTCGAGAAATGCTCGCGCATAGTGCGCCGGGAGATTGACCGGCTCGCTTCGGAGACTATGTCGGAGCGAATGTTCACACAGGCGCGGAGACAGCTGTGCGGACAGTTGCTTGTGAGCGGCGATAACCGCGAGTCATGCGCCATGTCGCTTGCAAAGTCGCTGATGCGTCATGGCGAGATTCACGACAACAGGCACACGGCGGAAAGAATCATGGAACTCTCGGCGGACGATGTCCGCGATGTGGCTGAAATAATAGCGTCACAGAGATTCTCCAGACTGACCCTTATATGATGACACGATGAAGATTGCAGATATCGAGCTCGGTGCGCGTCCGGTGATGCTCGCACCGATGGAAGACGTGACCGATCCCTCTTTCAGACTTATATGCCGCGAGATGGGGGCGGCGATGGTTTATACCGAATTTGTTTCGGCCGAAGCTTTGGTGCGCGATATAAGCTCAACCGTGCGCAAGCTGCATATAGATGAACGGGAACGGCCCGTGGCCATACAGATATATGGACGGGAGCCGGAGGCCATGGTTGAAGCCGCCAGGATAGTGGAGCGTGCTCAACCTGACATAATAGACATAAATTTTGGATGTCCGGTCAAGAAAGTGGCGTCGAAGGGCGCGGGAGCTGGCATGTTACGCGACATACCGAAGCTTCTCCGCATCACCCGGGATGTGGTCAATGCCGTCAATCTGCCGGTGACGGTCAAGACGCGTCTCGGCTGGGACTGCGAGAACAAGATAATTACCGATCTGGGTCCCCGGCTTCAGGATTGCGGCATAAAGGCCCTGACTGTGCATGGGCGCACACGCTCGCAGATGTATACCGGGCAGGCCGACTGGACGCTTATCAAGGCTCTCAAGGATGATCCGCGCATGGAGATACCGGTGATAGGCAACGGTGACATAACGACACCCGAAGAGGCACGCGATGCCTTCGATCGCTTCGGTGTAGACGGCGTCATGATCGGGCGCGCTTCGTTTGGCGCTCCCTGGATTTTTCATGATGTCAGGCAGATGCTTGATACCGGATCCTATACTCCTCTGACACTTGATGAGAAATTCGCGTTGCTCCAGCGTCAGATACGTGAGAGTGTGGAGCGTATAGACGAATACAGGGGCATACTGCACATCAGACGCCATCTCGCATCCTCGCCGCTCTTCAAGGGAATACCTAATTTTCGCGATACCCGTATACGTATGCTTCGTGCCGATACGTTAGAAGAATTAGACACCATATTGTCTGAAGCACGCGGACGCGTGGCCGAATCACTCGCCGCGTCGGGTGATAATTAACCGATTGAAACTGAAACCAGACCATTATGAAAAGTAAATTCATCACTGCGGCACTGCTGTTGGCAGGCCTGACGGCTTTTTCCGCCGGAGCGCGGGAGACAGTATATAATGCCGGACCGTTTGACCGCATAGCGCAACTCGGCGACATCGACATTGTCTACAGTTCCGTACCGGATTCGGTAGGCATGGTGGTTTATGATTCGGACCGGGATTTCTCGGATGCTCTCGAGATCACAAACAAAGACGGTCACCTCAGCATAAAGGAAGTCAGGGAGCATGGCCTCGGTGAAATTCCGGTGCTTCGGGTATATTCCGATTATCTGTCGGAAGTAAAATCGGAGGGGGACGGTACGATAGAGGTTTATCTCACAGCCTCGACTCCCGTTTTTTCGGCAAAGCTTGTCGGTAACGGCCGAATCGTATGCGACGGCGTGAACTCCCCGAAGGTAAAGGCATCGATAACTACCGGCAATGGTAATATAGTGCTTCGCGGCAGATGCACTGAGGTAAAGTTCGAATTGACAGGGACAGGAGTGATCCAGGCTGACGAGCTCGAGGCCGTAAATGTAAGATGCGCGGCGCTCGGCACAGGTTCTATAGGCTGCTGGCCTGAGGCGACCCTCGATGTGCGTGGTATCGGTACTACAAAGATATATTATCGCGGTGAACCGCAGATAAAGAAAGTCGGCGGAGCACGTCTGTGGCAGATACAGCCGAGCGACATACCGGAATCGACACTGCCTGTCGAACCTTCAGACGATGAAGAGGAAGACTCAGACGAATGATCAGGCGGAAGAAACTCCGTCGCTGAAACTCAAGACGGCCAGGACTCTGAAATGGAACACAATAGACCGCGTCATGTCGCAGGTGATATATGCCGTGGTCGGAGTGGTGTTGGCCAATCTTTTGTCGAAAGAGGATTTTGGTCTGGTAGGCGCGCTGTTGGTATTCCAGGCATTCGGCATCCTCTTTGTTGACAGTGGTTTCGGCTCAGCGTTGCTGCAGAAGAAAGAACCCACGCGCACGGATTTCTCCACCGTGTTCTGGTTCAATCTTGCTGTGAGCATAGCGGTATATGTCATTCTCTTTTTCTGTGCCCCTCTTATCGCTGATATTTTTCAGGGCGACAGACGTCTGATACCATTGTCGCGCGTGATGTTCCTCTCGTTCATACTCAACGGACTCGGGCTTGTGCAGACCACGCGTCTGATGAAGAGTATGAATGTAAGGCATATAGCCATTGCCAATACCATAGGTCTGACAATATCGGGAGGGGTCGGAGTCTGGCTTGCGGTGACCGGAGCAGGCGCGTGGGCGCTGGTGTGGCAGACTGTGACATTGGCGGCTGTGAAATCGGCGTGGCTGTGGGCCACGGGAGGATGGAAGCCCGAAATGCGGTTCAGTGCGGATTCACTTAAACAGATATGGCGCGTAGGGCTGAGTGTGTTTTCATCTTCGACGCTCAACACGTTCTTTCTTTATATCTATTCATTTGTGATCGGTGCGTTCTATAACCTGGCCTCACTCGGTGTCTACACGCAGGCCGACAAATGGAGCAAGATGGGAAGTGCCTCGATCTCACAGGTGCTCACAGCATCGTTTGTGCCTTTGCTTGCCAAATTCCAGGATGACGGTGAGAATTTCCGCCGTTATGTGTCGAAGATCAACCGCTTCACAGGTTTTATTCTTTTTCCGGTAATGACAGGTGTGGCCATGATCGGAGAGCCGTTGTTTCATACGCTGTTCGGCGACAAATGGGATGCGGCCATATTGTTATTTCAGATTCTTACCGTCCGTGGCATATTCATAGTGCTGATATCGCTTTACACCAACTATCTTCTGTCGCTCGGTTATGCCCGTAAGTTGATAATGGTGGAGATAGTAAAAGACGGCCTGATCTTCGTGGCTATAATGTCGACCGTATGGTTTCACAGCGTTCCGCTGCTCGTATGGGGACAGCTTGGCGCTTCTGCGCTTACCTACATGATAGTCCTTGCCATAGCAAGCCGGTCGACCGGAGTGCGAATTTCAAGAATGGTAGGGGATTTGTTACCCTATGCTGGAATGTCTCTTGTCATGGCGACTGTCTGCTGGCTTGTAAAACCGGTTTCGGGTGTTCCTGTGTTGCAGCTGCTGCTGATGATAACGGCAGGGATGGCAAGTTACATCCTGATAGCAAGAGTCAGTCGTTGCCCCGAACTTACAGAAGCCGCCGGCTACCTTTTCGGCCGCTTCCGCCGCCGCAGAGCCTAAATCCAGGCCGCATACGCCGCTGTTAGACTTGATTTTCTGTTGCTTACGCTGCTGCTGAACCTAAGTGGTGTCAAAATTGTGCCCCTATTGTCCGCACCCGCATCTCACGGAAATGCAAAAATGTCATTGTGTAGTAACCCGTCGGAGCAGCGTCTCTCCGAGACGTTGAATAATCAGTCGACACAACGCCTCTCTGAGCCAGTGAATAATCAATCGGA
>ERZ791744.1226-NODE-1226-length-18059-cov-2.587147_pt1 | contig 18059 bp, 14 predicted proteins | sample MGYA00510039_ERZ791744 | MGnify/ENA primary metagenome ERZ791744 (study PRJEB30046, sample SAMN00791969) | human gut metagenome | study: EMG produced TPA metagenomics assembly of the A metagenome-wide association study of gut microbiota in type 2... | reverse complement strand
CTTCTCCAAAACTCTCTTTGACAGTCACCAGTAATTGTTTCTCGCAATGAAGAACTCAACAGCGTAAGCATCGAAGATATGCAAGCTGATCCGAAATGAACAATTACGGCTGTTACGCGCTTTTTGTTTATATAGCATAAACAATGAGTAGGGAAACTATATATCAGCGTTTTTACAAATGGGTCGAACCGGTCGAAGTCGAAAAAGTGACCGTGCATTGCCGGTTGTAATGAAAGAAGGGAGGTCCGAATGAAAGAAAATGTGAATATAAGAGAAGTGATAGTGATCCCCACCTTGATGCACTGGCGCAAGGAGGTGATAGAAAATGTATTTGGAAAGACGCCGTCAAAAGAACTGATGTCAGCCAACCGGCAATATTATATGAAGCACATCGCTGACGGCACACATATTGCGATCGTAGCCGAGACTGATGACATTGACGTCGGATGCGGCGGAATGTGTCTGTCGGAAGAACTCCCCTCTCCCGACAACCCGTCAGGACGCTGCGCCTATCTGATGAATATATATGTACGTGAGGAATACCGCCGACACGGCATAGCACATTCGATTGTACATTGGCTTGTGCATAAAGCCAAGCAACTGAAATGCGGCAAAATCTGGCTTGAAACCACAGAAGGCGCACGAACGTTATATAGTGATATCGGTTTTAGGGAATTACCTGGAATTATGAAATATGGAGACATTCAAGATAGCGAATCTTAATATCACGGCCGTTAAAGAATCGGACGACAGTATATGCTACATACTTTATCCTCTATCCATTCTCGGGGAATGGATAGAAGAAGCAGCATACACATTTGGTGTGTCGATAGCCGTTATAACAGGTATGGACTGGGATGACGACCTTACACCATGGCCTGCGAAAGGAGAACCGCCGGGTAGTCCGGATTTCAGAGGAAATGCACCCCGCTTCCTGTCAACATTAATCACAGAAGTGATCCCTGAGACAGAAAAAAGACTTTGTATCGCGGATAACGCCGAACGCACATTGACGGGAGTCTCTCTGTCGGGTCTATTCACACTCTGGCAATGGATGAATAATGACACTTTTGACAACATAATAAGCCTTTCCGGATCATTCTGGTATGAAGATTTCGTGGATTGGATCAAAAGACAGACCGTACCGTCCAAGAAAGGAAAGGCATATTTCCTGCTGGGTGATATGGAAGCGAAAACAAAGGTCAAGGCTTTTCAACCCGTACAGACCGATACTGTCGAGATTGTCGATTACCTGCATGACAAGGGTATCAACGATTATTTTGAGTTGGTACCCGGCAATCACTACCAATATGGAGAAGAACGCCTGAACAGAGCCTTCACCTGGATGTTTCGCCTCCGGCATCCCTGACCATAAATCCGGCGCTTTCATGGCCGAACCGGCAAATAATGAGGATTCTGGCGCTGCTTTCCGGAATCATCAAGAATGCGTTTAGCCTGTTCCTGGCCGATTTTGTAATTTGCAAAAGCTAATTTCCGATGGGCATTTATCTGGTGGGCCCAGAATTCTATATAACGCGTAAAATATTTTAAATCGTGATACCACCAGAAACTCCTGCGTAGCTCTTCCGGAATTTTCATTTTCGATGTAACCTTGTTGTTGGATTGAAACAGCGTTATTTGTGCTATAGGAGAATTTCCGTAGTCATAGAAATCCACAATAACGATACGGCTCTTTCGTCTGTCGAAATAAGTATACGTGTACATTTCGGTTGCCTCTCTTGTCCAATCCTCTATATCATCCTCATTGACCCACATGGTATAAGGCCGTTCATCACCCATCGGTGAAGAAACTGAAGACGGCTTCATCGGCGGCATATCGCCGTAGGGTTTCACAAACATAGTCTGCATCTGCGGAGCGTAAAAAAGAATTTCCGCACTGTCAAGACGACATGTGTGAAGTACATCCGCGATGAAGCGATCCATCCCCGGATATTTCGCTACGGAATCCGCAGAAGACACGATCACGAGAGGATCCGGTATGAGAACATTACCGAAGGTCATGCGATAAGTAGTGTCCTTATCGATTATTTGTCCGTAATAATTGCTGATATGCCATTCACGGTCGGCAAAGACAAGCCCTCTTGGTGACGAGCATCCTGCAAGAAGCAGAATTGCTATAAACAAGGTAGAAACACATTTGATCGAGATTATCTGTTTCATATTAATTGAGTTTTATTTCTGTTGCAAAATTAGGCAACAAACAAATCCCATAATCTTAGTTCAATCTCCTTTACTCTTAGTTAGTCTTAGAAACGACTGATAATCCAAATAAAAAAGATTATATTTGCATATGAAACATTTCAAAACCATAACGGCGTCATGTCTGGCGGTCATTGTTACGGCGATTGGGATTGCCGTATATAATCTTGCCGGGCTTTACAACTCCGAGAAAAAACGGGTCATGGACATTGTAAAGGAATGTGCGGCCAATGCGGATCTGCTTGAAATGATTTCGAGAATGGAAAGCGGTGAAAAAGCCTCCCAATCATTTATCAGACTCAATACATTCATAGAATTCCACCAACAGAAAGAGGGACGCGTGGCAGTATCCGACACACTCAACACATCTCTTGCAAGCATACTCAGAATCGGGCTTGAGTTCGCGGAAGGAAAACAACAGACAGACTATACTGTTCTTGACAGCATCTTCAGGGAGGAACTGCACAGACATGACCTATATCCTTCGAAAGCCGTATTGCGGCCCCACGGGTCCGATAATCCTTCGGGAGACAGATTGTGGAAAAGTGAGTTTAAGATCGACCCTGGACATTCACCGCAATACGACATATACGTCTCTCCCATGCCCGGCAAAGTACTTTCTTATATGTGGGGAATTATAATTCCTGTTTTCACTATTACCATTCTGTTTATATTTCTTTCATACTATCTGATATACACCGTCAGAAAACTAAAGGGCATCGAGAAGATGAAAGATGACTTCACCCACAACATGACCCATGAACTTAAAACACCGATAGCTGTGGCTTATTCCGCGGCAGACTCCATGCTCCGCTATTATGATCAAAGCAATGAGGAAAGAAACCGGAAATTCCTTAAAATCATATTGCAGAGACTGAGCTATCTGGCAGGCATGACAGAAAAGATACTTTCTGTCAGTATGGAGCGGTTCAACACTATGAAACTGAATATGGAACCCGTCTATGTCAGAAAGCTTGTCGAAGAAGTCGCGGACATGATAAAACTTAAGGCAGACAAACCGCTCAGAATAGATATCGATATTCCGGAGTCTTTCTCAGTACTCGCGGATTCCATGCATCTGGGGAATGTCTTCACAAACCTCCTTGACAATGCCGTGAAATATTCCGGGCCTTCGGTCGAGATATCAGTAAAAGCGGTTTCAGACCTGATAACCGTCACGGACAACGGTAACGGCATAGCCAAAGAATATCTGCCTTTTATTTTCGACAAGTTCTATCGCGTGAATGACGGAAACCGTTACGATACAGGAGGGTACGGGCTCGGACTTTTCTATGTGAAGCAGATCATAGGATTGCTTGGCTGGAGCATAGACGTGACCAGCAAGCCGGGGCAAGGCACCCGGTTCACCATCAAGACAAATTGCAAAACCAATGGCAGTGAATAAAGAGAGAATACTTCTGGTAGAAGATGACACTACCCTTTCTTTTATAATAGAGGATGCCCTGACACGGGAGGGATTCGACGTGTCATGCGCCCATGACGGGAAGAGCGGGCTGGAAATATTCCGGCAGACCGCTCCTGACATAATTGTAGCAGATGTAATGATGCCTGTGATGGACGGTTTCGAGATGGCACGCATTATCCGGCTAAACTCTGAGAAAGTGCCTATATTGTTTCTCACGGCACGCACTGGGATCGATGATGTGGTAAAAGGCTTTGAACTCGGAGCCAACGATTATATAAGAAAGCCGTTCCAGATCATAGAACTTGTGGTGCGCATAAAGGCCCTTCTTAAAAGGACACGCCACGGATCGGCCGAAGACACAAGGCTGACTGTCGGAGACTGTTCTCTCGATTTTGCGATGCAGCGTCTCGACGTCAACAAGAAAACAATCGGGCTGTCACATACTGAAGCGGTAATACTCGACGAACTGTTCCGGCATCCCAATGAAGTAGTCGAAACAGCAACTCTTATGTACCGCATATGGCAGAACGATGACTACAACAACCTGAACCGGCTTCACGGCTTCATTTACAAACTCCGTAAATATCTGTCGCACTCCGAAGCACTTGAACTTCTCAACGCAAGAGGTATCGGCTACAAGCTTGCCATAAAATAATCAAAGACCTGCATGATTTCCAATTATGGCGAATTCGCCATAATTAAGAGAGTCGTTTGAATTTAAAATGTCTTAACATATAAGAGAGTGTTTGAATTATAAACTTTCTCCCAAATACCGATAAACTCCAAGGTATTGGTTTAACTCCATAAGAAAACCCCGACATCTCCGCCGAGGTTTTTCTTTGTTTATATCTATTCTTGTATGAAGTGTATAATAAGCTATACTGTTTATAGATCTGGCAATTAGTTTATTGACAGACTTTGATTTTGGCTTTCTTTCCGTTAATCCGAAGAGTTACTTTCGGATTTGAGAATTGGGTGATGTGCGAAAAGAAAGCATAACCGGTATTATGAATATAAGATGTTTAATATCGGGGTGATTAAAAGCGGGATTTCTCGATGTTGCCGGCGCCGGTACCACGGTAGCGGTCACGGGTGGTGTTGAAGCGGTACTGGAGAGTGAGCATTACCGATCGACCGGGCGAGAAATTCTTCTGGACTATCTGGACGGCATTGCTATACATCAGCGCATCAATCTGCGATGTGCTGAACAGGTCTTTTGCTTCGAGAGTGACGCTGAATGTATTGTTAAAGAATCCCTTGTATAGTTTTGCATTGACATACCATGGAGTATTAGTCACTTTCATGTTGTTGTCCCACGTATGTGTCATCAGCTGAGCGTCGACATTGAGCCAGATGTCGAAAGGAAGATGGACAGCATTCTGCCACTGGAACAGAAAGCCCGGAGTATTCATCCTCATCAGCTTGCCGTCGACAGGCAGAGTGAGCCATTGCTTCATCATGCCGACATTTACGCGCGGCTGCCAGACACCGACCTGAAATTGTCCGCCGACGAAGGCCTGAAGATAATGGCGATGGTCAAGATTTGCGGTCCGGATTATGGTTGCCTCTCCATCTGATCCGTAAGGCTCCGTGATGTGGTACACGCCGTCCTTGAAGTATGTATATGACACTTGTGCGAAGAACTGACGCCACTGCGCCATATATTCCACAGTCTGCATTTTGGTCGGTTTCAGATAGGGATTTCCGGTCTCGTAGGTAAGGCGGTTGATATAGCTGACGGCTCCGTCGAGCTGTCCGTAGCCGGGACGAACGGTTTTGCCGGAGTAGTTCAGACCCATGCGGACCTTCCCTATCTGAGTGGCAACGTTGAGCGAGGGAAACAGATTGTTATAGATCTTGCTCTGGCCGTCGCGATACTCGCCCATCTCATAGTAATCGAATTTAACATGCTCGTAACGGAGGCCGACTCCGACACTGAAGCATCCGAATTGCCGTCCAAACTCCACAAAAGCGGCGATGTTGCTTTCATCCACACGGTTGTCGGCATCCGGAACTTCAGGGACGTTTGCGGTAAAGAGATTTGTGGTACGTGTATTTGTATATTCCTCTCCAAATTGAATCTGTCCCTGCCAAAGTGGATGGCTGACAACCAATTTCTCGGCAAACATGCGGTTGCGGTTGGTCGATTCAGTGCTGACATTGCGGTCATCTCCTATCTCACTGAGTTCTTCGCTCAATGAAAGTTCCCGGCTTTTATACCATAGATAATCCGCGTCGAAGTCAATGTTAAACTTCCCGACTATACCGTTATAATAAAAATTGACATTATGACGTGGCAGATCTATAGATCTATTGTTGACGTCGGAATCATAGCGGTCAAGCAATGCTCCGTTCTGCCAGACTTCGCTTGGAATTGTCCCGGTGGTGTGATGGCGGTTCCAGCTGTTCTGATAATAGGCGCCGATGCTGTGTTTGTCGTTGAACATGAAGGAAAAGCCGACTTTGCCAGTCATATCGTTGTAATTCTCTCGCCATATTGTGCGGATCGACTGGTTATATCTTCCTGCCGGTGTCGTGGTCGTCATGTCGTTAAAACGATCATTGCGGTTATCACCGTACCACCAGCCGTAGTTTACGAAGACTTCAAGGCCCCTGGTCCGGTATTTCAGATCTATGGAGTTTCCTGTTCTGAAATAGTGATGAAAACCGTTGTCAGAACGGAGAGTGCCGCTGAAGCCGTCGCCTTTAGGCGGTTTGGTGCGGATAATGATTACGGATTTCACGTTGGCAGCATAGGAGGCTCCGGGATTAGTTATTACCGAGACATTCTTTATATCGTTGGAATTGAGTTGCGAGAGTTCCTGAAGGTCATTGACCTTGCGCCCGTTGATGTAGATTGTCGGCTCGCCTTTGCCGAAGACTTCCAGTTTGCCGTCGTTGTTTACCACCATAGGCACTCGTGTCAGCACGTCATTTGCCGTACCTGCGATGGCGAGCGAGCTACCCTCGACATTGGTGACGAGTGCATTCCCTTTCATCGTCGTCGAGGGTCCAGAGGCGCGGACCACCACTTCTCCGAGTTCCACCAAGCAGGGCTTAAGGTTGATTATTCCCATGTTGCCCGAAGCGGGTACCGAGCGTTCGGAAGTTTCATAACCGACATAAGAAATCTTTGCGGAGAGATTGCCGGAAACATCCGTTGTAATGGAAAACATACCGGATTTGTCGGTAACAGTACCTGTAATATAGATCGAGTCACTGTACAATACGACGTTGACATAGTCGAGCGGAGCGTAATTCTCACCGACCACTTTACCTGAAATCTCACGGCCATATACCGTAGCTGCAGCCATAAATGCTGTCAGAAATGTAAGTAAAAATGTTTTCATTTTACATCAGATTTTATTTGTTTTCTAATGCAAAAATACGCCTAAAAGGATTTTAACTCCAAATATAAAAGTCTTAATACGCAAGATGCAACCCACTGAAAATCAGGAGTTGCATCTCTTAAAAGTCTTAATAACGCGTTGTCAGGTCTTAACAGCTTCTTAATCCTTGTCCCTGTTTTTAAGGAACTCCACAATATCTTCCTTTTCGGGCACTCCGAGTTTCTTTCTTATCGACGATTTACGGACATAGATCGAGGAGATGGCCTGTCCTGTTATCACGCTAATCTCCTTTGTCGAGAATCCGGCCACCATGAGCACGATTATCTGTTCCTCTTTCGGGGTGAGTTGTTCCCCGAATTGGCGGTGTAGCTCGCTATAAAATCCGGAATAGAGGCTGTCGATCATCTCGAATATCTTTTCCCAGTCCACAAGCTCACCGTTGGTCTTGCCGTCGATGGCTGAGATTTTGCGTAGCATCTCGCGGTTCTGCTCGGTTGGTGTCTCCGCCACCATCTTGATAATGCCAAGCTGCTTGAGCATTATGCCGCGGAGTGTAGACGAGTCTGCTTTTTCCTGCGTCGGCGCGGATTTGTACTCATCCACCATTTTCTGCAACGCCTCGATGCGTTCCTCATTGTCGCGTTCACGCTGACGGCGGATTCTTATAATCCATACGCTGCAGCCAAGTATCACCAGTGCCGCAAAACTTATAATAAGTATTATCACAGTTTTGTGCTCACTTTCGGCTTTCAGCGTCAGTGCACGGTTCTGCTGATATAGCGCCCCCCGTTCCGATTCCCATTGGGAGGCTTTCATACGGTTGAACCGCTCGCTCTGCCGGTTGTTCAGCCCATTTATGTGCATCAGTTTTATGCGTCCGGTCTGCCTGAAATCAATCATGGCATGGAGCAGATTGCTATAGCTGCGGAAGTAAGCGTCTTCATCACCTCTCAGTCTGACAGCAATGCTGTCGGCTGTTTTAAGATGATGTGCCGCCAGATTCACATTTCCTCTGTTCAGAGCATTAATGGCATATTGGAAGTGGAGCATATCGGCGGCACCGTTGTCGTGACCTGCGTTGCTGAATATCTCATCGATAAGTCTGTCGCTTTCGCCATCGTGTCCCGACTCAGTAAGAAGCTGTGCCTGTTCAACCATAAACAGAAACTGCTTGTCACCCCAGTGGCGGCTACGAGCATAGTCAATAAGCTCGTTAACGAGATATAAGGCAGAGTCAATTTCTCCGGCATACTCATATCCAGCCAAGAGCATATATTTTGCCTCCATCTTTCTCAGCGTATCGTTTTCGAGTATATGAAGCCTTTTTGCCAATGGTATAATTTGACGACCTTGATACTCAGATGTACCGAGCAAGACTCGGATTCTCAATGCCTCTGTCATTAGAGAATCGGGTACATCAGACAGCCCCGTAAGAGAATCAAGCATAGCAATAGAACCTGGAGTGTCGCCAACCCAAAACTTATAAAATGCAAGTGCGATGCCACTCCGTATGTCTTTCACTATATCCTTCCCACGATAATATTTGTGGGCAAAGGTAATCAATGAGTCCTCAATCATGGAACGATTACGCTTCATGTGACCGAAAGCCTTCAGATAATGGAATCTTGCTTTTAAGGAGTCAACCTTGAGGTCGGACGGATCAATCGCCTCCAGAATAGCCAATGCGCTGTCCGGATTGCCCGACATCAACCGCTCGGCCTGACTGATTTTCTTGTCATATCGAGACTCTGACCTCGAGCAAGAAACGAGCGCGACAATGACTAATAACAGATATATTATTATTCTCATTATAACAGTACGCACTCCAAAAGTCATTTGTCTGACTTCTGGAGTGCGTTTTCAATATTTTATCAAAATTTTATCAAGCGGTGGTCCGGGATTACTCGGCTGCGCGTTCCTCGTTGAGGATGCGGATCATCTCGATCGCGCTCTTCGGGATGCGTGTACCGGGGCCAAAGATAGCCGCTACTCCGGCCTTGTAAAGGAAGTCATAATCCTGTGCCGGAATAACGCCACCTGCAGTCACGAGAATATCCTCGCGTCCGAGTTTCTTGAGCTCCTCGATAACCTGCGGGATCAGAGTCTTGTGACCTGCTGCAAGCGAAGACACGCCAAGAATATGCACGTCATTCTCCACTGCCTGACGGGCAGCCTCGGCCGGAGTCTGGAACAACGGACCCATGTCGACGTCATAACCACAGTCGGCATAACCTGTAGCCACAACCTTGGCGCCACGGTCGTGACCGTCCTGACCCATCTTGGCAATCATGATACGCGGCTGACGGCCCTCGCGTTTTGCGAAGTCAGCCACAACACGGCGGGCTTCCTCGAATTCGGGATCACCCTTTTCTTCGTTGCTGTACACTCCTGATATAGTTTTGATTACTGCTTTGTAACGACCTACTACAGCCTCGCAGGCATCCGAGATCTCTCCGAGCGACGCGCGTAGACCGGCGGCCTTGACAGCGAGATCGAGAAGATTGCCCTTGGACGGATCCTTAACACACTCCGTGATGTCGGCGAGAGCTTTCTGTACGGCTTCCTCGTCACGGTTCTTACGGAGTTCCTCGAGACGGGCACACTGCTCTTTGCGGACCTCGGTGTTGTCGATCTCAAGAATATCGATGGGATCTTCGTGATCGAGACGGAACTTGTTGATACCAACGATAGTCTGCTTGCCCGAGTCGATATGTGCCTGAGTACGTGCGGCAGCCTCCTCGATGCGGAGTTTCGGAAGTCCGGTCTCTATGGCCTTTGCCATACCGCCGAGTTTCTCGATCTCCTGGATGTGCTCCCATGCACGGTGCGCGATCTCGTTCGTAAGGCTTTCCACATAGTAGGAACCGCCCCACGGGTCAACCTGCTTGCAGACATAAGTCTCTTCCTGAATATAGATCTGCGTATTGCGCGCGATACGTGCGGAGAAGTCTGTGGGAAGCGCGATCGCCTCGTCAAGCGCGTTGGTGTGAAGCGACTGGGTGTGTCCGAGAACGGCTCCCATAGCCTCGACGCATGTACGGCCTACATTGTTGAAAGGATCCTGCTCGGTGAGAGACCATCCTGAAGTCTGACAGTGTGTACGGAGAGCAAGAGACTTCGGATTCTTGGGATTGAACTGCTTCACGATCTTTGCCCAGAGCATACGTGCCGCACGCATCTTTGCAATCTCCATGAAGTAATTCATCGATATACCCCAGAAGAATGAAAGGCGCGGAGCGAAAGAGTCGATGTCCATACCCGCGTTCACACCCGCACGCAGATACTCGAGACCGTCGGCAAGTGTGTATGCCAGCTCGATATCGGCCGTAGCACCGGCCTCCTGCATATGATAGCCGGAGATAGAGATAGAGTTGAACTTGGGCATGTTTTTCGAGGTGTACTCGAAGATGTCGGCGATAATCTTCATCGAGAATGCCGGCGGATAGATATAGGTGTTACGCACCATGAACTCCTTGAGGATGTCGTTCTGGATGGTACCGGCCATCTCGTCAAGCTTGGCGCCCTGCTCGAGACCCGCGTTGATATAGAACGCGAGCACAGGAAGCACACCGCCGTTCATGGTCATCGACACAGACATCTTGTTCAAAGGAATACCGTCGAAAAGCACCTTCATGTCCTCTACGGAACAGATAGACACGCCGGCTTTGCCGACATCGCCGACAACGCGCTCGTGATCCGCGTCATATCCGCGGTGGGTAGGAAGGTCGAACGCAACTGACAGACCTTTCTGTCCCGATGCGAGATTGCGGCGATAGAAAGCGTTTGACTCAGCCGCTGTGGAGAAACCTGCATACTGACGGATGGTCCAGGGACGGAGAGGATACATGGCGCTGTAAGGGCCACGCAGGAAAGGAGGAATACCCGATACATAATCGAGATGCTCCATGCCCTCGAGGTCTTCCTTGCTGTAGACCGGCTTCACGGAAATGAGTTCCGCGGTGAGCCACTCCTCACCCGATACCGGCTTGTGGCTCTGAGGAGCCACTATCTTTGTGATATCAATTTCTTTAAAATTAGGTCTCATGATATTATCGGTTTATTTGAGGAGTTTAGCATTGAAATCAACGAGAGTGTCAAGCACGTTCACCTTGACATGTATAAAGTTCTCTATGCCGGCGGCCTTAAGCTCGTCCATGCATGCGGGAGCACCGGCCACGACGAAGAGCGCACGGCCGTCAAGCTCCTTGAACGCCTCGGGAGCATATGTGGCATATTCGTCATCGCTCGAACAGAGAACGACAACATCGGCGCCTTTCGCCAATGCTGCGTCAACACCTTCCCTGACAGTCTCGAAACCGATATTGTCGATGATCTCGTAACCTGCGCAACCGAAGAAGTTTGACGAGAACTGGGCACGTGCGAGGCGCATGGCAAGATTTCCGATAGTCAGCATGAACACCTTCGGACGTTTTGCCGAGCGCTCGGTGTCGAGGCGAAGCTGCTCGAACTGACTTGCGGCGCGGTCGAAATTGAGATATTCCACAGCACCGTCAGCAGCCTCTTTGTCGGCACAGCAGCATTTGCAGCAAGACTCGCCATTGACTTTGTCGAGAGCCATCTCGTTGAAGTTGGGGAACTGGTTTGTTCCAAGCAGGCTCTCCTTACGGCGCGCTACGTCAAGATGACGTTTCACACCCGACTCATTGACCTTTGCCTGGATCTCACCCTTGTGGAGCATGGCTTCGAAACCGCCGTTGTCCTCTACTTCCTGGAATACCTTCCATGACTGTGCGGCTATAGAAGCGGTGAGATTCTCGATATAATATGAACCGCCGGCGGGATCCACCACTTTGTTGAGATGGGATTCGTCGCGGAGCAGGATCTGCTGGTTGCGCGCTATACGCTCGCTGAATTCGTCAGGACGCTTGTAGCAACGGTCGAACGGCAGAGTCTCGATAGAGTTGACACCGGCAAGAGCGGCGCTCATTGTCTCCGTCATCGAGCGGAGAAGATTGACATGAGAGTCATAGAGAGTCTGGTTGAACTCGCTTGTCACAGCATGGACGAACATCTTGCATGCGCAATCGCAGGCAGGATTGTAAGCCTTCACGATCTCGGCCCAGAGCATACGGCCGGCACGGAACTTGGCAAGTTCCATGAAGTAATTGGAAGAAATACCCATATTGAACTTCACGCGGCAAGCCACCTCATCGACAGTAAGACCGGCTTCGGTCATCATTGTGAGCCATTCGGCACCCCATGCGAGAGCATAACCGAGTTCCTGGGTGATATATGCGCCTGCGTTATTGAGCATATAGCTGTCTACGGCGAAACAGCGCAGGCCCTTGATCTCTTTCACTGTATCATAGAGAGCCTTGCCTTCTGCAGCGGCATCCTTGGGGAATGCGAGGCCATGCTTGAGTAGACGCTTGAAAGGGTTATAACCTATCGAACCGCGGAATTCCTCTGCGGCACCGGCCGCGTTGACAAGCTTCACCAGCTCGGCAGCCACCTCGACAGCGCAGCCTGGACAGCAGTCTATGTTGATCTCTACTTTCTTCAGATCTATGTCCTTGAGTACCACACCAAGGTCAGCGGCCTTGACGTTTTTACCCAGACGGATTCCAAGCGACTCGACGCCACGGTTGAGAATGTGGAGCGCATGGTTGTTGAGTTCTTCGGGAGTATCACCGACAACGGCCTGACGGACGAGCCACTCATTGTTGTCGCGTGTGCCGCGAAGGTAAGGGAATTCTCCCGGCATCGTATCGATTGCGGGGAGACCTGCGAGATCCTCACGGCGATAGAAAGGCTGTACGTTGAAGCCTTCATTGGTGCGCCACACCAGTTTACGGTCGAAGTCGGCGCCCTTCAGGTCGGCTGTAATCTTCGCCTTCCACTCTTCTGTGGTGACGGGAGAGAACATGTCGAACAATTTTTCTTTTTTTTCTGCCATTTTAAGCGTATTTATTGGTATTAGCAATTTTCATTTTCAGAGGCGACAGGGGCACAAGAGAGACCTGCCACACGCGGTCATTATGAATTTCCGCACAAATATATTGAATATTTTATTTATACGGAAACTTTTAAGGAATTTTTTCTTTAATCAGTCAAAAACATGCATTAGAACACCTTGTATCAGGCCTCGAGTTTTTTGTCATGGCAACGGAGCACTCGCGCGGGAAAGTCCTCCACCATCTGCATGTTGTGTGTGGCCATAAGCACACTTGTGCCGTCGGATGCAAGACGGTGCAAAAGATTCACGATCTGATATCCGGTCTGGGGATCAAGGTTTCCTGTGGGCTCGTCGGCGAGTATCAGTTTAGGCTTGTTGAGCAAAGCTCTGGCGATGACGATGCGCTGCTGTTCGCCGCCGCTGAGTTCATGAGGCATCTTGTAGCCTTTGTTGTCCATACCGACGGCTTTCAGCACCTCTTCTATACGGTCGTCCATCTCGGATCTCGATCTCCATCCCGTAGCCTCCAGCACAAAGCGCAGGTTGGCCATGGCCGACCGATCCTGCAGAAGCTGAAAATCCTGAAATACGATTCCCATCCTGCGGCGCAGGAAAGGGATCTGTTTTTTCTTGAGATTCAACAGGTCGAATCCGAACACATCGGCCTTCTCCCCCGAGGGAACGGGCACTTCGGCATACATTGTCTTCATCAGCGAACTCTTGCCGCTGCCCACACGCCCGACAAGATAACAGAACTCCCCTTCCGAGATCTGAAACGTGACATCGTGGAGCACCATGCGCTCCGCGCGGTCTACCTCCACATTTCTATAATCAATGATAACACTCATTATAATCCAGTTTAATTTGTCATTTTTCCGTTGCGACTGACCGGTTTATTCGAACAGGGAGCGGAACATGTCGGTGACTTTCCCAACTTCTATTATTTTTATTAAAAACTTGTCTTTGACTCCTTTCAGATTGCCTGTAGGGATATATATGGTCTCGAAACCGAGTTTCTCAGCTTCGGCCACCCGTTGCTCCATACGCGTGACGGTGCGGATTTCTCCCGAAAGTCCCACTTCTCCCGCAAAAGCCGTGCGACGCGGGATGGTAAGATCAAAATTGGACGACATCACCGCCGCGACAACGGCCAGATCTATGGCAGGGTCCACTACCTTGAGACCGCCGGCCATATTGAGGAACACATCTTTCTGTCCCAGCTTGAACCGCGCCCGTTTCTCAAGTACGGCCAGCAACATGTTGAGCCGTCTCTGATCAAAGCCGGTCACGGCGCGCTGCGGCGTGCCGTAAGCCGCCGACGATACCAGAGTCTGAACCTCTACCATAAAGGGACGCGCGCCTTCGACAGTGACCCCGATGGCTATTCCGCTCATCTCCTCGTCGCGGTTGTCGGAAAGAAGCATCTCCGACGGATTCTTCACCTCGCGCAGGCCTCGCTGCACCATCTCGTATATGCCGATTTCCGAAGTGGAACCGAATCGGTTCTTTATAGTTCTCAGAATGCGGTAAAGATACTGCCGGTCACCTTCGAACTGCAATACAGTATCGACTATATGCTCGAGGACCTTCGGGCCTGCGATCGCGCCGTCCTTGTTTATATGGCCGACCAGAATGACAGGCACCCCCGACTCCTTGGCGTATCTGAGAAGAGAGGCGGCACATTCCCGCACCTGCGACACACTGCCGGCCGCCGATTCTATATCGGCCGAGCAGATGGTCTGTATGGAGTCTACCACAAGCAGTTCGGGCTTGACATTCTCGATATGGGTGAAAATCGCGTCAAGAGCGGTCTCACAAAGTATGAATGTGTTGTCAGCCACTTTCCCGAGTCTGTCGGCACGCAGTCTGAGCTGCGAGGCCGATTCCTCTCCCGAAACATAAAGTATCCGGCGATTGCGTATCGACAGAATGTTCTGAAGCAGCAAAGTCGATTTTCCTATACCCGGTTCTCCGCCTATCAGCGTGAGGCTGCCGGCCACGAGGCCTCCGCCAAGCACGCGGTTCAGTTCTTCGGAAGGCATATGTATACGCTGTTCCGACGTGACTTCTATCTCCGACAGCCGCACCGGAGCCGAACTTTTTACAAGACGGCCCTTGGCACCTTTCGTGCCGCGTGTCGGCACACGCTCCTCGACAAAAGTGTTCCATTCGCCACATGAGGGACATCTACCGAGCCATTTCGGTGAATCATATCCGCAATTCGAACATAAATATGCAGTCTTTGTCTTAGGTGGGGCCATCTCGGACAGGTCGTTTGAAAAAATTTTTAAATATCGTCTACAAATTTACTAAATATTCTTGATTTTTCCTTATATTTGCAATCGGAAAGAACCAAAAGCCTCCGTACACATTTATAACACCGGAAGCCGGAAAGTTTTCTTCCGGAGCCTGACAGAATATCACGAAAAAACATAACCCAATTTATTAAGAACAACTATGAATTTCTTAACAGACGAGAAGCTCCTTATCGTAGGAGCAGCAGGAATGATCGGTTCCAACATGGCCCAGACAGCCATCATGATGGGTCTTACCCCCAATATCTGTCTTTATGACCCCTATGCAAAGGGTCTTGAAGGCGTGGCTGAGGAACTTCTTCAGTGCGGTTTCGACGGTCTCAACCTCACTTTCACAGATGATATCGAGACTGCTTTCACAGGAGCCAAATATATCGTTTCATCAGGCGGCGCACCCCGCAAGGCTGGCATGACCCGTGAGGACCTTCTCGCCGGCAACTGCAAGATCGCCGAAGATTTCGGTAAGAATGTACGCAAATACTGCCCCGATGTGAAGCAGATCGTCGTAATCTTCAATCCGGCAGACATCACAGGTCTCGTGACTCTCCTTTATTCAGGTGTGAAACCGGGTCGTGTGACCACACTGGCCGCTCTTGACAGCACACGTCTGCGCAACGAGCTCGCAAAATATTTCAAGATCAGCCCCGACAAGGTGGTCAACGCACGTACATACGGCGGACACGGCGAGCAGATGGCGGTATATGCATCTACAGTCACTGTAGACGGCAAGCCTCTCACCGAGCTCATCGCCTCCGGAGCACTTCCCGAGAAAGAATGGGAAGAGCTTAAGGTCCGCGTGATCCAGGGCGGAAAGAACATCATCGAGCTCCGTGGCCGCAGTTCATTCCAGAGCCCCGCTTACCTCTCTATCGAGATGATTGCAGCAGCAATGGGCGGCCCGGCATTCAAATGGCCTGCAGGCGTCTATGTAAACGACGAGAAGTTCCACAACATCATGATGGCTATGGAGACAACCATCACCGCTGACGGCGCTACATTCCGTCCCGTTGAAGGCACTCCCGAAGAAATGGCGGAACTCGAGCAGAGCTACAAGCACCTCTGCACACTCCGCGACGAGGTGATCTCTCTCGGCATCATGCCTCCGATCGAGAAGTGGGGCGAATACAACCCCTATCTTCTTGAGAAGACTGTATAAACCGTCAATATCAAGACATAAGGAAATGGCCGCATGCCCGACATGCGGCCATTTCTATTATATACAGCCGTGAACAATAAATAGAGTCACATTCCAACTTTTACAGTATATACGCGTTTAAACTGATGTAGACTTAGAAACTATTAAAAACACACCAGAATGAAAAAGCTTGTTTACCTTCTCATGCTGCTTCCGTTGGGTTTTCTCGGAGGCTGCGACGATGACGACGATCTTCCCGATGTCAATCTTTCAATCACATTCAACAATGCTGTCGTAGACGGCTCCATAATATATGTGGTCAAGGAAACTCCGCTTGAGATCACAAGCATCACGGCTACAGGCAACGGATCGAAGGCCCTCGTGACATCCGCCACATATTACTGGGACAATTTCCGCGTAGGATGGAGTCCGATCGCTCCGTTCAACGCCACATTCGGCCCGGCATACACCACCGAAGGAAATCATCTCCTCGGTATTTCCATGGAAATAGCCCAGGAAGGAAAATCACTCGGCTTCACAGCCGTTACCTATAATGTCAAGGCTGTCGCAAGCGAAGCCGATCTTCCTGACGGCACCACACCGGGAACTGTGACAGTAAACTACTCCGGCTCACCCGACTGACCTAAAACAGCGTTTAACAATGCATCAACTATAATCTCTAAAAATCCGTTTCAAACCAAATGAAACGGATTTTTTCTTGGTCAAGACGGAGGTTATTTGTAAATTTGCAGTCCGAATTGCATTTCATACATAAAAAATAAAGCAGACATAATTTTATGAAAAAAACAGCAATCAGACTTTTGACGTTTATCTGTGTGCTAATGGCCGCCACACCTGTTTCGGCCCAGTTCAATCTCAAAAAAGCTGCCAATGCCGTCTCCAAAGGCGTTCAGGCCGCCACTCTCACCGATGCCCAGATGGCGGCATATGTCAAGGAATCGGTAGACTGGATGGACAAGCACAATCCGGTTCTTCCTGAAGACAATCCCTATACTATCCGACTCCGCAAACTGACTGAAGGACTCAAGGACGCCGATGGAATTCCTTTGAATTTCAAAGTGTACCATGTGATCGATGTCAACGCTTTCGCATGTCCCGACGGCAGTGTCCGCGTCTTTTCCTCACTCATGGACATTATGGACGACGACGAGCTCATGGGCGTGATAGGTCATGAGATAGGCCACGTCCTGAAACATCACTGCAAGAAAGCCTTCCGCACCGAACTCCTGACCGGAGCGCTTAAAGATGCCGTGGCTTCTACGGGAGGCGTGGCGGCAGCCCTCACCGATTCTCAGCTGGGAGCACTCGGAGAGTGTCTCATCAATGCCAAATATTCTCAGAAACAAGAGAAAGAAGCCGATGACTGCGGATACGATTTCCTGAAAGCAAACGGCAGAAACCCCTGGGGTATCGCCATGTCGTTCGAGAAACTTATGACACTTGAGCAACAGAACGGTACCAAAGCAAGCGCTATCGACAAAATGTTCTCCTCTCACCCCGAGACAAAAGACCGCATCAAGCGGATGTCCGAGCGCGCCACAAAAGACGGTTTCGAACGCCCGGCTACGGCACAAACTACTGCCAAGTAATCACGACAATACAACAATATAAAACAGACAGTGTTGAAACCGCTCGGTTTCAGCACTGTCTGTTTTTAATAAGCCACATGCCGGAA
>ERZ791744.1196-NODE-1196-length-18397-cov-2.758096_pt1 | contig 18397 bp, 10 predicted proteins | sample MGYA00510039_ERZ791744 | MGnify/ENA primary metagenome ERZ791744 (study PRJEB30046, sample SAMN00791969) | human gut metagenome | study: EMG produced TPA metagenomics assembly of the A metagenome-wide association study of gut microbiota in type 2... | reverse complement strand
AACATACGTAACATGATTTTTGGCTATTTTTGCAGAATAAAAACAAATGGCCGTATATGTCAGAAGTTATCTATCATGACACGATAATAGCGGGATGGGTCACCCTTCTGGTTCTTGGAATAAGTCTCTTATGCAGCAAGGTCCCGAATCTTCCTGTATACGATTCCTACATCCGCTCGCGCAGAATCCTCGGCGTGGCATATATAGTTTTTGGAATATGCATCGCCCAGTTTTCAATATTCAACCTCAGAGCCACGGCTCCGTCAGTCGCAATCGCACTGCCGTTATCATATTTCTATATCGAGGGCATACTTTTTGCAATGTCGTTTATCTCTATGCTCGACAGGGAGTATCTTTCGAGCCGTCATGTCAGGACAGATATGGCAGGTTATGCGCTGTTTCTCATAATCGTATGGACCGGAGCTTTTCTCAGCAACTGTACTGCGGGCATGATTTTGCTCATAACGGCATCCGTATGGTTCTTTGGCGCCGTCAGTATCATGTCTGTCCGTTTCGTAAGGATCTACAGGATGGCCGTCAATAAAATTAATGATTATTATTCAGAAAATGTCGAGGCGTTTGTGAAATGGCTGCATAAAAGCACCTATGGCATAATATTTTTCGGGCTGAGCGCTTCGGTTCTTTCTTTTGCGCCTTACTGGTACAACACTGTCTTCATGTTATGCGGCATTATCATGTTCATCTACATCTATGTCTCTATGCAGAATTATGCTCTCAATGTCGAATCAGTCCAGACTGCAGTCGCGCCTGAACCGGCCATGTATATCGCCCCTGACAATCCCGCACTGCGCCCCGCCATAATAAAATGGGTGGAAGAGGGAGGTTACAGGGAATGCGGCATAACTCTCGAGAAACTCGCCATGTCGATCAATTCCAACCGATCTTACGTCTCGTCGTTTATTAATTCGGAATATAAGTGTAATTTCAGAGAATGGATCAATACATTGCGTATCGAATATGCCAAGGATATCCTTGTGAAGCACCGCGACATGACTCTTGAAAAGATTGCGACAGATTCCGGATTCTCATCATCGGCATATTTCTGCCGTCAGTTTCAGAAACATGAAAGCATGACGCCGACACAATGGCGTGAATCCGGAAATAAAAAGTTTTAGCCCCTGTCCGCTGCCGCTCACCGGATACAGAAAATAGGAAAGGGTGGCACACATACGGCATGCCACCCTTCATCAATATATTCTACGGGATTATTTTACTATCAGTTTGAAAGTGCGGCCCGCGATACGGACAATGTACACACCTGGCTCAACGGCGACTTTCACAAAGTCTGCGGCATCCGCCACATAAGCCACTGTCATGCCCGAAACCGAAGCGATTCCGACTTCAAGACCTTCAGCACCGGCTACACATATATTGTTGTCGACGGTAAAAATCCGTATACCGTGCGATATGTCTCCGATTCCCGACGGCTTGATATAAAGTTCTGCGGAAGGAGCAGATTCCCCGCAGTCGTAGACTGCCGTCACATTATATGAATGACCGTCCGCACCGATTCCGCGATCAAGATATTGAGCATCTGTCACAGGTGTTTCATTGATGCGTTTGCCGTCACGATAAATGTTATAACCGACATGCGTCACACGCTCGTTCCACGGTGCGGGCATATATGTGAAGTCATCGACAAAGAACATATACTGGTTATCCGATATATAATGTATAGCGGCATAAACAGCTCCATCTGGCAGCTCGACAGGAATCTCGGTCCATTCGTTGCCTTCGAGCGTCATTGTCAATACGGTTTCCGTAAAGTCCTCTACCTCGGTTCCGGTAGTGGAATAACGCACTTCAAATGTCTCCTTGCCATATGTGGAATTATAGTTCCTTGCAAAGAAACTTATTGTCTGGGCTTCACCCGACAGCCTCGGCGTAATGGCCCAGTCGTCGTTCTGTGTAGAATAGTCGTTACAATAGAATGCACCGATATATCTGTCGCCGGTATGCGCGGCAAACGAACCGTTGAAATTGGGATGTGTCGCATCCATGACTATGAACGCATAGGCCGAGTCTGCGCCAAGTCCCTCTATATCCACACTCTGCGGAACAAACGTCTGGCCTCCGTCGGCATCCGTGAATTTCCAGTCTCCGCCGGGATTCATAGAGAATGGCCTATAGTCCTCGAAACTGTCGGTGACCGGCGTATTTTCTACCTGAGAGAGATCAACAGCATCCCATTTCAGTTCTATATTATCACCTACGCGCATACCGCTTAAACCTCCGGCCACAGGAAGATCGGCAAATTCCACAACGACCGGATCGGATTCAGCCTCGTTATCGGCAGGGGTCTGATCCTCATTCCATTCAAGAGAGAACGAATATCTTACCGGATCCGTCTGAGTGAAAGGCAACCGCGTCGTGAATGCGATCTGTTCTACATCTCCCGCCGCAATGCCTGAAGCCTCGCGCGTATCTATTATCTCTCCGTCACACATAAGATTCAATACGAACTTACCGCTGTCGTTAAGGCCCGTATTGGCCACGGCAGCCGTGACATTGAAGTCCGTGTCCGGATCGACAACCGCAGGCGCCGATGCCGACAGCACCGCGAGATTATTGTCCGGTATATCTCCGACAGTCATATTGTCTATGGCATAGACCACATACAGAGAGGTGACCGATACTTTCAGCCGAATCTGGATTGTCTTTCCGACAAAATCCTCAAGCGATACAAGCAGGCGGTTCCATCCGGCTTCTGGGAGAGTATTGTTGACAACGGTGCAGAGTGTCGTATAGTCTTCGGCACCGGCCTCGCGGACCTCTATGTCAAGTGTATTGGCGTCATCTTTCGTGCCATCCTCACTGACAAACTGATAGACATACAATGCCAGCGACGGCTTACTGCAGTCGGCCAAAGATATTTTTCCGGTATACATCGCACCGATATCTCCCGGATAGGATGCATTCATCATAATATAGGCATTATCCTTATCCTGCGATTCCACACCGATGACCGACATGTCATCCGCGAATTTCCAAGATGTATTGCCGGATATGCGTGTGAGACCTTTGATGAACTCGTCTCCTTCGCCAAATGAATCTCTGTAAGGCGTGTCATATGGTTTTCCCACAGGAATCATATTCGTAAATACGGGAGCGGACTTTCCTGCTGATGTCACTGCCTCTATACCGGCAAGTATGAAATCCTGTTCCTCCTGGCGCACCACCTGTGTGGTGTAGCTGAGTTCGGTCACACCTGTCTTGACCGGCTCTCCGTACATGTCCGTGATATTATAGCTGATAAAGGCCGGATTGATGGGATTGCCGTCACGGTCTGTCTCGGGAGCTTTCCAGGTTATGGTGGCATAACCGGGACTGCTTTCCCTGATATCGACATCGGTCACCTTCGAGGGTACATTGATCCCCACAAAAGTCGAGGCCGATGCCGGTGCACCTATACCGTATTCATTATATGCACGGACTGTATATTCATGTTTGCCCTCGGATACATTATTTTCTTTCCACGTAACGGTGGTTCCTGGAGTTGTTTTGCCGATATTACCGACAGGATCAGGCTCATTGTCTCGCCAGATATTTATACGGGTTATCTCACCAAGGGTTTCTCCATCAAGAGTCTTCTCTGGTGCGGTAAACGATATTTCGACTTCGTTGCCTCCATCCCGATCGGCTATCGCTTTCAGATCGGAAGGCGCGGCCGGAGATTTCATCGAGACGCCCGCATCTATCCTTAGATTGTCTATGCCAACCCAAAACATATCGGGATCACTTATGCCGTGGATACCTATGTAATACACGCCTGTTTCCTCAGCGACAATCGTCATGTTCACAGACCGCCATGAATCGAAATCCACTATTACCGGGTCAAGCAACGATTCCGTCATAGCGACGGCCTCCGGCGATCTGCCGGCTTTCACCTCTATTCGTTCCGGATAACTTTCTCCATAACTGTTACGCACATCGAACGAGACGGTATATTGTGATCCGGCCTCAAGCCTGACAGGTGGAGTTATCAGCCAGTCATCGGCATTCTTGCCTGAGGAATAGAACAGCCGTACGCTTCCGTCTGAAGAGAATCCCCAGCATTTGGAATCCTCGTTGGCATCGATCATGGTATACATATCCAGAGATTCGGCCGAGTCGAAACTTTCTTCATAGGGAGGAATGACTGAGCCGAGTGTTATTTTCGGAGTAAGGCAGGACTCTCCCGCACGACCGTTAAACACAGGTGTAACCTCAAACTGATACGATGTTATGGTTGCCGGCTCGGGGAGATCGGACACAAGACTGCAATCCCTGCAGGCTTCGGCAAGCACCACATCATCGGGAAGGCGTTTCACCGTATAGACAACTTCCTCGGGATCAAGCCAGCCCCCATCGGTCGATTCTGTGACAGGAAGCCAGCTTACCGTCACTTTTCCATCTGCCCACGCTGCCGAAGCGGTGGTAGAAGAGGGTATGCCGTCTCCGATAAACATGGATGCCCTGGCCTTGGGTGAATTTCCGGCGCTGTTGGACGTAATCACACGGAATTCATATTCCCCCGGTGCATCCACCGTAACAGGGACTGTAACCTTATTGCCCGCCTCAGCGGTGCCTTTCAGCTCGGGCACACCTTCGCCCGTAAGACTCCATTGGAGCGTGCCAGATAAGGGGCCGCCGCCATATGTCTGTGAAGGAGCGGTAAAGGTCACATTGCCGACAAGAGAACCACGAGGGAAATCAAGAGCCAGGTCCGAGACAGCCGCAGGTGCATTCTCGTCAGCATCAGGCAGCGGAATATACAGACCAGTTATCTGCTGGTCATGCTCATATTGAGTGACAAGCGAAGCCTCTGCAGTCTCCAGATTCACAGTATAAAGATATGAATGGCCCTCCTCCGGACAGACTGTCCAATACAAGAGACCTGTTTTAGGATCTATAGTACCCGATGTCGGATAACGCGGCACAACTCCTGTGAAGCCAACCTGTGACGTAGCGCCCGTCTCCTTGTCCACCTTTAAAAGATTTCCCTGCATATCTACGGCATATGCATTCCCTTCCATATCGAATGAAAGGGCATTCCACTTATCGACTTTCGCTATGGAGGTGCGGATCCCGTTGCGATAATCCGCGATCCCGAACCAACAGTCTGTATCCGAGTCTTTCGAATAGAAACATCCGTACACACGTTCGGAAACCGGATCATAAGCCAGATCGTAAGCCATAAGATCACGGTCTATCACCTTCATGGCCGGTTCTTCGGCCCACGTCTCGAGATCATAAAAATAGGCCTGCACATATTCCATACCGTAAAACGCGAAATATCGGACTGAAATATATGTGTCGGATGTCGCCACACCGCTTCCGCGGCCAAGGCCTTCTGAACCGGTGGCAACCCTTATAAAATCCCCGTTCCCGGCAACAGGAACACGGTAAATTCCCCAGTCGGAGAATTCCGGATTATCTGATGCGATGACCGCCCCATAGAGTTCCGGAGACACAGACGCCTCACTTGATACCGGATCCGATGATACGGCAGCTCCCGCTATCGCCATCGAGGCCATACATAAGCCCCCAAACGCAAGCCCCGAAAAAATGTGTCGTTTTTTTCTCATAAGCATTTGATTTATTGTTATTGAATTTATATTTTTCATTACTCTCAAAGTGCAAATTTACCGTACCGCAAGCAATAAATGTTTATCCTATGGTAATTTTTTAGCTATTTGACATTCCGTATCGTCAATGTTTTGACTTTCGACACAACAGGCTGCATATTTATTGCTTATTTCACTTATTGCAAACATTTTTCTTGCATATACAAAATATTTTATTAATTTTGCAACAAAATATTAAAAATCAACATAAATATATTAAGCTTATGAAAAAACATTTACTCCAGTTAGCAATCATCGCACTCGCTTCATCGTTACCGGCCTCAGCCAAAGATCTTCTTTCTGAAATCACATCCGAATCAGGTGTAGTCCACTATTCCTTCGTCTACAATGACCGGGGACAGGTGACACGTCAGGACAATTCCGACGATTTCGGCGATTACTATATGATTTTTTCATATAATGATCTGAACCAGCTCATCCGTAACGATACTTATCAGGATTTCCAGAATTCCGGAGAATTTACACTTGTGTCATATGTGGAATACAAATATGACGAAGAAGGCAGACTGTGCCAGCGCGAGAACTACAATTACGACCAATGGTCGGGAGGTGGTTATCTCAAAGGCGCACGCATAACCTATTCGTATGACGAACAGGGAAACATGACAGAACAGATCGTTTATATGGCGTGGGGAGAGGAAGAAAATCTGGCACAGAAAATAGAATATTCTTACAATGAAGACGGGTTTCTCGCGAAAGAGCTTACGCTCACCGCGGATTTCTTCGATCCGTCGATTGTCACACCCTCATACCAGATAGCCTACACATATGACGAAGAAGGCCGACGTTCGGTAATGACAGATTACTATTTCGACACATTCGGGGAAAATCCCGACGAACCGGTGCTGCAGGGATATACAAATTATGCGTATGACAACAACGGTCTTTGTCTTTACGAACGCGTCACTCCGGCAGGTCGTACCGACTCCAAAAATGAATACACATTCCTTCCGGAATCTATCGACGAGACAATATATCCCTACGACATCGAAGCCAAAGAGACCAACTTCGTTTATGAGAATGTCAAAAACCGCATAGACCTGCGCACGGAATATGCGACCGACATGAACAGCGGGGATCTTATGGTCTATGACAAATATTACTATCATTACACACCCGATCCTTCAGGTGTCGGAGCAGTCACAATGCCTGAATCCATACTCAATGTCCGGCAGAACGGAGACAACATAATAATTGGCGGTCTTGACACCGGCGACAAAGTGACGGTATACGATCTCGGAGGCAAACCGGTGGCAAGCGTAACCGCTTCCGCACCGCGAATATCTACGACCGCCCTTACACCGGGCACATATATCGCGGTCTCACCGACGGGCGTGGTAAAATTCAATGTAAAATAATCTTTATCTTTTAAGGCGTTGAAACCTGTAAGGTTTCAACGCCTTAAAAGATATTCAGCAATATTCAGTCTTCCTGTCCATTTTTAAGAATGGATCGTTTTATTCTTGACAAAGACTGTTCGGTTATTCCGAGATAACGAGCCACTACCCGTGAAGGCAGTTCGCGGAAGACCCTTCTCGGCAGATTCTTTACAAGTTTGAGATATCTTTGTTCCGCACAGTCCGACAAGATAAATGTTTTCTCCTCACTATACAAAATGTAATTTTCAGCCATGCCATACATCCATATCGCGAACTCATGGCTGGACATCAGATAATCACGGACCACGCTGTCAGGAATCTTAAGCGTTTTTGTTGTGACCAATGCCTCCCACTGCATAAACGAAGGTCTCGCCTGAAAAAAAGAGCCTCCGTGCAGCAACATCGTACCCGGTGTCGCCAGACCGTGCATGATCACCTTGTTGCCGCTCACATAGGTCGATCCAACAAGTCCATCAATAACAATATAGACATCCCTTAGTTGTTTCCCCGGCTGCATTATAACCTCCTGTCTGGAAAATATCTTTACTTCCCCCCTATCGAAAAGCGGATCGAAAAGCGCATATGACGAAGGCTTATACAAACTCTCCGATTCGGCCAGCAACCGCTTAGTATCACGAATCTCCTGTTCAGTCAATTTTTCCATATCAGAATCCATTCCTAATGATATATGACACCAAATTAGCAACGTTTCATAAACTACAAAATTTATACCCCGTCTTGCTCCTTTTTATCCAAAAATAACCCAAATGGTTAAAACCGATTGCCCAAACCAATCATTTTTATTACCTTTGTATGCGGATTAGCTTTTAATCCGATTGATTATTGATTGTAAAATGTTTGAACCGACTTTCTATTATTCCGTTGTCGGAACCATGATAGCCCTTGCGGTCGTAGTGTTCTTCGCTTTGCAGCGTGTCACCGCCGGCTATGGGATGATGTACACAAAAAAATGGGGTCCCGTCATAGGGAACCGGCTCGGATGGATAATCATGGAGGCGCCGTCATTCATTGCCATGCTGATGTTCTGGCTGTCAAGTCCCCGGGCCGCACAACCGGCTCTTGTCGTTATGGCGTCCCTTTTCGAAATACACTATTTCCAGCGCTCCTTCATATTTCCCTTCCTGATAAGAGGAAAAGGTCACATGCCTGTGGCAATAATAATCATGGGTATTCTGTTTAATATTATAAACGCATATATGATCGGCGGATGGCTTTTCTATGTCAGTCCCGCGGACGCATATCCCGTATCATGGCTTTCCGGCCCGCTCTTTATTCTCGGAACACTGATATTCGTATCGGGAATGATCATCAATATAGGTTCCGACAGCATAATCCGGGGGTTACGCAAACCGGGCGACACCCGCCACTACATACCGCAGGGAGGGATGTACCGGTACGTGACATCGGCAAATTATCTGGGAGAATTTACCGAGTGGATCGGTTTCGCCATACTTACATGGAGCCTGGGAGGGCTGGCCTTCGCCATATGGACCTTCGCCAATCTCGCGCCCCGAGCCCGCTCGATACACTATAGATATATATCTGAATTCGGTGATCGATATGCGTCGTTAAACCGAAAATATATTCTGCCTTTCATCTACTGAAAGGCACCAGCTTAAGATACATGAAACTATTCACACCTGCGAAAATCGGCCCCGTAGAACTCCGCAACCGCACCATACGTTCGGCGGCTTTCGAGGGAATGGGCCGTGACAACGGACCCACCGACATGCTTCGCGACTACCACCTTTCTGTCGCACGGGGAGGCGTCGGGATGACAACTCTCGCCTACGCGGGAATATGTCGCTCCGCTCTCTCTTTCACCACCCAGCTCTGGCTGAGGCCCGAGATTGTTCCCGAACTCCGTGAGATCACCGACGGAATCCACGAGGCAGGTGCAAAGGCATCCATCCAGCTGGGACATTGCGGCAATATGACCCACCGTTCCACCACCGGAAGCACACCGGTAGGAGCCTCCACAGGATTCAACCTGTATTCCCCGACTTTCTGCCGGGGTCTGAAAAAGGACGAGATAAAGCAGATCGCCCGTTTCTTCGGAGACGCGGTCCGCACCGCACGTGACGCAGGGTTCGACTGTGTCGAGGTCCATGCAGGACACGGCTACCTGATATCCCAGTTCCTGTCTCCTTATACCAACCGTCGCCGGGATGAATATGGGGGCACCTTGCAGAACCGCATGACATTCATGAACATGTGCCTCGAGGAGTCCCTCAAAGCGGCCGGCTCCGACATGGGCGTGATAGTGAAAACCAACATGCGTGACGGTTTCAAGGGGGGACTCGATATAGATGACTGTCTTGTGGTGGCCAGGGAGATCGAACGGGCCGGAGTCCACGGCATAGTACTCTCAGGAGGATTCGTCAGCAAAGCCCCGATGTATGTGATGCGGGGAGAGATGCCGATATACTCCATGACATATTACATGAAGCAGCTCTGGCTCAAATACGGAGTGCGCATGGCCGGGAAATATATGATTCCGACCGAACCTTTCAGACCGCTTTATTTTCTTGATGACGCACGCATATTCCGCAGAGAGCTCAGGCTTCCGCTGATATATGTAGGAGGTGTCATCGACCGAAAGGGTGCCGATACCGTATTGGATGACGAGGGTTTCGATTTCGTCCAGATGGGCCGCGCCTTACTCAACGAACCGGACTTTGTGAACCGTATGCGGGAAGCCGGTGACAGCAATCACAGGTGCGGGTGCGATCATGTGAACTATTGCATTGCACGCATGTATTCACGCGAGATGGCATGTCACAAGCATTGTACGGACCTTCCTCCATCCATAATAAAGGAAATAGAGAAAATAAAGCGCAGAAATGGCACGGAATCATGATCTGAAAGGACAAATGGCTGTAGTGACAGGCGCAAGCAGCGGTATAGGTCTTTGCTTCTGCCGCACACTCGCCGCCCGGGGCTGCGATCTGTTCATGATATCCAACCAGACAGGACTGCTTGAACGCTGCGCAGAAGAGATAGCGGATACTTTCGGAGTCCGTGCGATTCCTTTTTTCTGCGATCTTACGGCCTCAGATGCCACCGCACGGATCATAGACCGTCTGGACACCGACGGCCTCGACCCTGACATACTTATCAATAATGCCGGCATATTTTCTTTTCTTCCCGTAACTGACACTCCTGAAGGCAAACTGAAGTGCTTTATCGACCTGCATGTCTCGGCTGTCACAATGCTCAGCAGAGCCTTTGCATCGCGTTTTGCAAAACGTGGAGGAGGCCGCATACTCAACATGTCGTCGATGTCCTGCTGGATGCCGATGCCGGGCCTGGCGATGTATGCAGCCACAAAATCATATATACGTGTATTCACCCGATCCCTGCACTATGAGATGCGCGACGCCGGAGTGTCTGTGACTGCAGCGTGTCCGGGTGGGATCGCGACCGATCTTTTCGGACTGCCGAAAAATCTTCAGAATCTCGCATTGAGACTCAAAGTGCTGCAGACACCAGAGAAATTCACACAAAACGCCGTCCGAAAAATGCTCAAGGGGAAAAAGCAGTACATCAACGGATGGCTGAACCGCATTTCCATTGTTTTTGTGGCAGCCATGCCCACGTGCGTCCGCATGGCGGTAAAACACCGTATGCTCGACAAAAACATCACACGACCCTGATTTGTTGAAAAAAAGCAGACCTCTCCCGCTGTCGTTCAAATTTTATTACTTGTTATGCCCAACCGTTTAGTCGAAATAATACCGGCCCAGGCACGTCGGCTCGGAAATCATGAAGCCTACCGTTTCTGCTGGCGAAAGGATGGCGAATGGCTCTCTACCTCCTGGTCGGAGTTCGCAGTCCAGATTGATGTGGCTGCAAAAGCCCTCGCTTCTCTGGGACTTATCGAGAAAGACACTATAGCTATATGTTCTCCCAACACTCCGCAGATACTCATCACCGAGTTCGGAGCTTTCCGTAACCGTATAGCCTGCATTCCCATTTACGCAAGCAGTGTCCAGTCGCAATTTGATTTCATAGTCCGTGACGGAGGAGCCAAGGTTCTGTTTGTGGGAGACAAGCATCAATATCCCATGGCTTACAGACACTGGAAGGCTAACCCAGAGATCAAAAAGATTATTGTCTTCAAGAATGACGGGCTGCAGCTTTTCGATGACGATACGGTGACGGTCTTCTGGGACGATTTCGTGCGTCTCGGCATGAACGCTCCCGAGGAAATCGCCAGAGAAGTCGAAGCCCGTACAGGTAGAGGACTTCCCGACGACATGGCCACCCTGATATACACTTCCGGAACCACCGGTGAGCCTAAAGGCGTGGTTATCTCCCACTCCAATTATGATGCCGCTATCGAAAAGCACATAAAGATGCTTCACTCCATCAAAGACTCGGATCTGTCCATGTCTTTCCTCCCCATGTCGCATATCCTTGAAAAAGCTTGGTGCTACTTCTGCATATGCCGTGGAGTTTCTATTGCCGTCAACTACGACCCGCGTATCATAGCAGACACAATACATACGGTACATCCGAATCTTATGTGTTGCGTGCCGCGGTTCTGGGAAAAAGTATATGCCGGCGTCAAAGAAAAGATCGAGGCTATGTCGCGCCTGCAGAAAATGATGATCAACCGCTCCCTGAAAATCGGAAAAGCCCGGAATCTGAAGTATCTGCGCACCGGACGCAATGTGCCCTGGCTTCTGGAGAAAGAATACAGGTTCTGGGACAGGCATATATTCTCGAAACTTAAACTCGCGGTAGGAATTCCCGACCCTAATTTCTTTCCGACCGCCGGAGCACCTCTTTCCGACAAGATATGCGAATTTTTCCGATCCATAGGCATAGATATCATAATCGGTTACGGCCTGTCGGAAACAACCGCGACGGTATCGTTCTTTCCTCAGGTAGGTTATGAGATAGGTACGGTAGGCGTACCTCTTCCGGGACTTAAGGTAAAGATCGATGACAACGGAGAGATTCTTGTGAAAGGTGCTACCGTCACTCCCGGATATTATAATAATCCTGACGCCAACGCGGCCGCATTTACAGACGACGGATACTTCCGTACCGGAGACGCAGGCTATTTCACACCTGACGGCGCCCTTGTACTGACCGAACGTGTCAAGGATCTGTTCAAGACATCAAACGGCAAATACATTGCCCCCCAGATGATGGAGAGCCGACTCGCCGAAAACAAATATATCGATGAGGTAGCCGTAATAGGCGACCGGCGAAAGTTTGTGACAGCTCTTGTGGTTCCCAACCTGTCGCAGTTGCGCGTATGGGCAAAATCAAAAGACATAGAGGCCGAGGACTCCGAGACGCTGATGCAGGACAAAAGAGTCATGTCATTTATCATGTCCGAGATAGAAGCTTATCAGAAAGACATCGCGGACTTCGAAAAAATCAAACGGATAACACTGTTGCCCCATCATTTCTCGATCATGAACGGCGAGGTGACAAACACCATGAAAGTCCGCCGGCCAATCGTTGCACGCAACTACGCCGATCTAATAGAGCGCATGTATTCCGACCAATACCCCCTTGCCTGAACATACGAGGCTCCCGTCTTTCTCTATATAGCTAAGACGGGAGCCTGATTCATGAATTGTTTTATAATTAACTACTTACCGTTTTTATCGGTTTATTATCTTCGTTCGTGATACTCTGCCGTCCGAGTAACTGTCTATTCTGATCAGAATGCCACTGGCATAGGGAGTCGCCTTGATTCCGTCAAGAGTGAAATATTCTGTCGATACGATCATATCATCTTTCACCTCTGTCACCGATGAATTATCTGCGCGTGCCGATGCAGTATTGAATACTTTGCAACCTGTCCGGTCCGAAGGATCATATTCTCCTATAAACGCCACGATCTCAAGATTCCCGACGTTCCAGTCGGGAGACACTTTTACAGTGTACTCTCTCTCAAACTCACCATTGTCAAGGTCTACAGGATCACCGAAAATCTCCGTGACATTGAGTCTGTTTACATGAGAATGAGTAAAATCCTCAGAGGATATGCCGGCTTGCTCTCCTTTGAGACCGTCCTCGACAATAAAGATATTTATTCTCGGTTCGGGACAGACGGCTTTGAACAACGGAAGAGCATCACCCGTCACCTTTATTTTCATTTCAGATTCAGAATATACAGGCAAGACATTCAAAGTTACGAAAGCCGGAACATCAAGTGCCTGAAGGAAGCGAAGCTCGAAAGTATCGATATACCCGATACTTTCCATAGGCACTTTATTCCCCGGCAAAGCCGTGCGGTCAAGCATTACGGCCGGCGCGGAGGTTCCTTCCTCGGCAGGACCGTAAAACCATTCCAGTGCATAGTCGGCTTCGACCGTAAAATCATCTTTTTTATAACCTACATGATGTGCTATCACGGCCATTTTTCCGGGATATTTTTCCGCACATGAATGAATGGTGCTTATGGCTCTCGGACAATTCCCGCATTTCTGACCGGTAAATTCCTCTATGAGAACTTTACGAGGTCTGGTCTCAGTATAAAAGCCCATAAAGGCATCTCTGCTGTTATTGGAATCAATTTCATCCTTGTCACTGAGAATAGTGGCCGAGACAGGTGCGGGGACATCACTCTCAATCCCGGCTTCAGTCGATTTGAGATCCGCAGACAAAGTGACTGTCTCTCTAAACATCGGCCACTTGTCGCTGTGAAGCAGATATTTTCCGTTGCCTACGGTATATTCTACATCAAAACCGTCTCCAGTCCCAAGCGCGTTGCCGGTAATGTCAATATTCATTCTGACAGTGCCACCTTCCGGTGCCACCGGAGAATCAAAACGCACCCGTGTGATTTCAATATCCGTACCGGGAATGGACGGGTGACTTACTATAAGTTCGACACTCAGCACTCCCTTTTTATTGGAAGGTTCCTCCCAGTTGCCGTTCTTGGCTATGTAAAGCCCCCCTTCGATACTCTCTCCCACAGCCGATATGCACTTTACCGATTTTACCTGTGAGAATGAATAACCTACAAAAAAAGGATTCCCGTCAATAGCCAAAGGTTCATCGAGTGTAATCTCGTTCCATCCCGCTGATGGCGAGGCTGAAGCCTCACGGAGATTTCCACCGTCGAGCGACGGGCGTATCCACGCATTAAATCCTTCCATCCCCTCTGCATTGACCAGTCCGACACGTATTCCCGTTATCATGCCTCCCGAATAAGGAGCAAGAAGTTCCTGGGGAAATTTCAATGCCGCGCCGACCTCGCAATTGCCGGCCTTGGCTATACCTGTCGACGCTATTTTCCCTTCACACGGACCCACATAGATGGAAGCGGCATTGGCCACGGCGCATATCCACGCCACAGCCAACACCATTGTGATTGTTCTGATGAATTTCATCGGCACAAGACTTTAAACGATTTGCCACCGGTCTTGACTATACATATACCTGTTCCGACATTAAACTGTGCGTAAGTCGCGGCAGTCGCCCCGATCTTCATACCTGTGGCTGAATAGACTTCTATGGAGCTTCCTTCATTATTCCACACTTCAAGCACTCCGTCGGAAGAATAGACACGCACTCCGGAAAGATTTGACATGATATCCTTCACACCGCTGCCGGCTTTTACAGTCACGCTATTTGACATCTCTCCGGTGAATGTGTCACTGTAATACGGCAATACCGCGTAGGTGTAACTGTGTCCTTCGTCAACCGGAGTACTGAAACGGGTTGAAGTCTCGTTGTATGCTGCTCTTTTGGAAATGAACGGAATCTCGATGGATTCTCCTGCGTTAAGCGTCTTGGTAACTTTAAGATTAAGCAACGCGAGCATGGTCTCGTCTTCGGTACAATCTCCCAGACGGATAGCGAACCGGCTGTTCTCTTTACCCCCCGATATTTCCTCTTCAAACATCCCCGGGACACCTTCTCCAAATTCTATTTCAACCGGATTTTCCATTTGATCGGAACTGTCAAGAAATCCGGCCTCAAGGATTATGTCGCCTGCAGCGCTCAATGCCATACCCGACACAGTCACTTTGCCGTCATTGCCGGAAAAATCCGCGACAGGTGAAATAAGAGTTCCGGGTATTCCCATGGCGGCATACATATTGGTCAATACAAGACAAGGCATATCTTCAGCAAGATAGAACAAAATGGAAAGATCTGTCTGCCATCCCGAACGACTGAGCAACATGTCAAGATTGCCCATTCCCAACAACGGGGACACCATAGCCGGGTTCATATCCGTATATTTCGTCGGAATGCCCTTGAAATCCTCATCGATGACAACCACTTCTTCCGTCTCTGCGGCAACTGTTTTCTGAGTAGGTGCGACAAGATAATTGAGCGCACCCAAAGCCGGTGTCCAGTTGGCCGTAAATCCATCGGCTGAAATATCGGAAGCCTCGAGGGCCTCGCATTCCCCTATCTCATCCGGTATGAGTTCTCCGGTCCAGTGACCCGGATAGGAACTCTTGTCTCCGTCAAGTGCCGTAACATATATGATCATCTGGTCCGGCATATCATCCTGCGGTTCTATCGTAAGTTCAAACTCATCGACATTCCCGCATTCCTCTTCTCCGAACAAACGTGCGTCAAACGATTCGGTAGCTGCCACACGATAACCGGTGGCTCCCGCGACTTTCTCCCATTTCACAAGAATCTTGTCTGCAGCCGTACGGATTGCAGAAACGACTTTAGGCATGGCAAGAGGATATTTCACCTGCTCTATTTTTATGTCATCTATATACACCTTTCCTTTCCAACCGAAAAGCATGGCAGAAGCACCTTCCGTCCCTCCGGTAAGAAGCCATTCGCAATCCACCCATTCATTATATTTAAGCGGCAGCGCCGAAGCCGATATAGTAGTCGAGGCTATCTGATCTAAGAAAAATCCCTGTAAGAGCTGATCCTGTGCATCGGGATTGGCGTTCATTGCACGACAGGAGACTTTCCAGATTCTGTCACCGTCAGAAACATCCACTCCACGTGTCATCACATATCCCGGATCCGGCTCCGATATATTTCTAAAGCCCTCGTATGCCGTACCGCCCGCCTGATGAACGAGATATATCGTAGTGCCGCTTTCTTTAAGAAGCGAAGAATCATCGGAATCAGGCTCGGGATCGGCTTTAGGATTACCGACCTCTCCTTCTGTAAAACCGGAAAAATCCTCATGATAACGTGTCTCCACGGTATAATTGTCTGACATGGTTATCTTGATAGGACGTTGCTTCATGGCCTCGAGAACTTGTGTGGCTGTAAAGGCACTTCCTCGGGGTGTTTTCAAAAAATTCAGGAGTTCCGCAGGAAGAGTTTCTTCAATATTTGTCTCGATTCCGCCTACTTCATTTTTTTGCAAGCCGGGAAACCTTCCGTCAGCGAATACTGTGGTTGCAAACACTGTGGCAGACAGCGCCGCAGCTGTAAATAGTAATTCTTTTCTCATAGTCTATGTTTTTATGTTTATTAAAACTATCTATATGGCTATCTATCTAATGTAGTCAGTCATTATCTTTTGGGTCGCAAATTAAGTTTAAATCTTATAAGATTGACAATTTTACAATAGGGAAAATAACCTACAAAGCCCGTAATATATAATAAAAATTATCTACAATATATAACTAACACTCTGTTTTACAGCTATAATATAATCTACAATACAGATCTTGTCCGACAAGCATATGCAATTATCAAAATGCTTTTAAAAATGCCTCAAGGCTTTCATCCTGATTTAATCCAAGAGATTTACGGAGCCTATAACGGGCCTGATTGACGGATTTTGCCTGAATACCGTCGAGCAATGATATCTCACGTGGCGTAAGACCCAACCTGAGATAGACCGCTATGCGCAGATCTGTAGATGTAAGTTTAAATCCCGACTTTATCAGTCTGTCACGAAAAGCATCAAGTTCATTGCGGGCTTCTCCGAGAATGTCACTTTGCATCTCCGGGAACCGGTTCTGCATCAGTTCGGCAAGAATTATCCTGATCTTTGAGTCTATACCGGGATTGCCGGTATTTCCGATATTTTTTATCTCGGACCTGAGCCGGTCAATCATAGGATTGACACTGTTATAGAAAGTATCCAGTACATTTAGTTGATGACATAAGGAAGAATATTTGCGTGCCATTGCCTCGCATTCGGCATTTTTGTCTGCAAATTTAAGTTCTTCCTCTCTCAAAGCCTTGTCAAGTCTCTTATTTCTTTCCAAGAGATCCTCATCAGCGGATCGCGCACATTCTCCATCGACAGACGGCGTGAATTCATGAACATCGGAATCAGCAGCTTCCTCCCTACTCCCGCACACCGTCTGTAACAATCGTGTCTTTTTTTGTTTCCTGAAAATAATAAATAAGATCCCTATTATAAACAACGCTACAATAACCGACATTACAGTAAACCGCATACCGCTATCGGTCGATCTGACAGATCTGTTGGCAGAGGCATCTGTGACGACATGCCGCTCGCACCATTTCAAAAGCCGGTTGCCGGCTTCAATATCCGTGTAGATACTTCTGCTGCGCTCCCTGCTTATGGCTTTCAATTCCTTGTTTTCCCCATTCAAAGAATTAAACGCCATGATATAGTCTTTCTGCATCGAATATGCTTCGCCAAGCACGCCATAGGCTTTTACTGCCTCGTCACGGCTGTCATGTTTTCCGGCATATTCCAGAGCCTTGGAAGCGTTGACAATAGCAGCGCTGTAATCACCGGAACGTAAATAATAATTTGCCAAAGCATTATATTGTGCTGCAAAAAGATATTGGAAATTATTCTTTACAGCGACTTCCAGAGCCTCTTTCAATAAAGCCAGTTCCTGCTGTGAATTTGTCTCGAGCTCATCGCCATATGTGGCGCTTAGAGCGAAATAAGACGCGTATCCCGGTTTTTTAGACACGGACACGATCGTATCGTAATAGGCCCGAGCCCGATACCGATTGTCGGCCGACAGGTAGACCCGGCATAGATTCATGCAGCATTTCAGCCATTCCACAGTATCTCCTTGCTCTTTATAATAACGGGAGGCGGATTTAAGAATCTTCTCACATTCATCATAATTTCCCTGAGGCATAAGAACTCCGACTTTCGCAGATTGTAAGAAATGAAACAGTTTTAGATCCGAAGGATCACAATATGTCTCGGCAGCCGATATGAACGGTCCTGCCAGATACCATTCCCGGTTCTGTATCAGAAACCACGCATACTGAGTCAACGCTGACGCACAATAAGAACGCATCCGTTCCGCAGGTGTGGATTTATAAAGTTGCGAAAGATAATATTCGAGTCGCGACGCATGTGTAAGGTCAAGTTTATAGGGATTATTCTCAATTATTGCTGTCCGATAAAATTTTTTTAGGCAAGATAAATTAGGGCTGATTCCA
>ERZ791744.1190-NODE-1190-length-18462-cov-5.758027_pt1 | contig 18462 bp, 17 predicted proteins | sample MGYA00510039_ERZ791744 | MGnify/ENA primary metagenome ERZ791744 (study PRJEB30046, sample SAMN00791969) | human gut metagenome | study: EMG produced TPA metagenomics assembly of the A metagenome-wide association study of gut microbiota in type 2... | reverse complement strand
TACATTGAAATCAACACTACGGAAGATACCGCAGTAGCGGGCTAACCCCCGCTACAAACCCCTTTGACAGTGTGTTTTCCTAATAGGCGCTAATCATATGACAACAACCTGTCCATCGCCACTTATATCTGTTTTAGGATAGCGCTCTTGCAAGAACTTTTTTACTTCTTGGAGTAATGCACTTTGTCCATTTGATTCATATGCATCAAATTTCTTATATGTATCAGATGGTAAGTCAAACAGAATATCAAGATCACTGCTACCTTTTATTGCTGTCTTTCTTCCTACAGAGCCAACGATATACAAATGGGAGGTATCATCGTTATCTAAATCGTAATATACACTATTTAATTTCTTGGCGATAGATTTTGAGGACTTTTCCATTTCGTCAAAGTTATCAAGTTCAATGTTTGAACAAAGGACATCAAATCCGCCAACCTTAGTTGCTAGTGCCATCGACATACTCCTTTTCCTTTATGGTTCCCTTGAGCGTGGGAGGTAGAAAACGATCTATTTCATCATTTGTATAAGTGTAATCCTTGTTAGTTCCGAGTGCTATTGACGCAGCTACAACAGCATCATCCGTTGTTGATGGAGCTGAAAGATACAGAGCATTAAGCGTTTCTTCAATCCCATGGAATTTTTCATCCAGTTCGTTAACAGACTTTTCCCGCATATGAATTTCTCCAATTAGATGCAGAAGTTCGTTGCGAACGACAAGAAAATGTTCTGCAGCATCTTTATGTTGCTTTTCCATTGCTTTCAAATCAAAACATTTTAGGTATGTTGTTACGGCAGTTGTAATGAACGAAAGGATAACGGTTGCAATCTTTAGTACGAAAGAATCTTGGTCCGCAAAAATCGAAACTGCTCCGCATGATGTTGCAGCAGCTAATATAACGTTGATGTTTTCGAGGTGTCTATAGCGAGTGGCATAAATATCAGCCTGCTTTATTTGAATTTTATGAGTCCAAACTACACTCGCGTAGTTTTGCCGGACAACATCTAGCAATACTTGATACTCGTTTGTGTTATCGCTCATGAAAGCCTCCCCATATTACGAGAAATCTAAATATTGTGGAATTCGGAATCTTATTCCACATCTTATTGTGTTTTCATCAGCATATCACTTTTGCAACGAAATGTCAAATACTCCTATGATATGAAAAATGCACCCGTTCATTTGAGCGGGTGCATCTGTGTAACTACAGTAGCAAATTGGTTTGCTGAACTGGAAGACTTTCAAGAATATGCGTTTTCATAATGGTGCTGCCTGCGTACATTTCATACTTGATTCCGCTGGCTGCTGCCATTTCCAGCGCAGCTTCCTTCTTTGCCTGAACAACAACGTCATCGATTTTGTTGTCGCCCTTCACCTCAATCAGTTGGTAAGTGCCGTCCTTCATTTTGGCGAGGAAGTCAGGGTAATACTGCCGGATGCGACCGGATTCCGGATCATAGTAGTATACGGAGAGATCACCTTGGTTCGAGGTGAACATTCCGGTAAAGTACACTTCCTGTACCTTATCGCTCTTGATATATTGGAAGAAGCATTCCTTTTCGGGAAGCGAATCAAAGCAGTATGTATCCGCATGGAAGCTCTTGAGCACTTCATCTGGCGTAAATCCGGGGTATTTATTCGTAATCACGAGATCATCCTTTGCGGAGAACTCATAATACGCTGCATCCTTCGGCTCACGGAGCAGTACAACATCTCTATCTTCCGTCTTCTGGATTGCGGTTACATCAAACAGTGCATGGAAAACTGTCGGGATGATAATATCGTCCAAAACAGCATTGTATCGATTGACATCTGCCAGAATCACGTCCATTCCATCTTGTGCTTCGCGTAGGATTTTTGCGGCGAGGATGCTGGAAATGTTCAGATACCGTGCTACTTCACCAGCAAGTGAGAACGCACTGTACTGCATTTTGACCTGATACTCGTCTGCATTGCTCTGTTTTGTCGATGTGTCATTGGCAATACTGTCACGTTCGTACATGACACTGGAATATTTGGACAGGTCGGCACCTACCAAACCAAAGTCCACCGGCGTAGAATACACCTTGCTGCTAACAGTATACTCATGCCAGACACGTTTCAGTCGAATGGATCTCGGAGGTGGAAGAACACGCACTTGATATTTGTGACGATCATCCGTACTGGTGTTTTTGATGTCACTGATTTCCATATTGAAGTTCTTATGGAGCTCATCATCAAGAGTGTCGTAGTTCTCCTTGGAAAGGAAAACCGTTGCAGTCAACCGCTCGTCCGTGATAGCTCGGAGACACCGCATAGTCGCTTGGAGTACAAAAATTTTCGATTTCGGGCTGCGATAGAGTGCAACACCAAACAGGGAGCGACAGTTCCAGCCTTCTTTACCTTTTTCGACCAGAACAACAAACTGTTTTTCGTTGCCCTCACTTCCAGGAACATCCAGATTATTGAAATTTCGAATATCCTCATCCTTCGTGTATTTGGAATCGCCCACATTCAGAAGGATAGATGTCGTTGGAATTTCAAGACGTGTTAGAATTTCTTCCAATGCGGGTACTACTTCGTTTACTGCTTCATCTACATTGGCGGCATAAATTGCAAGCTTCGGATTCAGATTATCGTAGATTCTTCCTCCATATTTCTGCCAGAACTTTGTGACCGTAGCATTCAAGAACTCATCACTCTTGACGTTTTCAAAGCCAATCGGATCAGCATCTTTCAGATATCCATTCCAAATAGATTCCCGCAACCCGTAGGCATAGACAACCTCTGGAAGAAGCTGATTTTTCACATATGGTGTACCTGTGTAGTTGTAGCACGCAACAATCGAGGTATTAGCAGCCAGCAGGTTGATCGTGTCGCGGAGACTGGTTTTGTTTGCGCCGCTGGAGCGAATTTGTTTTTCTAGATCCGCACCGAACAAATGATGCGCTTCGTCAACATACACACCCAACTGCGGCAAACGGCAGAGCTTTTTGAATCGCTGATTGTCCATCAGCGTGGAATCGTCCCAAGCATCATCTTCAGAATCGTCACCACCATAAACAGCGGACAGCAGAGAACTGTTGCTGCCAAACAGTACCTCTCCCGGAGTGGCTTCCTTACGTTTTTTCTTGATGATGATTTTTTGTGTATTGGAAATAATAATGTTGAAGTCCGAATCATCAATCGTGTGCAGAACGGTTCCGCTTTCATCCAGAAAGTGAAACTTGATATTAGAATCCAGCACACGTGCATATTCCGGAGGAACGACCTTCGTCTTGTCAAAGATCATAATCTCACGCAGGGATTGCAAAACCGTTTTGTCCGGCGCAAACACCAGAGCATTGTGGCAAAAACGCTTATCTTTCGGATATTTTTTTGCGAGCAGAAACTCATAGAAGATACAGGTGCCCATCAGGATGGTTTTACCCAGACCCATGGTCAGAGCATAGATATAGTTCGGGTAACTTTCCCTGTACTTTTTCATTTGCTTAAACAGGACATCGGTCTGCTTTTCTGTCAGTGCATCGCCAAGACGAAGCTGACCGTTGGAATAATAGGACGCTTCTGAAAAACGGTTTCGCTTATTCCTCCAGTCATCAAACAATTCATAAACTTGCGCATTGTTCATGAATTCTTTTATGAAAACATACATTTCCAGTGCTTCAAACTGGGGCTTGCGCAGAAAAGCATTTTTGTTTTCGTCCTTGTCATTATAGGACAGAAATTTCCGGGTCAAATCATTATAGCGCGAGCGGATTTTACCACGGTTTTCCGAGTAGAAAAACCACAGTTGTTCGTGAAATGAAAAGTCGGAATCGTATGTACTAGCCACTCAGCGCACCTCCACTTCCAAGGATTCAGAAAGTAGATCGGTGATTTTCACTTTGATCGTGCCCGCATCCTCCGGGATGTCGTACACTCCCTTTACCAGCTCGTTCTTCTCTGGAATGTCGATCGTGCGGGGCTGCATAACAGCACCATCGTAGTTCCAGTCGATCATCACAGAATCAACGAGTTGTCGCCACTCTTCAACATATTCTTTCTGAAGAGAGAGTTTTTGCATCAAGTTCATGGGGAAAAATTCACGAATCACCAATTTATTGCCTTCACGGACAATTTCTGCTTCGGAATCTCGTTTCAACTGCAAGTCGGCTTTATCACGCAAAACGTCCAGTATCTGCACATCGACCTTGTAGTTGGACAATTCCTGCTCCAGAGATCCCTTCAAGTCCGGCTCATGACCCATACACACGATTGTCATGTGTTCCACGGGTTGATTCGGATTTTCTTCTTTCCGCTTTTCATAAGTAGCATATGGCAAGTTCGCCAGAAGCTCTTTGAGGTCAGCTTTCGTTGCAATGCGGTTGACAGGCATGATTTTTACCATCCGTCCATCCAGTTCGCCGTCCCAGACATTACTCTGCGGGAAGGGCTGAATTTCCAGAGCCTGAATCAGCAGGTCACGGGCTTCTACCGGATTGCGGAAAAAATCGTAGTTATTGACGTTATAGACCTCAAAACCGGTATACTTTGTTTCCTCCTGCATCTGAGTATTAAGCTCATTGGCAACACCCACCAGACGCTTTGTCGTAGTCTGAATTGCACCGAGATTGATGTCTGCGCCAATAAAACGCCTGCCAAGCTTCATCGCAACTGCCTGTGTTGTGCCACTCCCCATAAAGCAGTCAAAGACAAGATCTCCGGGATTCGTTGAAGATTTGATTATGCGTTCAATTAACGCTTCTGGTTTTTGCGTTGGATAGTTTTGTCTCTCCTTGGCAACAGGGTTTACAGGTGGAATATCCGTCCAGACTGAATCAACAATATCACCCTCTACTTCATCAAGATAGATTATGCGTGTTCCGCCACCTGTTGGATTAACATCATCACGATACAGTCGTCCATTTGCATCTTTTTTAAATCTTTTGATATATTCTGGCGAATGTGGTTTGTACTGAACATTCCAAATATAATCAGGTGACTTAGTATATGAATAGATTACATCATGCTTTTGCGGGAATTTTTTTGAAGTTGCTCTTTTGAAACCAAAGTAGCTCCATACGATTTCATTTCGGAAATTGTTTGCCCCGAACACCTCATCAAGTAACAGTCGGAGGTATGCTGAACGATGCCAGTCACAATGTAGATAAATGCTTCCACGCTCGGATAAGAGTTCTCTCAACAAGATAAGACGTTCATACATAAATTGGAGATACTCGTCATTTGTCCAAATATCGCCATACTGCTTTTCCTCAAATGTTGAACTATCGCTTTCTGCTTTACCGACACCTTTTACGTCAATCTTTTTCTTATAGTCAGCTTTGCTATCGAACGGTGGGTCAATATAAATGAGATCAATCTGTCCGCGATATTCTTTTAGAAGGTGGCTCATCACCTGAAGATTATCACCCCAGAAGATTTTGTTCATCCAACCGTTTTGATCTTCGCCATACGTTTCCCGCAGTTGTGCAGGGTAATACTGGGTGGATTTATAAGGTCGCTTGCCCGTCCAACGGAGTTCTGGAAATCCTTTGATGGTTGGCCGCTGTGCAAACTCAAAGGTAAGCTGTTCTACTTCGCTCATTTTTTAATTCTCCTGTTCGTATGGGTTTATTTACTTCTGCAAAAATATTTGAAATCGCAGTTTTTGCAGATTTTCTCATCGTTTGCACAATGGTGAAAATCCTTTTTGAGAATACGTTGCACTGTATCATCAAAAGCTGCCATCGTGCCATCAATCGCCGTTTTGGTGTAGGGGAACGTAACAATTGGAACACCGTTTTCTTCGCCTGTATAGTAAAGATTCATTCGGCTGACTTTCTTTCCGGTACGTTCCTCCACCAGATAAGCATAGATGTTCAGCTGTCGGCGGTATTGCTCCAGCTTTTCACGCGACTTTTCAAGATCGGGTTTTCGCTCTGATTTGAAATCCACGATTTCAACCGTATCGCCTTCGCCCTTGATCAAGTCAATTTTGCCGTCAATGATATAATCCGGCTTAACCAGACTGACATCGACTTCTGCCTGTTGTATCGTGCTCCAATTCCCATGTTGACGGTCAGCATAGCGGATAACTTGCTTCAATGCCGCCTCCAGCTGCTGCGCTGCAAGATAAGAGTGTTCGGTCTTCGAGAGTGAACTGTAATTGGCATCAAACCATTTTTCGATGTTTTCATGCGTGATTTCAGATTCTTCATGCCGAATCGCAGCTCGATGGATGTCTTCTATGGTTTCGTGGACCAACGTACCAAAGAGCATTGCGTTTGCTCTCACGGGCATAAATTCCAGTTCTTTGTAGAATTTATACTGCAAGGCACAGGTATCATAAACCGTAATGTTGGACGTAAAAGCAAATGTTCGCTTGATGTTGACATCTTTGACGGGTTTGAAATTGAATTCTGCAAGCTGGAAATGGTCGCTATCTACAGATTGCAATTCACTATATAGTTCCCGAAAATAATTGCTCGGTGTTCTCTTATCTTCGTCGCAAGTCAAAATCAGCAGATCCTGCGCACGGGAAAATGCAGTATAATACAATCTCCAGAAATCGAAGTATTTCGTCTGGTCGTAAGGTTCGAAGGCGGGACGCTTAAAATATCGGGCTTCAATTTGAAGCATCAAATCATTGTTGCGAGTCCTCGGCACATTGCTGAGCGAATCCACTACTACAATCGGAAACTCCATGCCCTTGGATTGATGAATCGTCAGGAAAGACACACATCCACTCGGTGCGTATTCCGAGTCGTCCTCGTACTCTGTGATGCCACCATCGTAGAGTAACCGGATGTAAAGGTTGAAAAATTTTTCTGTATTGATATTGATATACTTGCCATTCAGGGTATCGACCCGATGCAGGTATTCAAATTTTCCGATGATCTGTGAAAGTTTTGCAAGATTTCGGGATGGTCGAATGTCCACAACACCAACATTCAGGTCTGTGTCCAACATTCCTTGAAACGGCTGATACTCAAAAAGTTGATAGAGTAGCCCCGAGTAGGCATAATCCGTAGTCCCCTGCAAGCCGACATGGATTCTTCCTGTTTGTCGAATCCAACGTAAGAGACTCTTGTTCTCTGGTTTCAAGAGGTGCTCGTTTGCCGGCATTATACACTGACGATAATATGTAATATGTTCAGGACGCAGAGTTGGATAATCTCCATTTTCCAGCCCTTGCACATAACGTGGGAACATCAGCATCAGACATCCCAGCGTCAGTCGCACTTCGTACCTTTCAAAGAACATATCGGAGCGAGGTGAATAAACATTGATTTGATTTTTCTCCAAAAAATCCGCAAGAGCCTTTACTTTTGGATGCTTGACTGAGCTGAAAAGAAACGCAATTTGATTGTAGTCCGTCAACTTTCCAGAATCCTTTAGTCGATGGATAAATTTCAGAATGTTCTCATGCCATTCATCCTCATCATCAACACCTGACAACTTCACTACAGCTGGACTTGATAATTTAACTTGAGTGTGTGCCACGATTTTTTTGTTGTAACGGAATTCACCCCATTGGAACTTAAATTTTGCGCCTTCCGTAGTAGCCATCCACGTATTGTAGAAATCCACAATATCCGTATTGGATCGGTAATTGACCACCAGAGAAACCACCTTGCACTCGCCAGCATTGAATTTCTGCGGAAATTCCAGAATATTTCGAATTGTTGCTCCTCGAAACCTGTAAAGGCCTTGGTCATCATCACCGACAACGCAGATATTTTTCTTTTTACCAGCCAGCAGAAATACAAGCTGTTCCTGAATATAGTTCGTATCTTGGTACTCATCTACCATCAGGTGCGTAATTTTTCTCTGAAGTTCCTCAAGAATCTCCGAGTGTTCTGTCAAAAGACGATAGGTCTCTACTTGAATGGAAGAGAAATCCATCAAATTGTTGTCATTCAGAAGCTTCTGGTATGCCCTCAGAATAGTTCCCATCGCTGAAATTGCTGGGTCAGCATCTCGTTCGAGATCATCCGGCAAAACCAGCTCCTCCGAAAGATTATTGACATACCCACAGATAGCCTCCGATTGTTTCCATGCTCCGCTATCTGGCAGAACTGCATCAACATTCGGAATATTGCGGAACTGGTAGATATTCTGGAATACGGTATACTTCTGATCAAACGCATCCAAAAGACGGTAATTTTTCTTTAATCTTGTGTATTCCAGATTCTCTTTCAAAATGCGAAGACAAAGCGAGTGAAACGTACCAACGTACATTTCATTGACATTTGCAGTAATATTGCGCCGTGCCAACTCGTTTGTAATTCGAGTGATGAGCTCTTTTGCAGCTTTTTCTGTAAAAGTTGCGATAAACAAATTTTCTGGTTGAACACCGCATTCTTCAATCAGATAAATTGCTCGTTGAACCAGAGTATAGGTTTTTCCGGTTCCTGGGCCAGCCGTAATCAGTACGGGGCCGTTCGCAGAGGAGATGGCTTCTTTCTGACCGTTGTTTGAGTTTCCAAAGTCGAACATTACCGTGTACCTCAAAAAGTTCTGTCTGAATCAAAAAAGACGTTGCCAAAAGGTGTACTTTTCTGTAAAAGAGAGACAAAATAATATCTATTTTATAATACCACAAAATCAGGACGTTTTCTACCAACTACCAATGATTTGTCGGATGATATTAGTCGTATGTATAGACGTTGCCAAAAAGTACACTTTCTTGTAAAAAGAAGCGTTTACAAAAAAGTAGCCTTTTCGTAGATTTTTGCACGGTATCGAAAGGTGGACAGCGGCATTCCGCACGCTTTAGCGGCATCTGTACCCGTCATTTTGCCGGAACGCCACTTCTGGTAGACACTGTGGAAGTTCTCCGGCAGGGGACTGGGCGGACGTCCAAAGCGGACTCCCTTGCTTTTCGCTGCCGCAATGCCCTCTGCCTGCCGCTGCCGGATGTTGGTACGCTCATTCTCGGCTACAAAAGAAAGCACCTGCAAAACGATGTCGCTCAAAAAAGTGCCCATCAGGTCTTTGCCACGCCGGGTGTCCAGCAACGGCATATCCAGCACCACAATGTCTGCGCCCTTTGTCTGGGTGAGCAGCCGCCACTGTTCTAAAATTTCCGCATAGTTGCGTCCAAGACGGTCGATGCTCTTGATGTAGAGCAGATCGTCTTTTTTTAATTTTCGCACCAGCCGCTTGTACTGCGGACGGTTGAAGTCCTTGCCGGACTGCTTATCCATAAAAATGTTTTTCTCCGGGATCTTCAGTTCACGCAGTGCAATCAACTGCCGGTCCTCGTTCTGGTCACGGGTGCTGACCCGGATATAGCCATATAAATTCCCCAATAAATCGCCCCCTCTGCTAAAGGTAAATTTCATCGTTCTATGTAAAACGGGCAAAGCATCCCTCTTGACGCTTTGCCCGTTGTTCTTTATTCTACCATAGCAGATCGGTTATCGCTTTCAGGATGCCCCCACAGGCTGGACAGCCAGTGCTGCACCCCTGACCTGATACGTCACCCCGCCAGTTTCGCCCCTTGCTTTCCTCTGGCACACCTCCGGGTGCTGCGCTGCAAGGGCATCAAGCTGCTTCTGCAAGGCGGGATTCAGCGTAAATACGCTGCTTGTCCCGTCCTCGCTGGCGTAGATCATGGTTTCCAGCTTAAACATCGTCAATCAGTTCTTCCTCCTCAGATTCGTCAAAGATGGTCGGTCCCCAGTCCTCGTCCTCCTCGATGTCCCGTGACATTTTCTGCATCATGGTATAATGCTCCATCTCGGAACGGACAAAGTAGAACATCTGGTCGTACCAGTCTGCCAGCGTTTCGTCCTCCAGCTTCCGGCAGAAGTCAAGCACCAGCTTGTTCTGGTCGGGGTCAACCGTCAGCCCGGCAACTCCGCACAGCCGCTTGCGGGTCAACTCCAGATCGGCGCAGCCATAGGTGTAGAGCAGCTTCTTTTCATCAAACGTCAGTTTCATAGGCTTGTTCCTCCGTATTAAAAAAGGGCCTGCCCTGTGCAGACCCGATGTAACAAAAAGACCGCCGTGCGTTGTGCAGGGCGGTCAGAGATGCGATATTGTATCAGACAAAAATCAGCTCAGTCTTGATGATCTCTTCGGCACGGTTGCGGATGCTGTTCATCCGGCGCACCCATTCCAGTTGATTGGCAGCTTTCAGGGCTTCGGTCACGCCCTCAGACTCCTGCATCTGTTGGACGGTCAATGCAAGCTGTTCCTCGGCTTGCTTGTCCAGCTTGGCAAGGTAGCCGCCCAGTTCACCGGACAGGAGCAGTTGGTTGTACCGGATGGGATGCTGCTCCTTCAGATATTTCTTATGTAAGCGACCCCACCGCCCGGTGGGGTACTCTGCCGGGGCTGCTACGGTCAGGTTCGGCAGATAGTGGTCGTTGACAAGGGTATAGTCCAGACCGTTGGCATTGTCATGGATGTGCTTTTTCAGTTCGTTCATGCGGATTCTCCTTTCATTTCTTCAGGCGTTTCAAAAGACGGTTCTAATTGAATGGGGACTGTATCAGCAGGCTCCTGTTGAGCCAGCTTTTTATTTTGGGCATATTGGCGGCAGCGTTCCCGGTTTTTCTGTAAGAGTGCTTCGTACTCTGCTGCTGCTTGCGGGTCAGTTTTAGCAGCTTCTCTCAAAGCCGCTCGTTTTTTCTTGCGGTTTTCTCCAGATGTTTTTTGGTACTTTTTACGCTTGGCTATCTGCTGTTCTGTAATCTTTTTCGCATCGTCGTGGTTGATCTCGATTTGGCTGGGAAAAGTATCGCCAATGAAGTTGAAATAAATGTCGATTTGCTGTTGACGGTAGATCGTCCGTCCGCCGGATGCGGAATGAATCACCACTTTTTCTACCAGCTCGTACAGCATTTCATCTGTCAGCGTTTCACAGTCCTTATATTTCCGAATCAGTTTTACAAAGCGTTTCAGGTCAACTTTCGTTGTTTCAGCGTTGTCCAGTTCTTTTTTCAGTTCCGCCATACGGATTTCACAGCCCGTTTGTTCTTCATCGTACTGTGCCATCAGCCGCTGGAATTGACGTTCCGGGATTTTACCTATAACACTGCTTTCATATAGGCTGCGAATCAAAGTATCAAGCTCATCCATTCTCTTTTGCACAGCGAGCAGTTCTTTTTTGTACTCGTTAGAAGATTGACTGTTCTGGCTTTCCCATAAAGTTCGAAGCTGTTCTGCAAATTCTGTTTCATCCTCAAGGACTTTTTGCGCCATTGCTTTTATTGCCTCCAGAATGGCGTCTTCAATGGTTGAGGTCTTGATAAAATGGGATGTGCAGGAGACGTACATATTACGGTATTTGCTGCACTGCCATGAAGAATCCGAATCGTACACTACATTAGAATCCCGATGTTTGGATTCTGGGCTGGAAAAGCTCATCCGGGAGCCGCAGTCAGCACAGAAAACCATACCCGACAGCCGATGTGTATATGTCCCATCCGGCAGTCTTTTCGGGCAACGTTTCCGAAGACGTTGTGCCTTATCCCATGTTTCTTGGTCGATGATAGCTTCATGAGTGTTTTTGAATACGATTCTTTCTTCCGGGGTTGCAGCGCGGCGCTTTTTTAGCTTGAAGTTTTCACGAATACTTTTGCACAGCACCGTATGCCCAAGATACTCCTGACGGTCAAGAATATAGGTCAAGGTGGTCGTATTCCATCGATAGGGGTCGTGGTACGAATGGTGCCGAGCAGATTCAGGATGATACTGTTCTTCATATGCAGACGGGATCAGCACTTTTTCATCCGAAAGAGTCTGGCCAATTTGTGCAAGACTGGCACCGCTGGCTGCCATATCGAAGATTCTACGGACAATGGAAGCTGCTTTCTCATCTACATGAAGGGTTTGCTTATCACCGGGAATCCGCTTATAACCGTAGGGAATACTGCCGCTGCACCGTTTGCCATCCTGCATCCGCGATTTGAAAACGGCACGGATTTTATTGCTGGTATCCTTGGCGTACCACTCGTTCATGATGTTCAGGAACGGAGTAAAGTCATTGTCCGTGGGATTGGCACTGTCAACATTGTTGTTGATAGCGATAAACCGAACACCCTTTGAAGGAAACTGAATTTCTGTGTAAAATCCAACTTCCAGATAGTTTCTTCCAAAACGGCTCATGTCCTTTACAATGACAGTTGCAATATGCCCGGCTTCGATTTCGGCAATCATTGACTGAAAGCCGGGGCGGTTGAAGTTTGTTCCGCTGTACCCATCATCAGTAAAATGTTTGATATTGTTGAAACCACTTTTGCGGGCGTAGTCTTCCAGATACTTTTTCTGGTTCAGGATGCTGTTGGATTCACCCTGTAATTCGTCATCTCTGGAAAGTCTTTCGTACAATGCCGTGATTTTTCCTTGGTTGGATTTTGCCATAGTTTCACCTTCTTTGTTTTTAGTGGGGTTGCTTGATATGTAACAAAGATACGATATTTTTACTCTCTTGTAAACGCATCTTTGCTTTATCCTTATTCATTATAGCCCTTCGGGTCAGTGACGACATAACTGCTGTGCATTTGCAGAAGATTCGGCTTCAGCCAGAATCGTGTTTTACCGGAACCAGAGCCGCCAACAATCAGCACGTTTTTGTTTCGTGCATTCTTGGGGTCTGCTGGGCGATTGCTCATCATCAGGCGTTCCGTTTTTGTCAGGATAATGTTATCCTCAAACTTCGGAGCCATAAACGGTGCAATATCTGCCGGAGTACCCCACCGGGCAGAGCCGTACTCCATGCCGTGCCGGTACTTCTTTGCATTTTTGCTTCGCAAGTATACGGCAAGCCGTAGTCCTGCGCCGCAGGAAATGCCAATAAGCAAATCCAGCGGGTGCAGACTGGGCAGAGGGTTTGCAAATGCAACCGGGAGTGTACCCATCAGGGATACGATTTTGTCGCCCAACTCCTTACCCTCGGCCAGCCGCCATGCCTCGCCCAGATTGGTCGCCACAAGTCCGATCAGCAGATAGGGCAGGTACAGAGCCAGCAGCTTGGTGAACTTTTTCTGGTTCATAAGCCGTGCTCCTCCTCTTTGTGCCGTACCTTGTCGGGGAGGTTGGCAATGGCCTGTGCCAAATCATGCAGCTTCGCCATCACAGAGGGCCGCTTGGCCTTGTTCAGCACCGATGCCGAATACTCCTTGAATGCAGCGTTCAGAGCGTCCGTGTCCTGCGCCTTGAAGAAAATCAGATACCGGGGTGGAGTGCAGGACAAATCTTTCTGAATGGCGTAGTCGATGTGGTATCGCTTGGCATAGCGGTTAAAGTCCTTGATGCCGGTCTTTTCGATTTCCAGATTGGTCACGCCCCGGTTCTGCCGGATGAGCCGCTTCATGGACTGCTTGCCCTGCGACGCACTCTTGTCGTACTGGCGCAGAAAGAACTGCGCCCCTCTCAGGAGTGTGCGGGCAGACAGCTTTGCGGTAGAGATGGCAAAGTTTATCGTCTTATGCTCGATTTCTTCCTGCATTTCCATCACCTCCAGTGCAGAGAAAGTCAGGCTCAGCGATCAAGTCCGGCATCCTTCGGCGGTGCAGTCTTGCTTTCTTCCGGGCAGACTGCCTCATCCGGCACACGAACAATCATCATCCGATGGCCCAGCCGGATAAAATCTTCCGGCTGATGAAAATGTTCCTCATACTTCTGCGCCAGCTCTGGGGAGAGGGACGCAAAATCTTCCCCACCCAGACCGACCACCAGAAAGGTTCCAGCGACCACATCATAGACTTCGCCGTTTTCATCCCGCAGGGCGCGGTTCAGCGGCAGACCCATCAGCTTCCCCTCATCGTTGTAGACGATGGCTACCGGGTCACGGAACGGGTAACTGGCACCGATGTTGCCGCCGACTGCCTGCTGCAAAGATTTCAGGTCAGGGTCGCTCTCGACCTGCTTCGGGTACTGCCCCGGTGCGATCTCCAGCACCGTCAGGGTGTTCTTTTCCTGTTCCATGCTTGTCCCCCTCAAATTTGATGGTGATTTCCTGTCTGGCACGCGCCGCATTCATCAGGGCTGCGATGAAGAAGCCGCAGAGCGCGCCTGCCTCAAAAAATGCAAAGCCGATGAAAAAGCTCATCATCGCTCCATTTCATCCTTTCGCTTGGGCTTGATTTCCTTTTCGCTTATGGTGGAGAAATCAGCTTCTATGAAGTTCTCGGAATCAAGAACGATCTCGCACCGATTCCATTTTTCCTGTGCAATGGCTTCTGCTTCCTCGCGGGATTCCGCACGAATCTTGACCGTCTTTTGCAGAGTCTCCGTGATTTCGATTTCAAATTCTTTCATGCAGCACCTCATTCCATGCAGACGCAGGGCAGCTTCTGGCCATCGGCCATCAGGGTGACGCTGTGGCGCATCAGGTACTTCTGAAAGAGGTAGACCTGATCGATCGTCAGCGAGATGAACTCGCCATCCATATTGATGCGCACCAGAATGACCGGACCGGTCAGATAGTGCTTGCCCGCCAGTTTCAGCACCTGCGCCGGGTTGTAGCTGAGCAGCAGCGAGCTGTCGGGGATGTTCAGGTACGCATCATCCTCGTCAAAGCAGGGCAGAATGTCGGGAGCCTCGTCCAGCGTGATGACTGTCAGTTCCATATCCGGGGCGATGGCAGCAAAATAGATCTCGCCACTGCTCCTGCTTTCCGACAGTGCCGCACAGATGTGCATATCAATGGTGACTTCCTCGGAACGAATAATGGGATTAGAATCATTTTTCATAGGCATTTTCTCCTTTTTTCTAAAGAAAAAGACCCAACCGGGTCTTTCCAATTCATATCCTGTCAGCGTTCTTCACTGTGCTGACGCTTTTTCTGCCACTGCTCCAGCAGCTTGATGATGGTATCTTCCATCTGTTTGGGCGTATAGCTGCGGGGAAAGTATTTTCTCAGGGTGTCATTTTTGATGGTCACCGTATCAAGCTCGCTCTTTTTCTCCTCGCCCATAATGGCAATGACCGTCTCCGTTGTAAAAGTTCCATCCTGAGCCAGCTTCTTGATACGCTTTGCTTGTGAGACAGAAGGAAAGTTCTGGGTATCATCCATTGCCCGGATCACTTCCTGCTGTTGTTCAGGAGAAAGATAGGAAAGCTCCACGGCAGGGTTGAAGGACACCGTTTTGTTATCTACCATGTCCAACAGTTCGGGAATGAGGTTGGTCAGACGGATGAAACGTCGAACAGTCTCACGACTTTGATTATTCTCTGCGCCCAGCTTTTCATTGCTCCGCAACTTCGACACAACTTGTGTCGAAGTTAAATCTGACCTTGTACCTTGATTTTTCATGGCATCCAACTTCATTTTGTACGCAAACGCTCTCTCGCTGGGCAGAATATGCTCACGCTGCAAATTGCTATCTACCATGAGGATTATGGCAGCATCATCGTCCATCTGGCGCACAATGACCGGCAGGGTTTCCAGTCCGGCCAGCTCCGCAGCGTGTTGACGGCGGTGCCCGGAGATAATTTCATAGCCGCCCTTCGGTCTGGGGCGGGCAATCAACGGCGAAAGCACACCGTACTGCTTGACACTTTCCACGGTATCGCTCATAGAATCATCGTCCAGAACCTTGAAGGGATGGTTCTTGAATGGAAACAGCTCTCCAATCGGAATCTGCTGCACCTGCTCGCGCTGTTCTTCCTGCCGGGATTCTTCGGTGGAAAAAATATCATCGTAGCTGCTCAGACTGGCGTTTACGCTGCTTTTCGGCATCGGCCAGCACCTCCTCGTATTATAAAAGAGTAGTATTTATAGACCGCTCTCCAGCGGTATGCTACACTGTATGGGATGCTGTGGATTGGTGAACACCTCCTACCGCAAAGACGGTTTGACGAAGGCTCCAACCACAGCTTCTTTGTTGAAATGTTAATCAGTTAGATACCGCCAGACGGTTTATTTAGAACGAGGTTACAAGAGCAAAGAAGTCTGTGGTCCTAAGCAGCATTGAATAATATAACGGAGGTATAAAATGGTCTGTGTCGGAATTGATGTTGCCAAAGATAAGCATGACTGTTGCATTCTCGATTCGGAAGGAACGACCCTTGTCGATTGCTTTACCATTCCCAACAACATGGATGGTTTCAAAAGTCTGCTACAAACAATCCAAGACTGCTCTCAAAAATCAGACAAAATAAAAGTAGGGCTTGAGGCTACCGGACATTATAGCTACAACATCCTTGGGTTTCTTCTTGACAATGATCTGCCCGTCTATGTCATGAATCCCTTGCATACCAACCTGTATCGAAAGAGCCTCAGTCTTCGCAAAACTAAAACCGATCGTGTGGATGCAAAAACGATTGCAACTATGCTGTTGTCCGATGTAGACCTCAAGTCCTACACAGATACAGCATATCACAATGAAGAACTAAAGTCACTCACGAGATACCGATTTGATAAAGTTCAGGAACGCGCTAAACTAAAGCAGTCGGTGTCCAGATTGGTTACAATCCTGTTTCCGGAATTGGAACAGCTTGTTTCGTCTATCCACGGCACTTCAATCTACGCACTTCTCAGGGAGTATCCCGGTGCAAAGCAGATTTCAGAAGCTCATCTGACCAGATTAGCTAATATTCTCGTGAAAACATCCAGAGGCCATTACCGAAAAGATAAAGCTACTCATATCCGAGATGCAGCCAGAACATCCATTGGTTCTGTTATGCCTGCTAAGTCTTTGGAATTAAAGCACACCATTAAGCTCATTCAAGAACTTACCTCCGAAATCAATGAAATTGAAGATGCCATTCGGAAAATCATGGATGAATTGAAACCGCCGATCCTTTCGATTCCCGGAATGGGATTTCATTCTGCTGCGATGATTCTTGCAGAGGTAGGGGATTTTTCGAATTTTAACTCTCCTGACAAAGTTTTGGCTTATGCTGGATGTTCTCCCTCCACATACCAGTCAGGAAAACTCACAAACTGCTATGCACACATGGAAAAGCGTGGCTCTCGTTATCTTCGATACGCTCTTTACACTGCAACAAAATACGTCTGTTACTGGAATCCCGTTTTTACTGAATACCTTACCAAAAAGCAAGCTGAAGGCAAGCACTACAATGTTGCCCTATCTCATGCCACAAAGAAACTCGTACGACTGATTTACGCTTTGCAGAAGTCCGGTAAAGCATATCTTGCCGTCACTTGATTTTCTCCAGAGCCTGAGTTAAACCTAAGAACAACTTAGCTGGCGCAGCGAACCCTTGACAAACCGAAGCATTCAAATGCTATTCTGTTTTTGCGAGGGTTGGCTGGGCTTGCTTTGCTGTTCTCTCCGTCACCCTCGCTACTCCAAGGCCAGCATTTGAATGATGTTTGTCATGGGCAGCGGATGGTTGGCGGATTTTTTCATTTTAGGGATTGACTTTTAATAGTTAGTCTTCGTCAGAGATTTATAGGCTTCTGCCACTTTGCCTTTCGGGTCATGGACAAAGATGCTCTTACCCGCCGCGCTGATTTCCGCTGCACGGACGGAGTGGGGAATCGTCTGACCGAACACTTTGATGTGCTTTCCGTATGCCTGCCGGATCAGCGTGTCGATTTGTCGGCCATAGTTGGTGCGGTTATCTGTCATCGTCAGCAGGATACCTTCGATTTTCAGCTTTGGGTTGATCTGCCGATGCACCTTGTTGATGGTCTGCAAAAGCTGTTCCAGACCTTTCGCGGAAAGGTACTGTGCCTGTACGGGTATCAGAGCAGTGTCTGCCGCCGCCAGCGCGTTAATGGTCAGCATCCCAAGGGAGGGAGTGCAGTCCAACAAAATATAGTCATAGTCCTGCTTTGCACTGTCCAAGACTTGCTTCAGCATTTTTTCCCGGCTCATGGTATTGACAAGGGCAACTTCCAGCCCTGCCAGCTCAATGTTGGCCGGGATGAGGTCTACACCCTCTGCATGGTGCAGCACACCTTCACCGGGCGGAATGCACTGGTCGTTCATGGCTTTCTGCATCAGGGTAGAAAGAGTAACGGGCAGTTCGTCCGGCTTCTGCCAGCCCATACTAATGGTGAGTGAACCCTGCGGGTCAGCGTCCACCAACAGAACTTTTTTGCCCTCCATCGCCAGCCCGATGCCCAGATTTTCACAGGTGGTGGTCTTGCCGGTGCCGCCTTTCTGGTTGACGATGGCTATCGTGGTTGCTTTCTTTGAAATTTTCATCACCTCCGATTCGCTAAGTCGTGGTTGGTTTGGTTCTGATAGGAAAGCTGCATGGTGGTGGGTGCGTTGTACAGAGAAGCCAGCAGATATTGCTTCATGTTACGGATTGGGTTGCTGTTCTCTGCAAGGCACTTCAGCATAAAGCGGATATGGTCAGCGTTCAGCTTCATAAACCGGCTGCGTACCACTTCGGCGGGCTTGTCATCCCCGGCGATCCGCAGTATCTTTCGCTTGGTCGCACAGGTGTCCACCAGCAAATCAACGATCTGGTAGATGATGTCCTCATCATCCGGGCAGAGCCGGAGCAGAAGGTCTATCTCCAAAGACTGAGAAAAATATTCTTCCAGTTGGGTGCGTTTGCTC
>ERZ791744.1175-NODE-1175-length-18677-cov-2.557620_pt1 | contig 18677 bp, 15 predicted proteins | sample MGYA00510039_ERZ791744 | MGnify/ENA primary metagenome ERZ791744 (study PRJEB30046, sample SAMN00791969) | human gut metagenome | study: EMG produced TPA metagenomics assembly of the A metagenome-wide association study of gut microbiota in type 2... | reverse complement strand
CGTTCCGTATGTATCCGAAGAACTCAAATCTGCCCCACCGTCAGGACTTCGCTTATGTACGTTGGTTCTAAATTGAGATTTTTCCAGAATCATATAATAAAGAAAGCAGCCGGAAGGCTGCTTTCTTTATTGGTTCTAAATTGAGATTTTTACATTATTATATGATATTGTAGTTAGAGAGAGAACATTACCTGGAACTGTATTCGGTTGTCATGAGCGCTGCCCATGTCCCAGCTCTTTCGGTAGCCGTAGTCATATTCAAGTCCGAGCTGGAAATAAGATGAAAGATTGTAGAACACATTGGCAGCTCCGTAATATCCGTATTTATAGTTGTTGATCTCGCCGTCAGTGGCCTCGTGCTCCGCATAATCCGATACATGCCATATACGAGCCTGCGATCCCATGACATTTATCTGCCATTTGTCATTGATGTTGTAAGTCATGGCCGCGCTCCAGCCCATCATAGGAGTGGGGGTCATATGGCCCGGATGGTCGTTTTTAGGGACGAACGATATCGGCATTCCGGCAAGGTCCTGTATATATGCGCCTATGCCCTTGCCGTACGTGGCCTGCAGATAGAAAATAAGAGGTTTTACAGGGTTGATGTTGCCGCTGAGCGACAGACCCCATCCTAAAGTGGTGCATCGGTGGTCGTGAAGCAGATCCCTGTAGATCATCGGACGCAGAATTCCTGACAGGCGTATCCGGTTCATGGGGTCGGCTCCCCATTCCGCATACAGAGGAATATCGGGCGCCTGAAAACTGTAGGCTTCCGGATCGCATACCGCTTCCCCCTCGATATTTCTTCCTGCCCAGGTCTTGTAGTCTTTACCCCAGTAATGACCGGATGCCGAGTAATACGTAGGCATGTCGAGTCCGATTCCGAAACTGAATCCCTTGAACGATGGCGAGACATATCCTATCTCATTCACCGTATTGGCGACAAGACCGTTGGGACCTTGCGGATCAATAGTGGGAGGCACCACAGACTCATCCTGAAAGAGAGAATGCTTAAGACCTGCGGTCAGACCTCTCCATGTCACGTAGGCCTTGTTGAGTTCAATTGTCTTGTCATTGCCGTTGGTCGCCAGTTTTATATATCCTGTTATCTGGTCCTTGGTACCGCCGAATCCGACTACCTGCAGGTCTATGCTGGCATTGAGAGCATTGATGAAGAAGTCGGATTTACGCCCGGACACGGATGGTATCGCGATCTGGCTCGGTACGAAATTTATTCCCGCTCCCTCCTGCTTGTAAAGATCACTCCCGAGATCCGCACCGATGATAGGATTGATCTGGGCGCCTATCGTCATGACGAACTTATTGTTGGCGGTATGAATGGCGAAGTGGGGTACCGGAATTTCATTGACATTTTTGGAACGGTCTTTTTCCAATATGTTGTACACTGTCGTGTCCTGGCTTGTCTTCACAAATGACACGCGGTTGCCGGCATCATCTTTTATCTCCGGAATGTCCTGCGCATAAGCGCTGACAGTTGTCGCCGCGAGAATGGCACAAAGTGCCGGTTTCAGGTTTTCTTTCATTTTGCAATTGGATAGAATGTTTAACTTCTAAACGCCTGAAACACCATATTGTTTTAACACTATCGCCCGCTTTCATTTCGAAAGCGGGCGATAATATTAAAAATTTATTCCTTTATTTTCTTTTAAAGGTCATTGTTCCATCAAGTGTGAGGATGTCTCCTGCGACTGTATAACTCATTTGTTCTGTGAGAGGAGGTTGGTGCGGTTCAGTGCGTGTTTCCAAGGTCAATACATTGCCGGAAGTAGACCATGTGCCATAGTCTTCGTAAGAGAAAGAGAGATTGTTATCTTTATAAGCGTGTGTTTTCATCGAGCAGTTGCCATTGGCATTGAAGGTATAAATGATTTCCATTCTGACATCGCTATCCTCCCCGGAGATTCCTTCTGATAAATGAAACCATGTGCCTATAAGAGCAGGATCATGGTTTGAATTGCTTTCAGGTTCATTGTCATCACCGCATGATGCCAGACAGAAAGGGATTATAAGCAGAGTGAAAATCAAGCCGAACTTACTGATAAGTGTGTTGAATTGTGAAAAGTTGTTTAAATGTTTCATATTGTTAAAGTCTTTAAATGAATGAATGCGATTGAATAACGTATAATTATATCGGAGCTACAGCGTATATCCGAAGCTGACGTATGGCATGACGAAAGGTGACAGTCTCAAGTGTTTCGTCCCGTCGAAAACAAATGTGGGGGTTATACCCACACGAAACATGAAGCCATTCTCCTTCTGCAGTCTGTAGCCGATGTTGCCAAACATATAATAATAGAAATAAGACCTGATTGATTTGTCTGTATGGTAGGGATTGCTATTGTCATTAATGGCATTTTCAACAATGACTTTGTCCCATCGTCGTGTTAGCAGACCGATGTTTGCTCCTAATCCGACTTCGAATTTACTGTTCTGTTTGCCGAATATTCCGTTCACCTCAATCGGTATGCCTATTGCAAAGCGATTTTTGTTACTGTCGAAATGAAAAATGCTGCCACCTATCCCCATAGACAAGCCGACTCTGTATCCAAGGGGAGTTCCTGGTGAGAATCGTGAGTCAAAGCTGATGCCGAATATGTTGGATGGGCCGAAAAATTCGGCATAGATGTTTCTGAACAAATATCCCTTTGATGTTGATTCTCTTCGGTTGATTGTGGAGTTATCGGTAAATCCATGGGATATTGTCTCCATGGCTTGCCCGTAAGAAGAAAGACACGCGCTGACGCCGGTCAATAAAAGAATTATGATTTTCCTATATATCATAGCTGTTTCTTACTTGCGTTTGACTTTGATTATTGCTTCCGGTTCCGGATCAAAGTGGATGGAAACATTGAGTGCATCGTTTACGGTTTTTTTATCAGTGGCAGTAAATGATAATTTTTTTTCACCTATGCGGGCTTTTATCGTGAGCCATTCATTTCTTAGTATAATGGAATCCGGTTCGTTATCTTTATATTCTATATCTGTAATAGGCCTTTCACCGCTGACAGATATGCAACCCCAATATACCGCACTCTCGGAGTGTAAAGTGATGTGTCCTCCGTTCGCCGGAAATATTATTTCATCAGGAAAACCCTGATTATCGTTAGAGCATCCGGATGAAAAAAAGAGGCAAACAATGAACAGGAAGTTGGCCTTTATATATCTTCTCATGATATTCAATATGCTATGATATGTACGTAATGATTGTAATTAAAGTTGACACCGGGTGAATCTTCATAATCCAATTCAGTGTTTTCGTAGTAGGATTTGAATATGCCTGCAACATAATATCCGTTGCATTTCCCTCCCCATCCTAAGTCGCAATGAAGCATTTCATTTGTTTCATAATCTTCTGATATAACGGTTTTTTTACCATCCAAGTATTTGTAAGTTGTTTTTTTTCTTTTGTCAATGCGATATCCGTCGATATTCCATGCATGGCTATTCCAAAATTTCCATTTTGATGGGATTGCATATATTATTAATGGTTTTCTAAGATCAAGCATATCTTTGCATCGATAAAAGCGAAAATTTAGTTTTTTTGTACTTCTGTTGAGGGATTTGGCAAGAAAGGATTTTGCATTTGATGGCCAGGTGAAAGTTCCTTCTGTTAAATACCAGCTGTTGCTTCCAACACATACTCCTCTTAAAAGTATTGCTGCAGATTTATTGCCAATTATATTATTGAAATTTCCTGTTAAATAATTGTAATTGTCGAGTTCATTCCATATAACAGTTTGTCCATTATATGTGAATTTTGCGGGTGTTTTGTAGTATGCAAGAATTTTTGCGATAGCGAGAGGAAAACATCCTGCAGAAAGACGTTTGCCTAAAAATGTAGGACATAAGTCATTGAAAGGAGATCTTTGATGCCAGTGGGCATAACGTTTAAGGAGAGGTTTAACATATGATACAGTTTCCCATGATGAGTATTCTTCAATTATAGGATTATCGCCATAACCTATCTCTCCTCCAATAATCGGTTGATCATCATTCCCTCCTGGATTCAAGGGATACAATTCGGTATCTCTAAACCTGATATTCCGTAGATTTATTCCATATTCGATACAATATAAACTCGTAAATATTTCCGCATATTCGTTAAACTTTTCATCATCAAGTATGTTGGAATTTAACATAATTGATTTTCTTATAAAATTGCCTACAAGTGTATCGTTTTGTTCAATATTATTGAAATCAACAGTGTTCGGATTAATGAACTTCTGGTCTCCGAATTGAGGTAGAGAGTATATTCCTTCACCTGTAGTGGGATATTCATCAAGTATAGGTCTTTCATTATTAATTAACGACAATGCCTTGACTACAGAAGATTGTGACAATCTTCCGGTATCGACTATTGCAATAATGTCATCAGGAATCAGGTCTGTGGCTGAGAGAATAGCATATCCATTATTGTTGACAAAATTAGCAACATATAGTAGTGTGTCAAGGTTGCATTGATATGTATCGTTTACATCAATTGCGCGGGTGCGTTGTTCCGTAAGTACGATCGGAAAAACATCCGAAACTTCAAAACCATCATCAGATCGGGTATGTTCTCTTTTTAAGAATGAACGCAGATTCGATAAGGCACTGTCTACTGGTATGGTGAAGGATCGGGTCGTAATGTTTTCCGATTCGACTTGTGTTTCAGGAGCATTAAGATACGTCTCTTGACATGAGATCATTATAAAACCTATTATGAGTAAAAATAGAAATTTTTTCATGATTTATAGTTTTAATTTTAAATAATTTCGGACACTCACTTATAGTCTCATTCATTTATATCAATTACAGCTTCATATTCGTTTCCGAATGAAGTTGTGATTGAAAGTTCGAGTCTGCCGCGGAGTGATCCTATAAGGATATTGGCGGGAGAAGTTGAATCAAAGTCAGAAGATCCTCTTAATCCTGTGACTGTATCTGTATACTTTACTTCGCAATTTCCTTCCGGTATTTTGAACTCTATATAGAGAATACCATCCAGATACTCCGCACTGATCCGTTGATGAGCCGGCATTTGTGGTCTGGTAGTATTCCCTTTTTGTATTGGTTTGAATGAGATTGGTTTAGGTTCTCTTTTTATACCTGAAAATGCATCTTCAATCGGAATTCCGAGAAGAATAATACTAATAGCAAATAGAAGACTTTTTTTCATAATAATAAGGTTGGTTAGTGTTTGCAAAATTACATAAGATTAAATAGGTTTCCAAAAAAACAAATTCATCATGGGTGTGTGTAATGTGTTAAAAATAAGGTATTTGTTATGCTGTATTATGACCTAAAATTCATCATTGGACGGAATCGGGTTATAGTTGTAATTTATGGAGATATTATTTGCTAAATTAAGGAGTATTCGGAGAATAATATAAAGCTTTTTTCGTATTGATATAAGAATGGATATTTTTATAAGAAGTCAATTAGTTATGATTAAATATAAATTGATATGTTTGGTTTCTTTTTTTATTTTGATTTATGGTTGTCAAAAAAATGATCATAAATCTAAATTAGATGAAGCAGAAGAGTTCATGCAAGTTTATCCGGACTCTATAGAATTTAATTATAATCCTGATTCTGCTTTAATAATTCTGAATTCGTTGGATGTAACAGCTATCAAAGATAAAATGGAAAAAGCACGGTATAATTTGTTATTTACTGAGGCGGAAATAAAAAATGGTTTAATACCGCAAAATGATTCTTTGATTGGTGCAGCTGCCGAAAGTTTTTCAAATGAGAATGATTTAAAAAATCTAATAAAATCACTTTACTATAGAGCAAAAATAAAAATTTCTAATGAAAAATATGATGAGGCAATTTTGGATGCGACAAGGGCCAACGAATTTGCCCGTGAATATGGATATGATTTCTGGATAGCCAAAACTGATCAACTTATAGGAGATATTTATTCTTATTCTTTTTTGTCTCATGATGCTGCTATATATCAAAAGGAGGCTGTGGAATACTTTATAAAAGCAGGTAGAAATAGAGATGCATTATTCGCAACTTGCGATTATGCTATAAATCTTTCTGGTAACGGACAAGTGAAACGTTCGTTGCGTTTGCTTGATAGCGTACGTAATATTGCAGATTTTAAAATGAAGGATTCTCTATTGTCATTTTATTGCCGGAATTGGGCAATATCAATTTATTCGTATGAAGATAATCATAATATGGTTGACACTTGCTTTTACGAATTGCTTGAACTGAGTAAAGGGAAAGAACTTGATCCATCAGTATATTTCTATAAAGTTCAAGTGGAATTAAATCGGAATAATCCAGGTGAAGCTAAAAAATATTTACTGTTGCTTGATTCTTTATCTAAACAGACTCTTGATACGACAATGATGTATTGGGCAAGATCGAAATTTTATGAATTCAATAGATCTTTTGGTGATGCATTGGCATATAAAGACAGCACCTTGATCTATCAGAATAAAATCGTGGAAAGTCTTTTTAAACAGTCAGTGGTCGCGGCGCAACGTGATTATTATGATGTAAAGGCGGTGTGTGAGAAAGAGAGGGCGAGTGATTTCAGGAATGCATTAATTATTTCGATTGTCCTCGCGCTGTTGCTTGCCATATTGTTTTGGACATTCCATCGACTCCGAATCCGAAAAAAGAATCTTGAGATCCAGAAGAAAGCAACCGATATAATGCTCATAAGCACTGAACTTGATGACAGTATCAAAGAAAATTACCGCCTTTCCGAAGTCGTCTCCGAAAAAGAAGACAATCTCAGGCATATGGCCGATAAACTTAATCTTAACCTGCATAATCTTGAATTGCTGCAAGCCGATCTGAAGGCCAGAGGGGAAGAGGTGGATATTCTTAGCTCACGTCTGACAGAGATAGACCGTAAGCTTGATATGACAGGCAAGGAACTCGCTGAGGCAGTGGCGGAACTTTCCGATGTCCGCGACAATGAGATGCGCTTGAAGTCTAAGGTAGAATCTTTGTTTCGTAACAGGAATGAATTCTTCTATAAGATATCCGAAATATACATAACCAAAAAGAACTCGCCGACTGTCAAGAAGACGATCATATCCGATTTTGAGGATATGTTCCGGAAAATGCGGAAGGAAATAAGCCGAGAGAATGTCGAGAAGGAAGTCAACGCCCACATGGACAACATCCTTGTGGAGTTGCGGGAGAAATGTTCTACACTTTCTGACGAGGATCTCATGATGACAGCACTTATATATGCGGGATACATGCCCCGCTTTGTGAGCGAGATGTGCGGATACACATACAAGTATTTTTATACGAAAAGAGACCGGATAATCAGAAAGATCGAGCAGGCTATCGCCGATAACGACCGGATGCGTTTTATCGATCCTCTCCGTAAATAAATTAAGTAGTTAATATAAAAAGAAGAGGTTGCGGTATTCTGACAGATATGTCTGACATGTACACCGGATATGAACTTTCCCGGCTTACGATGTGTTTTTATCTCAGAGAACAGACTGACACTATTATAAATGGCAGTCCGTTTGACTATGTCGTAAATTTAATTTTAACAATTTTAAACTATGGAAGATAACAAAATTGTGAGGGAACCGATTATCAATGCGAAACTGCCCGAATTCAAAGTCCAGGCATATCAGAACGGAGAATTCCGCGAGGTTACAAACAAGGATATAGAAGGCAAATGGGCGATATTTTTCTTTTATCCCGCAGACTTTACTTTTGTATGTCCGACCGAACTTGAGGATCTTCAGTCGAAGTATGCCGAACTGAAGGAAATGGGAGTAGAGGTATATTCCGTGAGCACGGACTCTCATTTCGTGCATAAGGCATGGCATGACACCTCCGACCGAATCAAGAAAATAGAATACCCGATGCTTGCCGATCCTACCGGCTTGCTGGCCCGTGCGTTCGGCGTGATGATCGAAGGCGACGGTATGGCTTATCGCGGTACGTTTGTCGTGAATCCGGAAGGTCTCGTAAAGATCGCCGAGGTTCAGGACAACAACATAGGCCGTAACGCTGACGAACTTGTGCGAAAAGTCGAAGCCGCTCTTTTCGTAGCCGGTCATCCCGGTGACGTTTGTCCGGCAAAGTGGAAGAAAGGCGCCGAGACACTTAAGCCAAGTATTGATCTTGTCGGCAAACTTTGACATAATTAAGTACAATCCCGATATGAAGGCTGCCCGCGTGGACAGCCTTCTATTGTAATAACTCATATGAATCATGGCATTAGACAGACAATTACTTGATCAGGTGAGGCAGATATTCGCCACCCTGAAGCATAATTATATTATAAGGATCTCCTGCGACACATCTTCAGCGGCAGGAAAGGCAATGATTGAATTTTTTACTGAGTTCGCCGGAGCTTCGGAAAAGATAGGAATCGAAATCGAAGGAATCAACAGTGACAGGGCTGTCGCAACGCTTGTGCGTGATGGTGTGCCGACAGGCATATCGTTCCGCTGCATCCCGGGCGGACATGAGTTTACTTCTCTGTTGCTTGCTGTCATGAATGCCGACGGACAGGGCCGTACCCTCCCTGACGAGGCTGTGCAGTCACGCATAGCCCGACTTAAAGGGGATATATCTCTTACGACTTATGTCTCTCTTGAATGTACGAACTGTCCCGATGTGGTGCAGGCTCTTAACCAGATGGCTCTTTTCAACGACAGGGTTACATCTGAAACAGTGGATGGAAATATGGCTGTCGCGGAGGCGGAGGCACTTGGTGTGAAATCCGTTCCGACTGTTTACGCCAACGGAGAGCAGATATGGGTGGGGAAAGGCTCGCTTGGAGAAATTCTCGATAGATTGGAAGAGCGTTTCGGCAGTGAGGAGCCGTCCGCACCGTCAGAGATAAGGAGATCGGATCTTATTGTGATTGGGGGTGGACCGGCCGGTGCGGCGGCCGCGATATATTCGGCCCGCAAAGGTCTTGATGTGGCTGTAGTGGCCTCTTCTGTCGGCGGACAGGTAAAAGAGACGTCAGGCATAGACAATGTCATATCTGTCCTTCATACCACCGGAGAGAAACTCGCCTCTGATCTGAGAGCGCATATGCTTGATTATCCTGTCAGGATCTACGATTCGCGCACTGTGGAGGAAGTGGATTTGAAAAGTGAGATGAAGCGTGTGCGTGTGAAAGGCGGCGAGACTTTTGAGGCGCCCGAGATCATAATCGCTACCGGCGCGCGCTGGCGCAGGCTTAATGTGCCGGGAGAGAATGACTATATCGGCCATGGAGTGGCATTCTGTGTGCACTGTGACGGACCTTTCTTTGCCGGAAAGGATGTCGCCGTTGTCGGAGGGGGAAACTCTGGTGTCGAAGCCGCGATTGATCTGGCGGCGATCTGCCGCCATGTCGATCTGTTTGAGTTTCTCGATACCTTGAAGGCGGATACGGTGCTTCAGGATAAACTGCGTTCACTTCCGAATGTTGACATCCATCTCTCGTCAGCTGTCGAGAAGGTCACGGGTGACGGCAAGACTCTCGAAGGTCTTGATGTCAGAGACAGGCTTACGGGAACTGTGACACATTATCCTCTGTCGGGAGTGTTCGTGCAGATCGGACTGCAACCGAACACTGAAGTATTCGGGGCTCAGATAGGGATAAGCCCGCGCGGGGAGATAGAAGTCGACGCTATGTGCCGGACCGATGTGCCGGGTGTTTATGCCGCCGGAGACTGTACGACGGTGCCTTTCAAGCAGATCGTCATAGCAATGGGGGAGGGAGCGAAAGCCGCACTCTCGGCTTTCGATTACCGCTTGCGTAATTTATAAATTATAGATCGGTAATAGCTATGATAGCTAAAAAATATAAAGGGGATATGGCTCAGCCATATCCCCTTTATGTTTTTCTGATTGAAGTTTACTCTTCGGTCTGGGTCTCGGCGTATTCTTTGAGCAGTCTTTCCTGCACGTCGCCGGGTACGAGTTCATAGCTTGCAAACTTCATGGTGAAGCTGCTGCGTCCGCCGGTTATAGAGCTTAAGGCTGTGGAATAGCTCGACATCTCTTTCAGGGGAACTTTGGCGTTTAGCTTCTCTATGCCGTTTTCCGATTCCATGCCCATGATTATGGCGCGGCGTCCCTGCAGATCGCTCATCACGTCGCCCATGGTGTCGCCGGGTGTCAGCACTTCCACATCATAGATCGGTTCGAGGATCTTGGGATTTGCCTGACGGAAAGCCTCGCTGAACGCGTTGCGGCCCGCAAGACGGAACGATATTTCATTGGAATCCACCGGGTGCATCTTGCCGTCATAGATCATGACGCGTACGTCACGCGCATATGAACCGGTGAGGGGACCCTGCTCCATACGGTCCATCAGACCTTTCACGATCGCCGGTATGAACCGGGCATCGATCGAGCCTCCGACAGTGCAGTCATAGACTACAAGTTTGCCGCCCCATTCCAAAGGAATCTCCTGTTTGTCGCGCACTTTGAGTTTGAATTCCTGACTGCCGAATTTGTAGCCGTCAGGTTCGGGCATCCCTTCTGTATAAGGCTCGATGATCAGATGCACCTCTCCGAATTGTCCGGAGCCTCCTGACTGTTTCTTATGACGGTAGTCGGCGCGTGCGGCTTTGGTGATTGTCTCGCGGTAGGGTATGCGCATCTCCTCGAACGTGATGGGAAGTTTCTCGTTGTTCTCAATACGCCATTTCAGTGTGCGCAGATGGAATTCTCCCTGACCCTTGACGAGTGTCTGCTTGAGCTCCTTGCTCTGCTCGATCACCCAAGTGGGATCCTCCTCGTGCATGCGTGTCAGGATGGCCGACAGTTTCTCACCGTCGCTTTCTGTCACAGGCTTGATGGCGCGGACATACTTTGGCGCCGGGTATTTGATGAAATCAAACTGATACTCACATCCTTTCTCGTCGAGCGTATTTCCTGTGCGCACGTCTTTCAGTTTGACAGTTGCGCCTATGTCGCCTGCCTCAAGTGCATCGATAGGATTGCGGAGCTGTCCGCATACCGTGAAGATCTGGGCGAGACGCTCCTTTCCTCCGCGCGTGGCGTTCTCAAGATCGACTCCGGCTTTAAGAGTGCCGCTCATCACTTTGAAATATGATACTTCGCCGATGTGGGGTTCCACCGAAGTCTTGAAGAAGAATACCGATACCGGACCTTCGGCGTCGGGCTTGACTTCAACACCTGTCGTGGTGACAGGTGCCGGCATGTCGCTTACGAACGGGCAGACATTTCCGAGGAATTCCATCAGACGGCGCACCGCCATGTCCTTGGCTGCGGACAAAAGCACTACAGGATATATCGAACGGTCCGCAAGTCCTTTGCGTATGCCTTCGCGCATCTCGTCTTCTGTGAGGCTTCCCTGTTCGAAGAATTTCTCCATAAGTGTCTCGTCGTTCTCGGCCGCGGCTTCAACGAGAATCTGGTTGAGTTCGCGGGCCTTGTCAAGCTGGTCGGCGGGAATGTCGCTGATGGTCGGAACTCCTCCGTCCGGACCCCATTCATATTTCTTCATAAGAAGAACATCGATCATGGAGTGGAAGCCCTGGCCTGATTCGAGAGGATATTGGATCTGGACAACACGCGGACCGAATGAGTCGCGGAGCTGTTCCATGACATTGTCAAAGTCCGCTTTCTCTGCATCCATCTGGTTGACGGCGAAGATCACCGGTTTCTTGAGTGCGGAGGTTGTACGGAAGATATTCTGTGTGCCTACCTCTACACCATATTGGGCGTCGACAAGAATAAGCCCCATGTCGCACACGCCGAGGGCGGTGTATGCGTTGCCCACGAAGTCATCCGCTCCCGGACAGTCGATTATATTGAGTTTCTTATTGTTGAATTCGGCATTGAAAACAGTCGAGAATACGGAGTAACCATACTCTTTCTCTACGGGAAAATAGTCGGATACGGTATTGCCTGCGTCAACCGTTCCGCGACGTTTTATAACTCCACACTCGTAAATCATAGATTCGGCGAGTGTGGTTTTTCCGGCGCCCTTTGATCCTAACAGGGCGATGTTTTTGATTTCATTGGTTTTGTAAATCTTCATAAGATATAAGATTTTAAGAGTTTTGGTGGCAATATTTGTGTGTAAAATGGATAATCTCCATCCTTTTCGTCCGCAATTTAGCAAAAATTGTGCTATTATGCGCAACTTACTTTTATGTTATGTAACATATTTGGCATTTTTTGTTATTTTTGCAATTAAAATTTAAATTTACAGTAAAATTGACATATGGGGACCTCTGCCGGAATATATGTGCATGTGCCGTTTTGCAGGAAACGGTGCATATATTGCGATTTCTATTCTGTCGGCGACAGGGTGGCAGTGTGGGGCGATTATGTGACGGCCTTGCTTGAAGAGGCGTCATCCAGGATTCATGATATGGCATCCTTTTCCGGAGGAGGTCCAAAGACGCTTTATATAGGTGGAGGCACACCCTCACTGATGCCCGATGAAGAGTTCAGAAGGCTCGCCGGAGGGTTGAAAGGCTTGCTTGGCGAGACCGGAGAATTTACTATTGAGGTAAATCCGGATGATGTCTCCTCTCGTAAATCCGCTGTCTGGCGCGAGTGCGGAGTCGACCGTGTGAGCATGGGTGTACAGTCTCTTGTGGATTCCGAACTGATGACAATAGGCAGAAGGCATGACGCCGCCACGGCGAAAGAGGCCTTTTATATCCTGAGGAAAGATTTTGACAATATAAGTCTTGATCTTATGTTCGGACTGCCGGGACAGACGCTTGATTCTCTCCGGACGTCGGTGGAAGGCGTTGTGGATATGAATCCGGAACATATATCGGTCTATTCGCTCATGTATGAGGAACGCACGGCTCTTACCCGTATGCGCGACAGCGGAAAAGTCGCCGTGCAACCGGAAGAAGACAGCATAGAAATGTTCCGATGGCTTTCTTCAAGACTCAGAGAGGCCGGTTATGAACATTATGAGATCTCGAATTATGCCCGCGACGGTTTCCGATCACGCCACAACAGTCTTTATTGGAACGGGCGCCCATATTTCGGCCTTGGTCCCGGAGCCCACAGTTATGATGGCGCAAGAACGCGTATGGCCAATTTACCCGATCTGAGGGCATACCTCTCTTTCTGGCTTGAAAAAAAAGGAGATCCTCCTGTAGGTACAGAATGCCTTGGCGATGATGAACTCCGCGAGGAAATGATAATGACACGACTGCGAACCCGCGAGGGTCTGCCCCTCGATCGTTTTGAGGCAGCTTTCGGCGCGCTGCAGACCCTTATGACTGCGGCGGCTCCCTGGCTTGAGTGTGGTTTTCTTTTACTGACCGAAAATCCGCGTAGATTGGCTCTCACATCCCGGGGCGTCATGGTGTCGGATGAAATTATGGCGTCTCTTTTTTAGAAATAAAAATAATTTTGAACAGTTACTAACATTTAAAATATGAATTTATGGCAAGAATCTACCCGAAAGTTCTGATTGCCTCATGCATGGCCATAGCCATGTCGGCAAGCGCGGACGATGGTCCGGCGACAGGTGATGAATCACGAATGGTCATATATGACGATGTGATATTTTTCGACGGTTACAACACTCTTGAAAATCTTTCTGACGAAAGCAAAGCGATGATACCCGAAAACGACGGTATCCTGCGTCACCGCACCTCTCTATATTCAGTCAGGCTCACAGATGAGCAGCTTGACGGTATAGGCGAGAATCTCAAGATGCTTGTCGAGATAGGGGCCTTGTGTGACAATTATGACAGAATAGGAAACATCAACCTCGCACTTGTGCCCAAAGGCGCGGAAAGTTATGTGCCCGATGAAGTGGACCGTCTTGAGATCGGGCGGTTCATAACGCCTTTCATGAATAAAAACATAGAGCCTACATCAGTTCCGTATGAATTTGATATGGATTATATGTCGCTGATACTGCGTGATGCGCGGCTCAGGGCCGACTATGACATATGGGCCGAGTTCGAACTTTTCGGCATTCCGTATGCCGCCAATGAGCAGGTCAGAGGCTGTGCGGGAAGGCAGGATGTCTTCACCGGTACGCTTACTTTCGTGACCGACGCGCAACCTGCCCCAAAGACCGACAATAATGTGCTTGTGCCTATTGTGATCAAGAAACCGGAATATATGGGCGGTAACTTCAACAATTATGGTGAGGGGTGTACGGACGAACCTGGCAAAACGGTGAAAACATGGTCGTTTGAACTTACTGAAGATGTAAGCGACGGGCATGTCATTTTTATAACCTCGAACCATGGTGCCAACCCGGGAGGCGAGGAATACAACCGCCGCAAACATTTTGTCTATTTCGATGGCAAACTCGCCACAATATATACACCGGGACGCGACAGTTGTGAGCCGTTTAGGGTATACAACACACAGTTGAACGGTATTTACGGTTACAGTGAGATGTCTGATCAGGAATGGCAGTCTTTTTCCAACTGGTGTCCCGGCGACAAGATCGACAACCGTGTGCTTCATGTAGGCCCGCTCTCAAAAGGTAAACATGATGTGAAAATTAAGGTAATGAATGCAAAATTCGCGGACAAACAGGGAGATATACCTGTTTCCATGTTTTTTCAGGGTGTGCTCTCCGGCTCGCTTCCCGGATATTCGGCAGTTGAAGGAGTAAAGGCCGATATGAGATCGGGCATCAGCATAGACGGTGATAAATGCGTGGTTTCGAGTATTGAACCGGTCGAATCCATACTACTTTACGATGCTTCCGGTAAGCTTCTCGGCATGGAGTTTGATAAAAATGTCATTTCTCTGGCATCTGCGCGTACGGGTGTCCACGTAATAGTGGTGGAGTATTCCGACGGCATGACGGAGTATCACAAGATTATGCGGTAATAGTCGGGACTTATTCAGACGTATTTATCGTAATTGAAGTCTTAACTATTAAAATATGTTAATAACTAAAGTTTTAGTTGCATAACTAAAACTTTAGTTATATTTTTGCCCCTATAAGATAAGACATACTCGATTTGGAACAGTTACTTATGATTATGAAAGAAGGAAATATAAGCGATAAGAAACGGCTCTCTCCAAAAGAAGAAGCGATCATGGCCTGTTTCTGGGAGCATGGCCCGATGTTTGTACGGGAGCTTGTGGATCGCTGGCCGGATCCGAAGCCACATTTCAATACTGTCTCTACATTTGTACGGGGACTTGAGGCGAAAGGATGGCTCGGGCATGAACAGGTAGGAAATTCATACCGCTATTTCTCGCTTGTCGATGCATCGGATTATCGTGACCGTTCGCTTCGCGGTCTCATAGACCGTTTTTTCGGCAAGTCATACATAGGATTTGTTTCGTCTCTCGTGCAGGAAGAGAAGATATCGACCGAAGAGCTGAAAGAGCTGATCGAAAAGATTGAGTCGAAAAAAAACAATAGTAAGGAGGACTGAATATGGGACATTTCTTCAGTTATATGATTCAGGTATGTCTGGTCATGACTCTGCTCTATCTCGTCTACAAATGGATAATGGCGACAACGACTTTTCATTCGCTCAACAGAATCCTGTTGCTCGGGATATATGTGTTGTCCTGGATATTGCCGGCATTGCCGGTTTTTGTAAAGACTATGTCGCATGATCCTGACGTGGAAGTTGAATTGCCCGTTATATTGACTCTGGCCGGAGATTCCGTTTATCCTGAGGAGAGTGGCATAGACTGGCTGAGAATAGTATTGTGGCTATACGTGTCGGGAGTCTTATTGTCTGTGCTCTTTACTCTTGTGGGGATCATACGGATGGCACGTATCATAGCGTCCGGACGCCATGTGGCGAAAGACAAATACACGGAGGTCGTGACTACTCGCGCTACCGGGCCTTTCAGCTGGGGCAGGTATGTTATATTGCGACCTGAGGATCTTGATGAATCATATGATATGATTGTCGCGCACGAGACCATGCACCTCAGACTTCTGCACTGGCTTGATCTCATTCCGGCCCAACTCACGGCAATCCTGCAATGGTTTTCGCCGGCGGCATGGCTGCTTATGCGCGAATTGAAAGATCTCCATGAGTTTCAGGTAGATTGTGCCGTAGGAGGCAAGGATCCTGTACGATATCAGTTTATGTTGTTAAAAAAGACTGTCGGCTCAAGTTTTCCAGTCTTCGCCGACAGTCTGCATCACAAATCATTACTTAAAAAAAGAATCATTATGATGAATTACAAAAAAACAAATCCGTCACGCCGTGTGGCGGCGCTCGCGCTTCCCGCAATGGCGGCCCTGGCAGTCATGACCCTCTCGCAGCCGGCAGTGGCCGACGTAGTAAGTCGTATTTCCTCAACGACACTCAGCGATGTTTCGACTGACAAAGTTACTGCATCTGTCGAAATTTTGCAAACTTCCGGCAAAGTAATCTCGATTGCTCCCGCTGTTGCCTCTGACGCTGCGGCAGCCGAAGATGTCAGGACTGCAGTAGCGGACAGTGCCGAAGTTGTCGATAAAGGGGCGGAGACAGCGAATTCTACTCAGACAAAGGAGAAGGCCGGACTGGCATATTTTATCGACGGAAAACTATTTGAAGGCAGTCTTCAGGACATCGATCCGTCCGATATCGCCTCGATGACGATTCTTAAGGATGATCCGGCTTATCATCAGGGGAAAATAATGATCGAGACGGTCGCGGCAGCCAAAGCCGCCGGTCATGAGATAACATACCGCCAGTATGATGAGAATGGAATCTATCTCGCGCCATTCAGGATCGCGGAGTTCAAGGGCGGTTCGGTCGCTCTCAGGCAGTACTGCAATGACAATGTGAAATATCCTGCTGACGCTCCCGCTCTCGAAAAACCGATACGCGTTATCGTGCAGTTCACAATCGGAACTAAAGGCGACGTCTCGGATACAAAGATTATGCGTTCTTGTGGCGAACCGTTCGATTCACAAGCCATACGTGTTGTCCAAGGCACAAGCGGACAATGGATACCGGCCGAGAATGACGGAAAGCCTGTGCCGTCGCGTTTTACAATCCCTATAACCTTCAGCAACAAATAAAAAATCATAGATTCTCATGCCCTCAGTGCCGCAGAAACATAATGTCTGCGGCATATTTTTTTGACTATAAATTTTGTAATTTTTAAAATCTGTTGTAATTTTGCAGCGTGGAAAGTGTTTTTTCACGACTTAAAACTTTTCTCTTAGAAGCGCTCAAGACAGTGCGGTCGCTATGAAAAAAGAGCAAAAAAAAATCTCATTCTCCAAGATGCATGGTGCCGGTAATGATTACATCTATATCGACGCCACCAGGGAGACCTCCGAAAATTTACATGATCTCGCCCGCAAAATGAGCGATGTCCATTTCGGCATCGGCTCCGACGGGCTTGTTGCGATAATGAAGTCGGACGTCGCCGATTTCCGTATGCGGATGTTCAATTCCGACGGATCGGAAGCCGAGATGTGCGGTAACGCCTCGCGTTGCATCGGAAAATATGTCTATGACCGCGGACTTACCGACAAGACGGAAGTCTCGCTTGAAACCCTTGCTGGCATAAAAATACTTCATCTGCATGTTGAGGACGGTGAAGTTGAGTCTGTGACGGTGGACATGGGAATTCCGGAACTGCGCCCCGAACGTATCCCGGTTCTCTCCAGGAATGCGGAAATGAAAATATCTGAGACGGAAAATGTGGGAGACTTCTCTTATCCGATAACTGCGGTAAGCATGGGTAATCCCCACGCCGTGATCTTCACAGACTGCATTACCGACCGACAGGTCCTCACCGAAGGTCCGCAGCTTGAGATCGCCGACATTTTCCCGCGTAAATCCAACATTGAGTTCGCCCGAGTCATCGACAGTAACACCATCGAGATGCGCGTATGGGAGAGGGGTACCGGCGAGACTCTCGCATGCGGTACCGGAGCTTGTGCTACGGCTGTGGCAGCTGTGCTTAACAATCTGACCGGGCGTAAAGTCGAGATGCGTCTCCGCGGTGGTGTGCTGCATATCCATTGGGACGAGATGTCCGGGCATGTATTCATGACAGGCCCTGCGGAATTTATCTGCGACGGTGAGTTCTATTTAACCAATTACCAAGATTAAAAATGAAAATCAACGATAATTTCGAAAAATTGCCTGAGTCGTATCTTTTTTCGACTGTGGCGGCCAGATTGCGTAAGTTCAGGGAAGAGCACCCCGGTGTCGATGTGATACGCATGGATATCGGCGATGTCACGCTTCCCATACCCAATGCCGCGATCAGGGCGATGCATCATGCTGTGGATGATATGGCGGAATCCACGTCGTTCCACGGTTATGGTCCCGAACAGGGATATGATTTCCTGCGCAATGCGATAGCATGCAATGATTATGCCGAAAGAGGCATAGACATATCTGCTGATGAAATATTCATCTCCGACGGTGCGAAAAGCGATCTTGGAAACCTCGGTGACATATATTCCGAAGACAGCATAGTCGCCGTAGCCGATCCCGGCTATCCGGTATATGTGGATTCAAATGTGATAGACGGACGTGGCGGAGAGCTTGTCGATGGAAAATGGAGCCGGTTCGTATATCTTGAATGTAATGAGGCAAACGGTTTCAAGCCTCTTCCTCCTGCCGAACACGCTGACGTGATCTTTCTGTGCTCACCGGCCAATCCTACAGGAGTGTCTTTCACTCGTGATGAACTCAAGTCATGGGTGGATTACGCGCGTGCCAACGAGGCCGTAATTATATATGATTCCGCCTATTGCGCATATATAACCGATCCGG
>ERZ791744.1170-NODE-1170-length-18734-cov-2.502008_pt1 | contig 18734 bp, 18 predicted proteins | sample MGYA00510039_ERZ791744 | MGnify/ENA primary metagenome ERZ791744 (study PRJEB30046, sample SAMN00791969) | human gut metagenome | study: EMG produced TPA metagenomics assembly of the A metagenome-wide association study of gut microbiota in type 2... | reverse complement strand
TAGTGCAGATTTCCCTGACGGTACGGCCGTCATCGATAAGAAACTGTTCGTCGCCCTTGCTTTCTTTGCTGTGGCCGCCGATACCCACGTCGACGCCGGCTGAGATCTTGGTGGCTGCCAGACCTACCACGTTGTCACGGAAACGGGCGCTTTCACGTGAGGAAATAGTGAGGGAGGCAAAGGGCAGAAAGATGCGGTAGGCGCATATGATCTGCAGCAGCTGCCGTTCGTGCACGTCTTTGGGATTTATTTGATCGTTGTTGATGATGGGGCGCAGCCGCGGACAGGAAAAAGCGATCTCGGCCTGCGGATATTTACGCTGGAGCAGATAGGCGTGCAGGCCGGTGGCTAAAGCATCACGGCGAAAGTCGTCCAGTCCCAGTAAGGCGGCAAAGCCTACGCCGCGCATACCACCACGCAAAGCCCGTTCCTGGGCGTTGAAGCGGTAGGGAAAGATGCGTTTGCGCCCGCCCAGATGCAGCTGACCGTATTTGTCCGGGTCATAGGTCTCCTGAAAAACGGTGACGAAATCAGCGCCGCACTGGTGCAGGTAGGCATAATCGGCGCTGTCCATAGGGTAGACCTCCAGCCCGACGACGCGGAAATATTTGCGGGCCAGACGGCAGGCGTCGCCGATATAGCGCACGTCGCTCATGGCCGGGCTTTCGCCGGTCAGCAGCAGTATTTCCTCCAGCCCCTGGGCGGCAATAGCCTGCATTTCCTGTTCGATCTCGGCGGCAGTGAGCCGGGCCCGTTTGATCTTGTTGCGGCAGTTGAAGCCGCAGTAGATGCAGTAGTTTTCGCAGTAGTTGGCGATATAAAGCGGGGTAAAAAGATTGACGGCGTTGCCGAAGTGGCTGCGTGTTTCTGTCTGGGCCCTGTGGGCCAGCTGTTCCAGCAGGGGTGCGGCGGCCGGCGAGAGCAGTGCGGCGAAGCCCTCCGGCGTCAGGTACTCCTGCAGCAAAGACTGTTTGACGTCTGCCTCTGTGTAGGCGTTTTCGTCGTAAGCATTGCGGGCGGCCAGTACCTGCTGCATAATGTCTGAGGCAATTATTTCCATGTCCGGCTGATAAGCCATGGGATTGGTATGCTGATCTATTTTCATCTGCTGTTCACCTGTCTTCCAGAAAGTCTGTCAGCGGTGAGGAAGCCGCTGCGCCCTGTTCTAAGACCCGGCCCGGTCCTGCTAAATAAGCGGCGCGCCCTGCTTCGATGGCCTGCCGGAAGGCTGTCGCCATCAGGGGGATATTACCGGCCGTGGAGATAGCGGTATTGGCCATGACAGCCGCCGCGCCCATTTCCATGGCTTCGCAGGCCTGGGAAGGACGGCCGATGCCGGCATCGACGATCACCGGCAGGTCGATCTCATCGATGATGATTTTGATAAAATCCCTGGTCGCGAGGCCTTTGTTGGAGCCTATAGGCGCGCCCAGCGGCATGATCGAGGCTGCGCCTGCGTCACGCAGGTCACGGGCTGTGTTCAGGTCAGGATACATATAGGGCATCACGATAAAACCTTCTTTGGCTAAAATGTCCGTGGCCCGGATCGTCTCCTGATTATCCGGTAGCAGATATTTGGAATCGCGGATGATCTCCAGCTTGATAAAATCGCCGCAGCCGCAGGCGCGGGCCAGCCGGGCGATACGTATTGCTTCATCGGCGTTACGGGCGCCGGAGGTATTGGGCAGCAGGGTGATCCCTTCAGGGATAAAATCAAGGATATTGTCCTGCTGTGATTGGGCGCGCCGCAGCGCCAGGGTGATGATCTGCGCTCCGGCCTGTTCGGCGGCCGCCCTGATCAGCGGCAGCGAGTATTTGCCGCTGCCCAGAATGAAGCGGGACGTAAAGGTGTGCCCTCCTAAAATCAGTTTATCTTCGTGCATCGTAAAATCTTCTCCTTTTGTTTAAGGTGTAGTGAGTCCCAGCGCCAGCCGCATGACCATAGTCGCGGCGTGGGCGGCGCAGACGCTGACCCGCGGCGCAAGCAGGCTGCCGTCGGTGGCGATATCGGCAGTGCCGTCGCCGCACAGGTACAAGCGGTTCAATCTGCGGCTGGTGGTAATAGTATTGGCGCTGCCGATGCCTGCCATACCAGAGCAGGCGATGAGGGTGGCCTGCGGCAGCTGCTGCAGGACGGTTTCTGTCAGCATGGCTTTCTGCTCCGGGTCGTCAAAGGCTTCGCAGATGATCTGGCAGCCGGCAAAAACTGTTGGGATATTCTGCGGCGTGAGCCGTACAAGCTGCGGTTCGCAGGCCAGATAAGGATTGATCTGCCGCAGCTGCTCCGTCAGGGCGTCTGTTTTTGGTTTACCGACGTCGCAGAGACGATAGTTTTGCCGGTTGAGATTACTGAGCTCGACCCGGTCATAGTCGGCAAGGATCAGGCGGCCGATGCCCAGCCGTGTCAGCTGGACAGCGATATTAGAACCAAGCCCGCCCAGCCCGGCGATGCCGACACAGGCAGACTGCAGGCGCTGCCAGCGTTCACTGCCGTGCCTTGCGATGAGAGCGGCTTCAAGCTGCTGTTGGGTGATTGTTTCCGTCATTGTTTCAACCTCCGCCTACAAACTGGACTACTTCGACAGTGTCGTTGTCTGCCAGCTGTACTGCGTCAAAATCGCTGCGGCTGATGATCCTGCCGTTCAGTTCGACGGCGACGCGGGCTGCGTCGAAGCCCTGCTGCGCCAGTAATTGAGCCAGCGTGATCCCGGCAGCGGCGCTGACGTTTTGACCGTTGATTTGCATAAGGGTGACCTCCTTCGTAAAAGAAAAATAAAAAAGGCGTCACAAAAAGCTACACCCGTGGTGGTGTACCCCTTTGTGACGCCTTGCGGCTTCACGCTGTTTTTAGCATAGCATCGACGGCTCGTGCTGTCAAGAGCCAGAGTCGTTTCTTAAAACCAGGCCTGCTTTAGGCGCAGCAGCGCCGGGCGGATGTCATTTTCCTGGATCCCCGCAAAGGAGAGCAGGATCTCAGGTAAGGTGCCGTTGCTGTCGTAAACGGGCAGGATACGGACGCTGTTTTGCAGCGCCAGTTCGGCCAGTTCGGCGGCAGTCAGGTTGGTAGCTACGGCCAGCCGCAGGTGCAGCCCGGATTCATAGGCGCGCACGATGATCTTACTGCCGAAGATCTCAGTCAGGGCCTGCCGCAGCAGGACGTTTTTGCTGCTGTAAAGCTTGCGCAGCCGCTTGACATGGCGGCGCAGGGCGCCAGCGTCGATAAAGTCAGCCAGGGCCAGCTGTTCGATGGTGGACGAGGTCTGGTTGTAAAGATGTCCCAGCTGGCGGTAACGTTCCAGCAGCAGCGGCGGCAATACCATATACGAGATGCGCAGGGAAGGCAGCAGCAGCCGTGAAAAAGACCCCAGATAGATAACGGTGCTGCCGTCGCTCATGCCCTGCAGCGAGGAGACGGGCCGGCTGAAATAACGGAATTCGCCGTTGTAGTCGTCTTCCAGCAGGTAAGCCTGTTGCCGCGCTGCCCAGCGCAGCAGGGCCAGCCGCTGCTGCGGCGACATGGAGCGTCCTTTATAGGGATTGGAAGGGCTGACGTAAAGCAGACGCGGCAGGGCCGCTTCCAGCTGCTCGGTGCTGAAATGACCGACCTGCCAGCCATGCGAAGCAAAAAGCCGTTCGGCCTGGGCAAAACCGGGAGCTTCCAGCGCGATACCGGTGATATCTGGCTGCAGGATGTCGATAAGGATCTGCAGCAGGCTTTGCACACCGGCGCCGATAACGATCTGTTCGGGAGTGCAGATGACGCCGCGGGCGGCAGAGCTGTATTTGGCCAGTGTGCGGCGCAGCGCCGTTTCACCCTGGGGTTCGCCGTAGCCGGCCAGCAGGTCTTTATTTTTTAAAGCCCGGTTCAGATAGCGCCGCCACAGTTCCGTAGGAAAAGAGGCGGGATCGATATAATTATTGGCGAAGTTATAACGTACGGCAGGCGGCTCGATGTGTCACAGGCGCGTCGCTGTGCTTTCTCAGGCCTGACAGTGCTGCTGCAAAATAACCGCGCTTGGGCTCGTTTTGCAGATAACCGTCGGCGACCAGCTGGTTGTAGGCGCTTTCGACAGTCGTCCGGCTCACCTGCAGCGCTGCCGCCAGCTTACGCACAGACGGTAGTTTATCGCCAGTTATCAGCTGTTCATTGTAAAGCAATTTTTTGATAGCGTCGGTAATCTGGGTATATAAAGGCGTTGCTGCCTGCTGGACAAGTTTAAGATTAGTCAAAAGCATCAAACTGTCCCCTTTGAAAAAATAATTTCTGGCTCTTTATTACTGTACAGAGTTATTGTATCATAAAAACTGTCATTAACAAAAGTAACTTTTTTGGAGGAATAAAGATGACAGATAGACAACGTTTAAATCGTAATCTGGCGCAGATGCTTAAAGGCGGCGTTATTATGGATGTTACCAATGCTCAGGAGGCTGAGATCGCTGAAGCTGCCGGCGCGGTAGCCGTGATGGCGCTGGAACGGGTGCCGTTCGATATCCGCAGGGACGGCGGCGTGGCCCGCATGAGCGACCCAAAGCTGATCAAGGAGATCAAAAGCGCCGTGTCGATTCCGGTGATGGCCAAGGTCAGGATCGGACATATCGTGGAAGCGGAGATATTGGAGACGCTGGGCATCGATTATATCGACGAAAGTGAAGTCTTGACGCCGGCCGATGATCGATATCATCTGGATAAGCATGCTTTTAAGATCCCCTTTGTCTGCGGGGCTCGTGATCTGGGTGAAGCGCTGCGCCGCATCGGTGAGGGTGCGGCCATGATCCGTACTAAGGGCGAAGCAGGTACGGGCAATGTGGTGGAGGCTGTACGGCATATGCGAACGATGATGGGGCAGATAAGGCTGCTGCAGAATCTGCCCCAGGAAGAATGGATGAGCTTTGCCAAAGAGCAGGGGGCTCCCTATGAGCTGGTAGCGGAAGTAGCTGCAAGCGGCAGATTGCCGGTAGTCAATTTTGCCGCTGGTGGGATCGCGACACCGGCGGATGCGGCGCTGATGATGAAACTGGGCAGCGAAGGCGTTTTTGTCGGCTCCGGTATTTTCCGCAGCGGTGAGCCGGCCCGACGTGCTAAAGCGATTGTGCTGGCGACAAGTTATTATAATGATCCCAAGGTCGTTGCTGAGGTTTCGGAAGATCTGGGCGAGGCCATGAGCGGTATCGATATCAAAACGCTGCCGGAGGGACAAACTTTTGCGGAGCGTGGCTGGTGATGGAGCGTGTAGGGGTATTGGCGCTGCAGGGTTCTTTTGCCGAGCATCTGGCCCGGCTGGCGCAGCTGCCTGACGTGCTGCCGGTGGCTGTCAAAACGGCTGCCGATCTGGAACAGACAGACCGTCTGATCCTGCCCGGAGGCGAAAGCACAGCAATCAGTAAACTTTTGCACAGTACGGGACTGTTTGAGCGGCTGCAGCAGAAAGCGGCAGAGGGTCTGCCTGTCTGGGGCACCTGTGCAGGACTGATCCTGCTAGCGAAAAATATTGTCGGCGGGCAGCCGCATCTGGGCGTGATGGATATCACTGTGCGCCGTAATGCCTATGGAGGCCAGCTGGACAGTTTCAGCTGCCGGCAGACGCTGCCTGCTTTTGGGGCGGAGGAGCTGCCGCTGGTATTCATCAGGGCGCCGTGGATCGAAAGCGTTGGGACGCGGGCAGAAATTTTAGCGGAGCACGCAGGGAGGATCATCGCCGCGCGGGAAGGGAAGCTTTTAGCGACCAGCTTTCACCCGGAACTGGCGGACAGCGATGCTGTTTATCGTTATTTTTTGCAGATATAAGATAAAAATAAAAAAACGGAGCCTGCATAGCAGGTTCCGTTTTTGTGTATGAAAGGCTCAAAGCTTGTGTTTGACGTGGTCCAGCGCCTGGGCGAACAGGGTCAGCACGTGTTCGTCGTCCAGTGAATAAATGACTTCTTTGCCGGCTTTGGCAAACTTGACCAGCTGGGCATGGCGCAGCAGCCGCAGCTGATGGGAGATAGCCGAATGGGTCATATCCAGCATTTCGGCAATATTGCTGACACACATATCTTCATGGGAGAGCAGCTCTAAAATCCTGATACGGGTCGGGTCGCCTAAAACCTTAAAGATCTCTGACATCGGCTGCACATATTTATCGGCCAGCTGGGGATGGATCTTGGCGCTGTGCCCGCAGGCGTCGCAGGTTACAGTATTGTTAGCTTTATCTTCGCTCATGACAGGGCTCATCCTTTCTTATCAGCGCGGTAGCCTTTTGTAAAAAAGAACAGCAGCGTCGCGTAATAAATAAAACCGCCGGCTTCGGTACGGGTGATCAGCCAGAAGGGAAACAGCGTAAACGCCGCCAGGATAAACAGCACATACGGCACGCATTGCAGCAGCGGCGGCCGGCTGGCCAGCGTACGCCAGCTGATAACGCTGTAGCGGGAGGCGAAAATACCGAAAAAGAAGCCGCTCAGGCAATATAAAACTTGTGAAAGCATGGTATCAATAGTCATAGATTCGATTTATTTCCTTTGTTGGTAAAATGCTGCGGCAGAGCGTAGGTCAGGATGCCGCTTTTGAGGATCAGCCCGGCGATGATGCTGCCGCCGACAGTGCTGATGAGAAACGGCGGGATAAAGAACCAGGCAACGGCCGCGCTGCCCAGAAAGAAGCGGGCAAAGACCCAGGCGGCCAGACCGCCTAAAATACCGGTACCAAAGATCTCGCCGGCCATAGCCGCTTTGACGGTGCCGAACCTGCTGTAGCAGAGTCCGGCCAGACAGGCGCCGATCATACTGCCGGGAAAGGCCAGCAGCGAGCCGGTGCCAAACATATTACGCAGGCAGGAAATGACGAAGGCCACTGCCGTCGCATAGCCGGGGCCTAAAATCACCGCGCCCAGCACGTTGATGGCGTGCTGTACGGGAAAGCATTTGGAAACGCCGGCCGGTATATAAATAAGGTGCGCGCTGAGAGTGCCGATGGCCACCAGCAGCGCCGCTAAAGTAAGCTTGTGGATCTTCATGCAACAGACTCCTCTTTAGATAACTTCTGTATCTTATTATAGCATTTCACAGCGAATAAATTAAAGGGAAACAGTAAAAAATGTAGAATATTATAAAGTATATTTAAGGGCATAGCTTACAGTAAAAATATTGGAGGTCAGAAGTATGAAGGCTTTGGCCGGTATCAAGGTGATAGATTTTTCCAAATGGCTGCCGGGACAGTACTGCGGCATGGTGCTGGGCGATTTCGGCGCTGATGTGATCAAGGTTGAGACGCCGGCAGGCGACGCTACCCGCGGCTTTTTCCCGGCAGCTCTGCCGGGGATGAGCTATTGGCATTTGGCGCTTAACCGTAATAAACGCGGCATTACTGCCGATATCAGGACCGAAGGCGGCCGCAAGCTACTGCTGCAGCTGCTGGCGGAAGCGGACGTTTTTTTGGAAGGCTTCCGGCCGGGGTATCTGGAGCGTTATGGTTTGGACTATGCGGCGGTCAAAGCGATCAATCCGCGGCTGGTCTATTGTTCGATCACCGGCTTTGGGCAAAACGGCGCGTACCGCCATAAGCCGGCCCACGACCTGAACGTGATCGGCCTGGCGGGGCTGAATTCGCTGGACGATGTCGGCAGTGCCTGTGTATCCGAGGTGCAGGTGTCGGCTTTAGGCAGCAGCCTGAACGCCGTCAGCGGTATCCTGCTGGCGCTGCTGGCACGTGAACGTACAGGAGAAGGGCAGGCTGTCGACGTCAATTTATACAATACGTCTTTAAGCTTGCAGACGACGGGCATCAGCAGCTTGTGGGGCTGTAAGGCTACCGGCTGTCAGCCCTTCGGCCGTACGGCGCATTATTACAATATTTACCGGACGCAGGATGGACGTTACCTGAGCGTAGGCACGATCGAGCCTAAATTCTGGCGGCGGCTGTGCGAACTTCTGGGCTGCGAAGACCTGATCGACCGGCAGTATGATTTTGAGCATGGCGGTGAGTTGCAGGAGCGGCTGGCGGCAGTGTTCCAAACCAAAACGCAGGCCGACTGGCTGGCGCTGATCGGCGCTGAGGAATTCTGCGTCACTCCGGTCTGTTCGCTGGAAGAAGCTTTGGGCAGTGAGCTGACGCAGCAATCGGCCATGCTGACGCAAAGGCAGGAGGATATCGGCATGTTGCAGTATGTCCAGCCGGCGATCCAGCTGTCCGAGATGCCGGGCAGCATCGAGCGACGGGCGCCGCTGTTGGGCGAGCACACGGCTGAAGTCCTGGCAGAGCTGGGTTATTCAGAGGCAGAGATCATGCGGCTGCAGGAGATAGGCGCGATTTGACGTTTACGTTAAAACGAGGGATGTGAAAAGATGAAACGATTTATTTTAGCACTGGTCTTTGTATTCTGCTGCAGCCTCGGCATCACGTCGCCGGCAGAAGCAGGGCTGATCAGTAAGCAGCAGGAAATCGAAATGGGCCGTGAAACGGCGATGCAGCTGGAAGCCAAATACGGCGTCGTGCAGGATTATGCCCTGCAGGAACGCGTCAACCGGATCGGCCAGAGCCTGGTCAAGGTCAGCGATCGTCAGGATCTGGATTACAGCTTTAAAGTGCTGAACAGTGATGAAGTCAACGCTCTGGCCTGCCCCGGCGGCTTTGTCTATGTTTTTAAAGGCCTGATCGATTATATGCCTTCTGACGCGGAACTGGCCGGCGTCTTAGGACACGAAGTGACGCACGTGGTGAAGAAACATACTGTGCATCAGATAGAAAAGCAGCTTTTGACGACGCTGGCCTTTGCCATCGTCACCAAAGGCGATTTGGGTCTGGCCGGACTGGCTACGCAGGCCCTGTCAGCCGGATACAGCCGTACTGATGAACGCGGCGCCGATAAAGGCGGCTTTGAGCTGTGCGTTGCTGCCGGCTATAATCCCTACAGCGTAGTGCTGACGATCAACAAGCTGGAAGATCTGGCGAAAGAACAGGGTAATCCCGGTTACGGTATTTTTTCCAGCCATCCCGAGCCGGAAGAACGGTTGAAGCGCGTTATGAAACAGATCAAGGCGCTGAAGATCCAGCCTGAGATCACTCTGAACGAGGATAAGACGGCGCAGGTGCATGAAGGTGACTGGAGCTTTAATATCACCCAGACCATAGGCAATGACCGTCCCGAATACCGTGCCTATATGCTGGCGGGTGGGTTATACTGCGTGCGGCAGCGTGATAAAGGGCATATCGACCCATATCGTTTTATTGTCTATGATAATGGCGGCAGCGCCACGATCTACTATGATGATATCGAGATCCTGACGGTCTATAATCAGGACGCCTATGTGGGCGGTTTCGGCAGTGCCGGCAGCTATGCTGCGGCCTGCACCGAGCTGCTGCGTCAGTGGGTGCCGGTTGCCAATGCCAACGATACGGCGGCGCCGACCAAAAATAAAGACAAAAAGAAATAGCAGTCAGCCTGTTACCGCTTCTTATTAAATTTAAGGAGCGGTAATTTTTTTATACACATTTTGTAAGTATTTTCGAAATATACGACAGTTATTATTTATAAAGCATAGTAAATATGTGGTATAATAAATATGGAAATTTATGCGTAAAGGACGGCTGCAAGTATGAAGGGTATCCAACAGTTCCGTAAAAATAAACATGGTTTTTTGCTGGTCGACGCCATGATCGGGGTCCTGGTGGTGGCGATCGGTCTGGCTGCGCTGGCAGCTTTATATACCTATGGCATCGGCGTCATGGTCTCGGCTGACAGACAGGAAAAAGCCGTGCAGATAGCGGCCGAAAAGATCGAACTGTTGAAAGCGGCGGACGGGCACAGCAGCAGTGATATAAGAACTATTGTGGGCGTGATAAATGCTGCTGAAAATAATAAAATTTATCAGGATGGCATAGAATATCAAATTCATGCCGAGGGAGGCAACAATTCTCTCTCAGGCGGCTATCTTGGTGATGATAATTTATATCCGGTCAAATTGACAGTTAACTGGAGTGATCCCAGACCACAGCAGTTGACTCTGGAGACTTATATTCTTACAAATGATTAAAAGGAGCGGCGGCATGAGAAAGCAGTCCGGATTTTCTTTAATTGAATTAGTGGTGGCAATGGCAGTCTTGGCGCTGATCATGGGTGCTATGGTACATTTGTTCGGCGGCAGCGTTGTCAGTTTGCACACCGGCAGCAAGCAGGAAGTGGTTTACGAAGAAGCGCGTCTGGTAATGAATGAATTGAAAACAACGCTGCGCTATGCGGATAAAGACAGTATCGAGCCGCAGGAACCAACGTCAGGCACAAATGAATTTTCTTATACAGGCAATATTTGGGACAGGCATATGGATATTGCCAAAGGAGAAAATAAGGAATATAAAATTAAAGTAGAGTGGAAAGATGCCGCTAAAAAACAGTTGCAGGTAACTCGTGAAAATGCTGATGGTAAAAAAATCACGGTTTTTCCTGCTGATGTCAATAACAGTGTTTTCGAGGGTCAGTTTCCGATTACGGCTGAAAAGATTACTTTGAATGACGGTAATACTGTGGTGATGTATAAAATAGCGCTGCCGCTGCAATATGAATTTAACGGTAAAATGAAAACACAAACGCTGGAAACGAAAGTAGTGCCGAGCAGGGATGAAGAAGAACTTAGTTGGATGGAGAAATTGAGTAAAGCATATTATGATATTTGGAAATTGCGTTATAAAAAAGTTGCTGATATGACTGAGGGTGAAAAAAAGTTGTTAGAAGAATATAAAAATTTTTTGAATAATGGAAATGGCGGCTATGCTGATTGGAAATTAGCAAGTAATGATGATATAAGAAAATTTTTATTTGATAAATATGGCGTCGAAGGTGAGGGTGGGATTAAAACGTGGCCGACAGTATCAGTGAATGGTGATCTTTTATATATACAGCCTCATGCAAGTAAAGATATTTCTCCTGCATTGGAAGATGTTATAATTTTTGCTGGTAGGAAAGAATTAAAATCGGATTGGAATACATCATATATTTATAATCGTGATGAAAAGACTTGGTATCATAACCCGTCGGAGAAAGATAATAAAATAGTACTTCCTGGTAAGGCTTGGTCAACTATAAAAAGTGAGCTTTTGAGTAATGGATGGATTAAGGTAAAGTAGTTATTTATAAGAGGTGAGAAGATGAAAGATCAACGCGGGTCAGTGACCGTTATCGCCATAGTGATGCTGTTGTTTTTAATGGTCATTGCCGTAGCCTGGCTGCCGATGATGACCATGGAAAAAACGGCTGCTTCGTCGGATTACCGGGAACAACAGGCCTGGTATGCCGCTGAAGCCGGCTACAAACGGGCAGTAGCTGCTTTGAAAAATAAAAATACTGACTGGAGTTGGATTACGCCAGAAAAATATCTTCAAGGCAGTGACAGTATGAGTTTTATACATTTGAGCATAGATGGAAGTAAAGTAGACCAGAAAGGCGTCTGGTATGCTGTGGGTATTATGGAAAATAATGTTGATATAGATTCGTCTTATACGCCTGAAGAAAATATCGACTATCAGATCACCTCAGTAGGTTCATGTCAGGGCATTCGCAAGGTTATCCGCAAAACTTATGTTTTAAGTGATACAGGTGGCTCAGGCGGTGGTGGCAGCGGCGGTGAAGAAATGTTGGAATTGCCGGGACTGGTTCAGGCTGGGGGTACTGTTAACATAACTAATAGTCAGGCTGGAGATTTAAATGGAAATTTATATGGCTCGGGATTTTTTGATTCCAGTGGAAAACAATTTGCTAATGGGTATACGCAAGGTAAATTTCCTGATGTCCTAAAAACGCATATACCTGATAGTGTTTTTCAAAAAGATAATTATGCAAACTTGAATACTATGCCGAAAAATAATATATGGGAACGTGTTTTGGAAGCAGGGAAAAATTATTTTTGGGATATGAGTGATTATAATAATGAATGGTTAACTATTAATGCTGAAAAATCTTCTGGCATGATAGTTTTTGTTGATAATAGTAAAGTTTTGTTAAATGCTAGTTCAATTAAAGGCCCAAGCTCAGGGAAACCAGTAACTTTTATTTTTACAAAGGCTATCGAAATAAATGCTCCGATTACAGGGAATGTGAGAATATTTGCTGCCGCTGATTTTACTTTTGCAAATCAGGCTGCATCAGGACTGATTATGTTTATGTCTAACGGAGAAATGCAAATAAATGGTTCTATAAATAAAGGCTTTTTATCATCTGACAAAAATATGATAATTGCAAATCAGGCTTTTTATGGGCAGGCTCAAGTTAAAGGAAATTTTAAAACACAAGGTACTATTCATTATAATGACGCTGTTTTAAAAGCAGACGGTTTTACAGTTCCTAAAGGGATGAAATAAAAAAAGAATAAGTAAATGTCAAATACCCCCTGTTTCCGTTGGAAACAGGGGGTATTTGTTTGAGTGTTGAGGTAAGGATGATGATTATAAGGGGTAAGGTGCTTATTATTTGTTGAAATAACGTTTCAGGAGGCCTTCGAAAGCTTTGCCGTGGCGGGCTTCGTCTCTTGCCATTTCATGAACGGTGTCATGGATAGCGTCCAGACCTGCTGCTTTAGCGCGGCTGGCAAGGTCAAATTTACCTGCGGTTGCACCGTTTTCAGCTTCTACGCGCATTTCCAGGTTCTTTTTGGTGGAGTCGGTAACGACTTCGCCGAGCAGTTCTGCGAATTTAGCTGCATGTTCAGCTTCTTCAAAAGCTGCTTTTTCCCAGTACATGCCGATTTCAGGATAGCCTTCGCGATGAGCAACGCGGCTCATGGCCAGGTACATGCCAACTTCAGTGCATTCGCCGTTAAAGTTAGCGCGCAGGTCCATTTTGATGTCTTCAGCAACGTCGCTGGCGATACCTACGATATGTTCAGCAGCCCAGGTACGGTCGCCGCTCATTTCGGTGAATTTGGATGCGGGAGCTTTACATTGCGGGCAGTATTCAGGAGCTGCTTCGCCTTCATAAACATAACCACAGATTTGACATACGAATTTTTTCATTCTTCATTCCTCCAAGTGCTATAAAATTTTGATTTTTTGTGAGCAGAACTTACATAAGGGTAAGTTTTCGATGTATTTATAATAGCACAGCTTCAAGCAGTTGTCAATAATAATTCTCCGTTAGTATTGCAAAAAAATAAGACTGGAAATAGTTAATATTTCCGGTCTTATTTTTGTTTAAGAAAATTGGCTGTTTAAATCAGAATTTAACAGTTACGCCCACGTTGACGCCTTTGGTTTTAACGTCGCTGCCGCCGGGAGCGGAAGATTTGAATTTGTTGTCATAGTAGGACAGGTTCAGTTCAACGTTGGATACCAGGCTGCGGCTGAGACCGATTTCATAGCTGTTGAGCTTGTTGCCCACGCCGGCTCTGCCCCACAGAGTGCAGAGGAACGGCAATTCTACGCGGCCCTGAACGCCGACCTGTCCGGAGCTGCGGCTGCGGCTGTCGCCGTGCAGTTTAATGTCGCTGTCGACATAGCCTGCATAAACGTCGAGTACCGGCAGGACTTTGTACATCAGGTTGAGCTGCTGGGCTTCAACTTTATTGCTGCCGCTGTTTTTGTATTGGTTCCACTTGTAGTTGACCGCCATATTGCTGCCCAGACCTACGGTGACACCGGCATAAGGCGAAGTTTTTTTGCTGCCAACGCTGTGGCCTTCATAAGTGTTGCTGGTGGGGGCGGTGATACCCAGATCAAGCGCTACTTTGCCCGCGTTATAGTTTTTGAGCGGCGAGGCGGCGCAGACCGTAGTGATACCTAAAGCCAGAGCCAGAGTTAAAATCAATGTTTTTTTCATTTCTTTGCACCTTCCTTACTAAAAAACTCAGTTGAGTCAGTTCTGGATCTTACCGTCAACGCCTTTGACGAACCAGTCCATGCTCAAAAGCTCCTTATCGGTCAGAGTTGTACCTGCGGGAACTTTTTCGGCACCGCTTTGATCATAGAGCGGGCCGGTGAAAACTTTTTGTTTACCGGCAATGATGTCTGCTTTGGCAGCATCGGCCAGTTTTTTTGTTGCGTCGCTGACAGCGGGACCATAAGGAGCGATGTCGACGACTTTATCTTTCATGGAACCCCAGTAAGCGCCGGCTTTCCAGGTACCATTTTGGACCTGTTTGATGGTTTCTTCATAATACGGGCCCCAGTTCCAGATCGCGGCAGTTAAAGATGCCTTGGGAGCATTGGCTGACATATCGACATTATAACCAATACCGTATTTACCACGTTCTTCAGCGGCCTGCTGCGGACCGGGGGTATTTTGATGCTGGGCAATAACGTCGGCCCCGGCATCGATCAGAGTGATTGCCGCCTGTTTTTCAGTAGCGGGATTATACCAGGTATTGGTCCAGAGGACTTTGACCTGCACGTCGGGATTGACGCTTTGCGCGCCCAGAGTGAAGGCGTTGATGCCGCGGATGACTTCCGGGATCGGGAAAGCAGCCACATAGCCAATGACATTGGATTTTGTTTCCTTACCGGCAACGATGCCTGTGACGTAACGGGCTTCGTACATACGGCCGAAGTAGTTGCCTACGTTGGGAGCCGTTTTGAAACCGGAGCAGTGCAGGAAAGCAATGTCGGGATATTTTTTGGCGACGTTGATCGTCGGGTCCATATAGCCAAAGCTGGTGGTAAAGATCACTTTGTTGCCCTGGGAAGCCAGCTGAGTGATGACGCGTTCAGAATCGGCACCCTCAGGAACGGATTCGATGTAACTGGCCTGAACGTTGGGCATGTTTTTTTCGACATACTGACGGCCCAGTTCGTGTGCCATGGAATAGCCGCCGTCTTTGGCAGAGCTGACGTAAACGAAAGCGACTTTGGTTTTGTCACCTGCTGCCTTGGGATCGGACTTTTTGTCGCTGCCGCAGCCGGCGAGTAATGCGCCGCAGGTCAGCAGACCGATCAGAGCGATGGACAGGATTTTCTTCATGCAAACAACCTCCTCGATAAATTATTGCTGTTTTAATTGTAACAACGGGCGGGCAAGAAAGCAAGATTTTGTGAAATTTAATTAAAATTTGCGGCTAAAGATGTGAAATCTTGATGTTTTAGGAATGGCGAAAGTGAAAAAACGCTTTCAGCGTTGGAGAGTTTAAAAAAATGCTGCGGGGTGATCGTGGAAAGATATAAATAGCAGAAAAGGCAGAAGGGGAGCTGTTTTGTTAAAGGTTAAAAATACACGGACAACAAATATAATTCAATAAATTAAAGTAAAATATTAATAAATAATTCAATAAGTAAATTAATTATCGAATTAAAGATAAATTTCAATTATGTTTTAATTACACTTTCTGTATGTTATAATGCTCTTGCGTCAATATCTTGATATACAGGGGGAATAAAAATGAAGAACAAGAAAATGCTTGCTCTTGCGATAATGGCCACGCTAACGGCATGGGGAAATCATTCAACCTATGCTTTAGCTGCAACGACAAGTCAGATAAATATAGACGGTAGTACAGAAACCCAGCAGAATATCGATTTAGAATATTCTGCTACTGGTTCTCCTGCGGTCAATGTAAACAATAACGGCGATTTGACGCTGGATGGCAGCAACAAGATAACCAGTAAAAATGATAACTGGGAATCTAATTCTCACGGTATCGTTGTCCAAAATGGGAGCAGGGTTGCTGTCAAGGAAGGCACCGATACTACGATCACCGTTAAAGGCAACGGCTCGCATGGCATTTATGTTACCTCAAACGGTACGATGATGAATAACGGTGAGCTGAATATTGTAATGGATTATACAGGCTGGGGTGCAGCTTATGCAATAGCTGCTCAAGATGGTAACGTAGTTTTAGGTGAGGATTCCAAGACGGCGATCACCATTACCAGCGGCGGTACTACTGGTGTATATGCTGCTGCTGGCAGTCAGGTAACCAGTAATGGTTATCTGAAAATAACGGCGGAAGGCAGTAATGCCTGGAGTTCGGCTATTTCTGCTGATGCCGGTAAAATCGCGCTGGGTTCCAAGTCAAAAACGGATATTAATGTTACAGGCGATGGCGGAAAGGGGCTTTCTGCTGTTAATGGCGGCGCCATTAACGGGTCAGGTCTTTTGAATATCGAGAGCAGCGGCCAATATGGTAATGGGATAGAGGCGTCCGGCAACGGTGAAATATATTTTATGGATGGTTCGGAGGTCAATGTTATAACTACTGGTGCTGATGCTTTCGGCATTTCTGCTGCTAACAGTGGTATAGTTAGCAGTGTCGGTAAGTTGGATATTACGACTAAAGGGCAGTCCTCGCATGGTGTGATGGCTGGGGCGGACGGTGAGGTCAAGCTGGCGTATGGGTCTGATGTTAAGATTACAACTGACGGCAGTGGCTCTCACGGGGTTTATACTAATGGTACTGACAGTAAAACTACTATTGGCGGTACTTTGGTAATAACCACTACCGGTGCCCAGGATTCACATGGTATCGCGGCTGCCGATGGCGGACAGGTGACATTGACTGACAGCTCGGATACACAGATCGAGACGTCAGGTTCACGATCGCACGGCTTTTATGCCGCTGGTGGCACGATCAACGGCAGCGGCAAGGTGGATATAACGACTGCTGCCGCTGAAACCAGCGGGTTATTTGCCCAGAACGGCGGCAAGATCGTTCAAAGCGGTGATCTGACAGTAACGACAGCAGGCGCTGCGGCGCATGGCGTTTATGCGGGCGGCGCTACCGCACAGGTGAACTTGTCAGGTAAAGCTGATGTAGTTACCAAGGGTGATGCAGCTCATGCCTTATATGTGCAGGAAGGCGGGACGCTGGAACTGGCCGGGCAGATCAAGGCTGGTACCTATGGTGCGCAGTCCAGCGGTATTTATGCCAGCGGCAACGGTACGATCAGCACGACAGAACCGAGTATGATCTCGGTAACGACAGAGGCGGACAAGGCGCATGGTGTCAACGCCGATGGCGGCACGATCACTTTAGCGGGTACAGCAGTGGTGGATACAAAGGGTGACAGCGCGAGTGGCCTGCGTGTCAGCAACGGCGGTAAGATCAGTACGGCAACGCCAAGCCTGATCTTGGTAACGACGAAAGCAGACAAGGCGCATGGGATCAACGCCAATGGCGGTACGATCACTTTAACGGGCACGGCAGAGGTGAAAACTTCAGGTGACGGTGCTAACGGTATCAGTGCAGATGGCGCCGGCAGCAGTATCCAGCTGGAAAATGTGTTGATAACTACCGAAGGCGCTGAAGCGCATGGACTGGCGGTCAATGACGGCGGTAAGATCAGTTTTGACGGCGCTGCCAGGATCACGATGACTGAAACCCGCAATGCTTATGCGCTGCACGCTTATACAAGCGGTTCAAGTATCACGGGGCAGGGGCAGATAGATATCACCGGCAATATCTATGCGGGCGATGGCGGTAAAATAGAGGTGGCGGCGGCCGATAATTCGCGGTTGATCGGCGATATCATTGCGGCATCAGCAGGCAGCACGGATTTTTCCTTCGGCACAGGTTCGCTGTTTACCGGCAGTACGATGGTTGACGGCGTGGGTGCGGAAAACAGGCTGACGCTGGGCAGCAGTTCGCTGTGGCAGCTGACGGGGACGTCCTCACTGACGGCGCTGACGAATGACGCGGTGATCGATATGCGTCAGGACAATAATAGCTTCAGTACGCTGACAGTTGACAACCTGAACGGCAACGGTACGATCATCATGGATATTGACGGTGCTGCCGTTGATCAAAGTGATAAGCTGATCGTCAATGATACCTTTACCGGTAACCAGGTACTGTCTTTGCAGGAAATTAACGGTCGTGACAGCGACATTGGGCTGGGGCAGTCCGCCGTGGGGACCGTACTGGCTACTGTCAATAACGGCAACGGCGTTTTTACTGCTGACGATCATGAAGGTTCTCTTTATTGGGAGCGGTATGAGCTTGGTTCGCAGGCTAACGGCAGTACCGGTTATACGGACTGGTATCTGAAAGCGGTCGATACGCTGAATCCGGGCAATAACCCGACGACGACGGTCAAAACCGCTATGGCGGCAGGCGCGCTGGCTTATCATACCTGGCGCGTCGATGACAAGCTGATGGAACGCATGGGCGATCTGCGCCAGCAGGGCGGGGAAGCACAGGGCGTCTGGGTAAGGCTGAAAGGCGGTAAGCTCAGCCACGACGGTAAGTATGGCTTTGAAAACAAATACACGATGTATGAGCTGGGTTATGACCAGGTCATGAAAAAGACGGCCGATTATACTCGTTACGGCGGCGTGTCGATGAGTTACAGTGACGGCAGCAGCAGCTATGACAGCGGCAGCGGCGACAACAAAAATAAAGCGCTCAGCTTTTATGTGACGCAGCTGGGCGAGAAGGGGCATTATGTAGACGTTGTGGCTAAGTTCAACCATATGGACAGCGACTTTACTGTTTTTGACAGCAATGGCAAAAGGATAACCGGGGATTTTGAGAATACCGGCGTCTCGCTGAGCGCTGAATATGGCCGCAAAAACAGCCTGAGCCAAAACGGCTGGTACGTTGAGCCGCAGGCGCAGATGACCGTTGGTTATTTGGGCGGCAGCAACTATCTGTCCAATCAGGTACAGGTAGATCAAAGCGGTATTTCCAGCGTCGTAGGCCGGCTTGGTTTCAATCTTGGCCGTGATATCGACAAGAAAACCAATTTCTACCTGAAAGCTAATCTTCTGCATGAATTCAGCGGTGGTTATGATGTGACCTTTACCGATAAATTTGGTAATCGCGCTAAACTGGATGATGATTTT
>ERZ791744.1161-NODE-1161-length-18862-cov-3.036742_pt1 | contig 18862 bp, 14 predicted proteins | sample MGYA00510039_ERZ791744 | MGnify/ENA primary metagenome ERZ791744 (study PRJEB30046, sample SAMN00791969) | human gut metagenome | study: EMG produced TPA metagenomics assembly of the A metagenome-wide association study of gut microbiota in type 2... | reverse complement strand
GGCCATGAATGTCGTGTTCTTACTCCCTGTGGCAAAATTAAGTCCTATCTGGATCAAGCCCTCCCCGGATCTCACCAGAGGCAATCCCTGTACGCTCGAATCATCACCGCTAAACACATCTGCCGACGGTGATATGGCTATATCAAACGGACCGTCGTAATCTTCAGGTGCCCACATTGCGATTCGCTGCGAATTGCAAGGCATATCAAATACACCGAGTCCTGTCGTTCCCCACCACTCTTCACCTATAATGATGCCACGACACACAAAGGTAAAATAAGAAGGATGCCCGAGTTTATCAATATAGTACTGATCATATGCATCCGTAATAGGCGTACTGGCATAACTCTGGTCAGAAACCTGCCATCCGGCAGATGACACCGGCCCGCATATCTCTTTACTGTAATCAACAGGAATGAGATAAGAAACCACTTCATTTTCCGCGCCTATTATATCCGAACGCACCATAGAAAAACGGCTGTCCGGCCTATCAGTGGTAAGAATATAATTGCATTCCATATATGCAAGTGTCTCGCCCGCCCAGACAAGGACGCCATTATGCGTCACAAGATCTATAAAGTCTCCTGTAGTACAGTTGGAAGGATCTGTATATGAGGGAAGAGTGAGCTTATTACCTTGCGAATCAACATGTGAAATACGTGTGGTATAAGAAGCTGTTGCAGGATCGAATTTCAGATCTACAGCCGACGCACCAATTTCCACGTCTTCTTTGATAAGGATTATTCTCTCGGCGGCCTCATCGTCATCTATTATAGCCATAAAATCATATGTACCCTCAGGGAGTACGAATGAAAATGAAGTTTCAGACAGCTGATCCGGTTCGTAATATCCTTCTTCTACAGATTGGGATTCGACTGCTATGAGAGTAAAGACATATTGCTGTTTCTCCTTGTCGAGAATAAATTCCGCATTTACGCCGGTTTCTGCGGATTTTGCTTTTTTTACCAGAGAAGGCAATGATCTCATTTTTCCGGCCAATGTCACGGCTTCCGCACGCGATGGCTTACCTATCACCGATACAGGAACTGTCTTCGCATTGGCGCCCGTGAGCAAAGCCATACTTGCGAGTAAAGTAAAAATCTTTTTCATAAATCAAAAAATTTAGAGATTCGCAAAGATATACTTTTTGCTTCACGATCACCAAATTTACCACTTCTACAAACCCTCTACATTATCCAAAAATATTTATAATTAAATAATTACAATATCAATAAACCAATAATTCCAAAAAACATCACTGTCAACAGATATACATGACACTCCCCGTATTTGCACAAGAGGGAAATAATTACTACCTTAGAATGCCTTTAATTAAAACATACATGACCCGGAATATCATAAGAGGATTGTTATTACTGTCGGTGATATCGCTGATGTCGGGATGCACTGACAGAGGAAAACTGAATCCACTCGGTTGGGAGAGAATTTCCCCCGAAGCTGATTCGCTCACTCTCGCAATTGAGCGCACAATCAATAATGATGAATCCGCAGACTCTGCCGAAATACTTCTTTCAAAGTTAAGAAGAGTAGCCGACACTCTATCCTATACCGGCAATCTTAATGCAAGGTTAGTATTGTTCGAGACCGGCATTCTCGGGCTACGCCACAAAAGCAAAGAGGCATTGGCTAAAATTGACAGTCTGAAGGAAACTGTCGATTCGGCATCGGATACTTATCTGTTTTACCGAATAAAATCGCGGGAAGGTTTTGTCGACAGCATTTCAAACTATACAGTCCATAAAAAGCTTTTAGAACAACTGAATTATTTCACCAAAACAAAAGACAGTGTAAGCCTTGCTGCCAATCTGATTTATCTGTCACAAAGATATCTCGCGGTGGCTGATTATAACCTTGCCTTGCAATCTTCAAAAAAGGCCGATACTATACTCCGCGGAATCAACTATAGCGAAACAGCTTTCAAGAACAAAATCAATATCACTATAATGTATGATTGCATGGGGGACTCTACGGCACGCGACAGTCTTATTCTCGAAATGCTTAATGACAGGACATATGCAAACAACATAAATTTTTACTCGGCTTTGCTTGTAAACGCCTATTCATTTCTACACGATGCCACATATCTGAAAGAAGCATATGGCATAATAAAGAATGACAAGGCATTTGCCGGGAGAAAAGCAATTGCGGAAGCTTTGATAGCCGATGAATTGAGAAAATCCGGAATAATGGATTCCGCCTCTCTATATGCCGATATGTCATTCAAAGGTATAAAATACGTAAACAATTTCAGTCATCGTGCGGAAATGTGCCGTATCTATCATGATCTTGCTGTCGAAGACGGGGACTCATTGAAAGCTTTCCGCTACTATCGGCTGATGAAAGAATATGAAGATTCGGCACGACAAGATGCAAACCCGACCGCCACGGCGCGAATAAACTATGCCGTAGAACTTGAGAAAGAACGGCTCATGCTACGGCAGAAAAAGAGAGAAGACCGGCTCATCGCGGTGATCGCGGTGCTGCTTATTCTGGTGACAGGAGCAGTGATCATCATTATTCTTATGATAAGACATGGGCGCATGAAAACCATGATGGCAAAGGCCACGAAGGAACGGGACAAAAGCTATCATGCCGCGGCATTGTCGATCATGTCGGCAAAGGAAAAGGAGAACCGGCTGCGCGACATGGCCGAGATCGTTTCAACCGGCGGCAACGAGAACGGCATCTCCAATCAGGACAAACGCAGGATCCTTTCGTCTTTGCGCGTAAGCATTGCCGAATCATCCGACTGGAACAATTTCATAGAGGCATTCACCGGATTGCATCCCGATTTTGAGAAAGAACTGCGCAAGAAGTTTCCCACACTGTCGACAAAACAGGTGCAGCTGTGCTGCTTCATAAAAATGGGACTTGACACAAACCGCATAGCGCATCTCATGTCGGTCAAACCGGAGACAATATGGCAGAACCGCTGGCGTCTGAAACAAAAGATGGGACTCGACTCGGACGAATCCCTACAGCAACTCCTCAACTCCATCAGTGAATAACGACACTACTAATCGGAACGGGGCGGCACACGATTGAATCTGCGCAGAAAATCCTCGAGACTCTGATCCGCATCAAGGCCAAGGCGGATACGCAGACGACTTCTTCCGCGGTATACCGAGGCCGGTTCTATATTCAGTATGTTACTTATCTGCCTGCTGTCAAGCCCTGCAGCCAGCAAGGACGCAAGTTTCAGCTGACTCTCCGACAATGCAGGGAAAGCGTCTTTCAGCCTGGCTATAAAATCGGCGTCAAGTTCACTGCTTAGTTTCAGAAAACTCTGCCGCGTATTTTCATTGCCTTTGTGTACACGCAGCATCCGCGCCACTGTGTCGGCGGTGGTTGCGTCAATCGTCCTGTTGTCTTTCAGCACATTCAGCTGATCGGTAATATCCGATATAAGCCGCTCGTTTTCCTCAAGTACGATAGTATGCGCCATAAGAGTCTGATGAGTCTGTCTTTTTTCCTCTTCGGCGACCTTGTCACTATATTTGCGTTCGGCATTCCTTTTCTTTATATAGAAAACAGTGACCAGCTGAGCCGCCACAAGCGCCACTATAGATATGCCGAGCCACAGCGCAAGGCGATAACGCCTCAGCTGCTCGCTCTGCTCCACTATTTTTATTTTAGACAGTGTGTCAAGATGAGTTATCCCCGGCCCGTTCATCTCTGCATCTATACTGTCACGGACATTGATACACTTGGAAAATATGGCGGCCGACATCTCATAATCCCCAATTGATCTGTAGGCCTGAGCCATATGCCTGTATATCAGGTAATGATATCGGCGCGAGGATTCATTGCCCGAAGAGAGTTCGATGCCTTTCTTTATATACTGCAGCCCCTCCTCCGGATTGCCATGACGTGAGAGCCAGTCCCCCTTCATCGACAACATGACAGGCAATTGATCTATATAATTATGTTTCTGCGCCAATACGATGGCCTCGTCAATAAACTGCACTGAGTCAAGATAGATAAATGAGTTCTGAAGCAACCGCTCCCGTATATAGTCATCTTTCATGACCTCGGGATCATTCCTCAGAGAACCGTATATATTTTCTCTGACATCAAGGGGTGAAGCGAGAGCTATATTAAGCCTGACAATATAAACGTTGCGTTCCTGCCCCCCTTTCAGATAAATCTTCTCGGCCTGCCGGTAATAATCGAGTGCGCGCACCGTATCCTGAAGGAAATACATCACGTTGCCCATGGCATTCAGACTCATGGCTTCTTCATAGGGCATATGCATCTTTCTGAAATAATTTATACAGTGGGCAAGTATTTCATAACGCCTCGACATATCAAATACCAGCTCGGACTGGAGGATCTTCAACCGATGCCAGTCATAAGGACACTCGGCCGAATCAATAAGCGTCTCGGCCGAATCGAGGACGGACTGCTGACGCTTATGGTCGAAAGCAGGTATATCCATGGACTTAAGATATGCCGCACGGAATTGCAAAATTTTATTGTCCGGTTCTGTAGCGGCGATGCTGTCCAGACTCCGATAAAAGAACGATGAGGAGAGATCTCTGCCGAGTTTACTTCTCATTCTTTCATATCCAAGCAACACGGAGTCCGCCTCCGCATTTCCTGACGATGGCCACTGAAACACGTGATCAATGGGAGCCGGCTTCTCGCAGCCGACAAAAAGCAAAATCAATATAAAAGCGAGAAGCAATCTGTTCATGTGGCAAATTTAAGGATTTTTGTCAATAAAATGACATATTTACAGGGTTGTACATATATTGTACATATGTTTTTTATGGTAAAACGCTTTGAAATATCGAATTTTGCAAGCGTCGGAATAAGGATAATATGATTAACCGACAGGAATCCCCCCGATAAATTGTAAACCTATACTGTTTGCCTCGGACGGCAATTGATAAATCCAACAATATTTAAACCGATAATGACTATGAACAAGAAATTGATTATTGCGATGATGGCGTTTTCCGCCGCAGCATTGCCCGCGATGTGCGCCGCACCCGACTGGGTCAAAGGGGCACCACGTAATCTTACAGTCACCCCCGACGGTTCGGATCTTCTTCTGACATGGGACTGGAGTGTTCCTGCGAATCCCACGTATGAATATGGTTTCGAGGGAGACTCGTTCCTGCCGCAAGGATGGGAAATCCGAAGTTCCGATAATGCGACCGAGACCTCCACATGGTTCCGCTATCCTGACTATTTTACCGGGGAAGGAGACGAGTTTCTGCTTCATTCCGGCTCATGCAGCGCGATGATCGCCATGCACGATGAAAACCTCCCCCAGAACGAATGGCTCGTCATGAAAGCTCCCGCCAATGCACAATACCTTGAATTCTGGAGCTTTATACCGCCGGAAGTGGTTGAATTCGGAGCTGATCCCGATTTCCCGGATCATTATTATGTAAAGATAAGCCGGGACGGAGGCGAGACATGGAATATCCTGTGGGACGGCCGTCACGATCTTGACCAATGCGATGTGATGCAACAGGTATCACTCTTTCTTGGCGAGACCACTGACGAAAATACCCTCGTAGCATTCCAGGCGCTCAGCAGTGAGGAAGAAAGTCTTTACGGCATATGGGCCATAGATGACATCTGCTTCTCAAGTATATCTGAAACCGGCGAATCATCAGGTCAGGTGGCCAGACACAATCCCGCCCGCACTCCGGAGGCTACCGAAGGATATTATTTCATAGTTTTCCGTGACGGCGAACAGGTGACAGACGAACTTGGACGTCGTTTCTGGCGCGATACCGAACAGAAAGCAGCAGGCACTTATGAATACGAAGTGTGCGTTATGGATATCGCGGCATATGAAATGTTCGAAAGCGCAAAGACTGAATATACTATTTCCGACGAACCTGTGCCTGCCCCGGCAGACCTGCGGGCCGATGTCACTTTCCATGAAGACACCGGCAGATATGACATATCATTGTCATGGAATAAACCGGACGGGCGCGATCCGATATATTATAACGTTTTTGGTGACGGCGCACGCATAGGGTATGAACTTGAGGAAACCGGCATGGGGCAGACCGGTCTTTACAAGGGAGTATACAGTTATGAAGTCATCGCGGAATATGCCAATCCTCTCGGCACCTCCGATCCGGCTCGGGTGACCGTAGCCTGCGGCACATCTTATCCGCCTGAAAATGTCCGTGTGAAAAACGGCACTCTGCTGTGGGACAAGCCGGCCGGGCCTTCATCGCCGACAGGTTATGACGTATACCGTGGCAACGAAAAGCTTAAGGAATCAACAACTGAAATGACACTGCCGCTTGACGGGAAGCTGAATGAAAAATGCAGATACAGCGTGCATGCCGTCTATGCCGACGGTACGCGCTCGCTTCCGGCATACATTGATGCCGGAGAGCCTGCGACTCATGCTCTTCCTTTGGTCGAGAATTTCGACGAAGGCCATCTGCCGGCCGGATGGAGCGTAGAAAAAGGCTTCGATGCCGTCAAATCAGTTTACCTGTGGAGATTCGACAACTGGTACGGCATAGATGCACCGGCCGCATTCAGTGGTGAGTTTGCCTCGATCTCAAGCGAAGTAATCCCCGGTGCGGACATGTGCGGAATGCTTGTCACCCCGACAATCGACTGTACGAACACCGATGAAATCGCAGTTATGTTCGATCTGTTTTATACTTCGCCACGCATGCTGTCACTTTGCGCTCTTGATCTTCAGGTTTCAACCGACGGCGGCGAGACCTGGGAAACAGCGTACAGTTTCAAAGAGGATACTGACGGATCGCAGAAGATTGACATTAGCCAGTACGCCGCCGGGCATAAAGCTCAGATACGCTGGTACTACCGCGACCGTTTTGCAAAATATGCCGCCATTGACAATGTGTTAATAACAGACGATCCTTCGGGAGTCGATGGAATAATCGAGGATAAACCGGACACCGCCGCCATATATTACACTCTTCAGGGCATACGCGTAGACAATCCGTCAAACGGTATCTATATCAAGATTTCCGGCGGCAAAAGCTGCAAGGTCGTAGTAAAATAACAATACCGTAACACTTCTTATAAATCAACACCTTCCATCATTACGCCTGTATGATGGAAGGTGTTGATAATTTGTCAATATGTGTTTCCTCAAAAATTTACGACTCGCATCCCACTCCTGTTCACGAGGGTGTGGTCGGATCAGTCGATGACGAGTTTCAGAGGCTTGTAGGCGTAACCGAAACCGATAGTCAGCGTACGGGTCGCCGCGTTGTAACACCACGCCGAATTGCGGATCGCCTTAGGCGTGGAAACCTCCGTCAGCCTCTCTCCGCCGACCGTCACCCGCGCGGGACGCGCTATGCCGGGAATCTCAAGCGTGATCATACGGCCTTCGGGCATCTCCTTATAGGAACCTTCCGACTCTATGTCGATCTCAAGTTTGCGTCCCTGCGGAACAGCGGTGAAGGTAGTCAGCTGATACTGGCCGTCTGAAAGAGATGTCGGACTGAGCCGGTTGTCGTCGAACATGGTGAACGATGACGATTCTTTCGACGGGAAATATTTGACCGTCAGGAACATCGGATCATACTGGCTGACATTCTCTATCGGACGCATATATTGCGGGATAAAGCTTCCGGCCTTTACGAACATCGGCATCTCCTCGAGAGGTGCGGCTACAGTGGCCGTAGTGCCTCCGGCGAAGGTCTGCGAGGGCTTGTTCCAGTTGATCCAGGTGTCTCCTGCCGGGAAATAGACTTTGCGGCTACGGGCGCCTTTCTTGAATACCGGCGCCACAAGCACTTCCGATCCCCAGAGATATTCATCGGTCACGTTCGCATCGACCGCACCTCCCTCTGAATGGAAGTTGACAGGACGTGCCAACGGCAGACCCTCGACAGTATTCTCATAGGCAAGGGTATAATTGTAGGGAAGCCACTGGTAGCGCTGCCTTATGAAATCTTTGATTATGGCGTCGTGCTGCGGATAGTGGTAAGGTTCCGGCTTTAGCTGCGCATGTGTGCGCAACATCGGGGAGAACGCACCCATCTGCAGCCACCTAACATAAAGTTCAGGCTGATAAGGCTCGGCGGGATCAACCGCGAAACCGCCCACATCGGAACCCATATAACCGAGACCGGAAAGTCCCGAATTTAGCATGAGCGACACCTGAGGCACGAAACCGCCCCAGCTGCGCGACACATCTGTGGTCCAGGGGAATACACTGTAACGCTGCAGCCCGGCCGTGCCTCCACGCATCATAAGAAGGGGACGCATGTCGGGGAAATCGGATCTCAGACCATCATAGATGGTCTTGGACCATTCGTTGCCGTATACGTTATGATATTGCGACGCAGTCTCGCCGTTGGCATGCATTATGGTCAGAGGATGCACCTCGGGTTCGCCGAGATCGCCCCACCATCCCGAAACGCCATCCTCGGTCAGACCTTTGAGGCGGTTCCACAGCCACGCGCGTGTGGCGGGATTTGACATGTCGAACATTCCTGCATCGCCTACCCATGTAGTGACGTCATGGGTATTGCCCGCAGAGTCCTTGACAAGCATTCCGGCCTCGCTCAGCATATTGTAGTTGTCTATCGCACCGATCTTGTTGATATAAGGCTGGTTGATGAGGACGGTATGCACTCCCATGCGGTTGAGGGAGTCAAGCATGCGGCGATGGTCGGGGAACTGGTCTTTGTTCCATTCAAGGCGTCCCATGTCGGTCTCCTTGCCATACCAGTAGAGGTCGAACACGATTCCGTCGACGGGATAATCACGCTGTTTGAGCGAATCTATAGCGCCAAGGGCCTCCTGCTCGTTGTGATAGCCATAGCGCGAAGTGATATAGCCCAGCGCCCAGAAGGGAGGGAGCTGCTGGCGTCCGGTCAGTTCGGTATAGCGTGAAGTCGCGCCCGCAAGTGAGCCCTCGCCGTTGACAAAGTAATAGGAAAGCGGTTTGGGAGTTTCCGATTCATAGACTATCGAGTCCTTGCCAAGCGAGAGCGAGGCGCGGTTGTAGTCGTCGAACAGTACGCCGTAGCCGGCGTCGGAAACGAACCAGGGCACAGTGATACCCATCTGCGAGATACGGGGATCGCCAGCCACATAGCCGTAGTTCTGACGGTTGAACATGACAAGCGTGTCACCGTTCAGACGAAGTGAATGCCCGCGTTCGCCGCCTCCGTACAGATTCTGGGCAATCCCGTTGCGTAGGGACACACGCTTCAGATCGCCGCTGTTGTCCACGCCTCCGGCTTCCGAAAGGATGGTGTCACCTTCGGCGTTAAGAAAGATCGTGCGTCCGGTGAGGCGGTTGACCTTGACAATCGTCGAGGCCGAACGGAACGTGACTTCTGTCGGGGAAGCAAACCATGTGACGCCTTCAGAAGAGGGAGACAGCACGGATGCCTGCGAACGGGGAAAACTGAATTTTTTCTCTCCGTAAGGGATACGCGACACTTTGAAGATGTCGGGAGTGATCGGAGTGACAGCCACAGTGCCGTGACCCGTACCGATCAAGGTGGATTGTCCCGATGTCGAGATCGAGCCGGGCATCGGCATTGTGGCCGCGAGTGCGGTCACACCTGCCAGCCCCAATGATATTGCAAGAAGTTTCATAATCGTGTCAGTAGGTTAGCCGGATAATCAGTCATTGAACTCAAGATCGCCGTCGACGATCACATTCCAGGGAAGTCCGTTCTCGGCGAGTGTGGCGAGGAACGGATCCGGATCGAATTCCTCGACATTGTGCACTCCGGGCATTACCCACTTGCCGGTCATGAACATCATGGCGCCGACCATGGCGGGAACGCCTGTGGTGTAGCTTACGGCCTGCGCGCCGGTCTCCTGATATGCGGCCTGGTGCGAGCAGTTGTTGTAGATGTAATATGTCGATTCCTTCCCCTCTTTGTCAAGACCGGAGATTCGGCAGCCGATAGAGGTCTCGCCCGTGTAGTTCTCTCCGAGTGAACCGGGATCGGGCAGAACAGCCTTGAGGAACTGGATCGGGATGATCTCCTGGCCGTTATACATCACAGGATCGATACGCGCCATGCCTATATCCTGGATTACGCGGAGGTGTGTCAGATATTCCTGACCGAATGTCATCCAGAAACGTGCGCGGCGGATTGTCGGGAAATTGATGACGAGACTTTCAAGCTCCTCATGGTAGAGCAGATAGCTCTCGCGTTCGCCGATATTGGGATAGGTAAGCGGCTGGTGCACTTCGAGATTCTCGGTCTCCACCCATTTGCCGTCCGACCAGTATTTGCCTTTCTGGGTGATCTCGCGGATATTGATTTCGGGATTGAAGTTGGTGGCGAAGGCTTTGCCGTGGTTGCCGGCGTTGCAGTCCACTATGTCGAGATAGCGCATCTCCGAGAAGTGGTGTTTGGCGGCGTAAGCCACGAAAATGGCCGACACGCCCGGGTCAAAACCGCAGCCGAGTATCGCGGTCAGACCCGCTTTCTCGAAGCGCTCGCGGAACGCCCACTGCCATGAATATTCGAAATGGGCCTCATCTTTCGGCTCGTAGTTGGCGGTATCGAGATAGTTGACGCCGCATTCGAGACAGGCCTCCATGATGGTAAGGTCCTGATAAGGAAGCGCCACATTGATTACAAGCGACGGACGGTGACGGCGGAAGAGCTCGCAGAGTTCAGGCACCGAGTCGGCATCGACGCGGTCGGTGACAATATGCGTGCCGGTCTTTGCCTCTACTTTGGCGGCGATATCGTCACATTTTGATTTTGTACGCGAGGCGAGCACTATCTCGCTGAATACCTCAGGATGCTGGGCGCACTTGTGGGCTACGACAGTACCCACGCCTCCGGCGCCGATGATCATGACTTTTCCCATTGTCTTTTATATGATTTTTGAGTTATTTCAGTATTAAAACGTCTATTATTCGCTTTAAAGGGCAAATTTAATCAAAAAATCGCTAAATTTGCACTTCAAGATGAAATTTATGACATCATGAAGATAACGATAACGACGGAGAATGATATCGACCGTGCGGCCCGCGAGTTTCTGGACGCCATAGGCGACAGCCGCCATGTAGCGTTCCGCGCGCCGATGGGGGCCGGGAAAACGACTTTCACAAGCGCGCTCTGCAGGGCGCTCGGGGTTTCGGACGACGTATCCTCTCCCACCTTCAGCATAATAAACGAGTATCGCGATGCCGCAGACAGTCCGGTCTATCATTTTGACTTCTACCGCATAGACGATGACGCACAGGCCCTTGACCTCGGTCTCGACGAATATTTCGACTCGAACGCGCTCTGTCTTATGGAATGGCCGGAGAATGTCGACACCTTTCTTCCCGACGACACTCTCTTTGTGGAGATCTCGGTGGGCGCCGACGGTTCGCGCACGATAACCTTCAACGACTGACACCATGAATTTTCTGCTACTCGAACAGGTGGATTCCACCAACAGTTATGTGTCCGTGCATGCCGGCGAACTCGACGACATGACCATGGTGATCGCCGACACACAGACCGCAGGCCGCGGGCAGCGCGGCAATTCATGGGAGTCCGAGCCTGGGCGAAACCTGACTTTCACCCTGCTCCACCGTCCTAAGGGTATAGCGCCTCGCGAGCAGTTCGCCATAAGCGAGGCCACAGCTCTCGCCATAGCCGATTTTCTGGAGGAAACGGGCATCGAAGCGAAAGTGAAATGGCCGAACGACATATATGCGGGTGACAGCAAGATCGCCGGCATACTGATCGAGCATTCGCTTACCGGCTCGGCCATAACCGACACCCGCATAGGCGTCGGACTTAATGTGAACCAACGGGAATTCAGAAGCGACGCTCCCAACCCTGTCTCGATGGCGAACCTGCTCGGCGCCGATACGGATATCAGCCGTGTGGCGGCGCGCGTAGGGGCACATCTTGAGGCGAGGCTTTCACTCGCCGCTACGCCCGAAGGCCGCGAGGAAATGCACAGGGAATTCAAGAGACGCCTCTGGCGGGGAGACGGTGCGACACATCCCTTCAGACGCCGCGATACGGGCGAGACATTCCCGGGCGTCATAACGGACGTATCGCCCGAAGGTCCCATAACCATACTCGACACGGCCTCCGGGAGCACCTCGATTTTCATGTTCAAGGAAGTGGAGTTTCTGCTCTGATCCCTGACATGTCAGCCTGACAAAAGATGAAAATACTGAAGACAATACTTACATACGCCGTGCGGTGGCTCATACCGCTGGCTCTCACGGTACTGTTACTGTCATATATGTTCCGCAAGGTCGATTTCGCCGACATGTGGGACATCATCACTCACGGCGTCGACTACGGATGGATACTGGCGGCGATGGGCCTCAGCGTGTTCAGCCACATATTCCGCGCCCTGCGGTGGCGCATTCAGCTCCGGAGCCTCGGCATCAGACCTCCGCTTATGGCGCTCGTATGCTCCATATTCGGCACTTATGCCCTGAATCTGGTCTTCCCGCGTCTCGGAGAGATCTGGAGATGCACATACATCGCGGGAAGGGAACACAAACCGTTTACGGAAGTTATCGGCTCGATGGTGGCCGACAGGCTCTGCGACTCGGTCATGGTCCTGTTTCTCACTTTTCTGGCCTTTATAGCGGCCGCGCCGGCCATAGAGGCGTTTATGGTAAAGTATCCTCTGGGCCAGGGACTCGTCAGCGCGTTCAACAATCCATGGGCATGGGCCGTCATCGTCGGCGGAATACTCCTGACATGGATCAGTCTCCACTTCTGGCGCGGCAGGGGAGCCGTCGGCAAGGCCCGGCAATGGCTCGGCGAGATGTGGCACGGTTTCGCATCGGTGGGTACAATGGAAGGGAAATGGGCTTTTATCGGTTATACTTTTGCGATCTGGGGGTGTTATTATATACAGCTCTACGTGGCCTTCTTCGCATTTCCTTTCACGCGGGAACTGTGCGCCGACCCGCATCTCGGCTTCGGACTGGTGCCCTGTCTGGTCGCTTTCGTGCTGAGTTCCATCGGCATGGCAGTGCCGAGCAACGGAGGCCTCGGCCCCTGGAATATAGCCATAATGTTCGGTCTGGCAGTCTATGGAATCAATGATGCCGAAGGCACCGCCTTCTCGATGCTGCAGTGGTCAGGACAGACCGTAATGCTCATCATACTCGGCATATACACCATGATATACGTGACACTTGATAACAAGGGCAAGAAGAGAAGTCTCGGGAAAGAGGCCGAACTGCTTGTCAGAAATGAGGAAACAGTCTAAGACTATGAATATATACGACGACAACGAAAAGGATGATTTCTTCGAGAATTCCGATATCTCCGAGAAAAAAGAAGAACCTAAAAAACCTGTGTATACTCCCGACGATCCCCGCTACTGGGAGGAACCTGAAGATGAGTTCGAACATCTGCGTCCGGCTCCGGGCTCCCGCTGGAAGCTTTGGGCATGGATCGCCGGTGTCGCCATAATAACAGGCATACTCTGGGGTGGCTATATAAGGCTTTTCAATCCGTATGTGCAGCAGGCCTCGCAATACGGTTATATAGAAGCGATCGAGAAGCGCGGCGACATCTTCCAGACTTATGAGGGCATTCTCCTCCCCTATAAGAATCTTATGGACACGACCCGCGTATATGAAGGGGATTTCATTTTCTCGACAAGCAACCCTGCCGTTGCGGCGAAACTCAAGGAAATGCAGTATGCCAACCGTCCGATACGGGTTATATACAGTGTCTATCACACTGCAATGCCATGGCGTGGAGACACAAAAATAATAGTGACGCGTGTCGATTCGGTCAACGAGCGCGACATACTTCCTCCCGACCGCCAGCCAGAGACCTTACGTCCTGTCGAATAATACGTAATGCCCGTGTGTCTTATGAGATATCTGACCATAGCCTCCGCACTGTGGAGTTCCCTCCTTTTGTCGCAGGCCGCGACATTGGAGGTGAAGGATTCGGTGCTCACGGTGCCTGCCGGAACAAAGGTCATAGAATCGGAGGCCTTCGCCGACCGTGATGACATAATACGCGTGGAATTCGCTCTTCCCTCTTCTCTTCGCGAGATCGGAGAATATGCCTTCATGGGATGCTCGAACCTGCGCGAGATTGTTTTGCCCTCTTCGCTTGTAAAGATCGGGGAGGGAGCTTTCAGGGAATGTTCGTCGTTGCGCGACGTGGCGATTCCCGAAGGTGTCGGCCGTCTGTCAAAACAGACATTCGCATGGTGCGAGGCACTGGAGAGAGTATCTTTACCCCTATCTGTCACAGACATAGGCAGTCACTCGTTCGCTTACTGCAGATCGCTGAGGGAGATAAATATACCGCCCCGTGTCAGTCATATCGGTTCAAACGTATTTTCATTCTGCAGTTCTCTCGAGCGGATCGAACTGCCGGTGTCAGTGACCGAACTCGAATCATATGCATTCTCCGAATGCCTGTCGTTGAAAGAGGCGACACTACCGGGCAACAGTCATCTGCTCGGCGAACTGATATTCAGCGGGTGTCATGCATTGGAAAACATATCCGTCGCATCGCCGGTTCCCCCGAAATTCGACTGCAACAGCACTCTCTTCGAGGACAACGAGCGGTTCATGTACATGCGCTGCCGCCTGCAGGTACCCTCGCGCGCCGTCGCCGCCTACCGCACCGCCCCCGCCTGGTCCCTCTTCACCGACATCACCCCGCTCTAAAATATCTATCGTGGCGATCATAGCTGTTTCAGCTATGATCGCCACGATAGTGAGTCCGGGATCAGTTGCGGGTGGCTATCACCTCGATCTCGACGAGGGCGCCCATCGGAAGTGCCTTCACGGCAAAAGCCGAACGACCGGGATAAGGCTGAGAGAATGTCTCGCCATAAACCTCGTTCATCTCGCCGAAAAGGCTCATGTCGGCGAGAAGCACCGTAGTCTTCACCACATTGTTGATATCGAGTCCCTCTTCTGCGAGAATCGCCTTGACATTGGCAAGACTCTGACGGGTCTGCTCCTTGATTCCTTCGGGCATCTTGCCGGTGGCGGGATCTATGGGGAGCTGTCCGGAGCAGAAGATAAGGCTCTCTGTCTTTATTGCCTGTGAGTAAGGTCCGATTGCCGCAGGGGCGTTTTTAGTTGCGATTGCTTCTTTCATTGTCTTTCTGTTTTAGATATTTATATTGGTTAGAGAATATATGTGACTTGTCATGAGCGCACATAGTGCGGGAATTCCTCCGGAACGACCATCGAGATCTCCACAAGACCTCCGACGCTGCCGTCTTCTTTCCGCCACGGTGTCTGATGTATTATCTTTTTCTGTCCGTTCTTGCTGATAGAGTATGTATTGCTCGTCCCCTCGGCAAGAAGGCGACGGATAATCTCCGCGGCACGAGGCGGATGATAGTCGAAAAGACTATGCCCGACCACATCGCCGTGCTTCGCGAATGTGGCCCGCGAACGCTCGTTCATGTATATGACCACCGCGTCCGCGTCACAAACTGTCACCGCACAGTCGAGGCCGTCGGCCCAGCGCGGTATGATTTCCTTTACATCCATGATGATTATATTTTTATTCGTCTGAATGCCGTGGCGGCAAGTATCGAGGCCACAAGCAGAGCGACATTGAAACTGTAATAGACTCCTATACTCTGCCAATCGAAAACCACCGCAAAGAGAAGCAATACGGGAATCCCGACAAGCATGTAACTTATGACCGAGATCCACAGCAGAGGGCGCACCTGAGAGGTCCCTCTGATTGCATTCATGAAAGTGAGCTGCGAGGCGTCAAGGTACTGGTAGAGCACCAACGGTATGACAAGCAGTTGTCCCGCCGCGATTACGTCGGCATCCGATGTGAACATGCCGATAAGTTGCCGGGCGAAAAGCAGCATAAGCGCCGAGGAGAAAGTGGCGAGGAGGATATTTAGATGGATACCAGCTCTGGCGGTAGTGCCCGCGCCCGGGGCGTCATGCAACCCGCAGAAGTTGGCCACCCGTATCGACACCGCTATGCCGAAACTCATATAGAGCATGAATCCGAGCTGCCCGATGGTATTGACCACCTGATAGGCTGCAAGCTGTATCTTGCCGAACCAGCCGCAGGCCACGGCGCCGAACGACCATAGCGAACACTCCACTCCTGTCTGGATCATGACCGGATAGGATGTGACCCATACTTTCATCCGCTCGCGTCCGAGGGGAGCGGAGGCGAGAAGGCCTTGGCGGCATGAAGCATACCTGTGGCCGCGGAGATACATTGTCGCGAGCCCGGCCATGCCGGCGAAACGCGCCACGGAAGTAGCTATGCCGGCTCCAGTCAGTCCGAGTCGCGGAAAACCGAAATGTCCGAAGATCAGCACATAGTTTCCTATGATATTGAGCACTATCGCACCGAGGATAAACCACATCGGGATCCGTGTGTCCGTCATGCCGTTGCTCGTCTGGGAGAGGGCATTGAAAAGCGACATGGGGAGCAGGGTGGTCAGCAGAGTGAGGTAATAAGGCCGGATCACGGGCAGCAGCTCGTCGGGCTGCCCGAAGCGGTCGAGATAAAAATAAAGCGCTCCCATTATCGCCGTGAAGATCAGCGAGACGATGGCGTTGATCTGGAGACCGGCACGCGCTATGCGTCCTGTCTCATAAGGCTTGCGTTTCGTATATAGCGCCCCCACAAGGGGAGTTATGCCGGCCGCGAGACCGGAAAGCATCACCATCGGAATCAGAAACACACTGTTGACAAACGCCGACGCCGCCAGTTGCTCGACGCCATAGGCGCCGACCATGAGAGTGTCGGCGAAACTCATCACGATCACACCGAGTTGCGTGAGCAATACGGGGAATCCGAGTCTCACCAAAGCGGCATATTCTCCTTTGTACCGTCTTATGAAACCTGAACTTTTTGCCGTGACATTCATTCTTCGTTCTGCATTTTTTGCTATCTTTGCAAAATTACAAAACTTTTTGGTCAATCCTCGCGCATATGAATAAGAAATCACACAAAAAACTGACATTCTCCTCAAAAATCGGACTTATAGCCGCGACCGTCGGCTCGGCGGTAGGACTGGGAAATGTGTGGCGTTTTCCGGCGGAGACCCAAAGCAACGGCGGAGCCGCTTTTCTCATCATCTATATCGCATGTGTGTTTCTTCTCGGCATTCCGGTGATGCTCGCCGAGTTCTCCATCGGCCGCGCCGGTCGCAGCGACGCGGTGGGATGTCTTAAAAATCTCGGTGCGTCCCGGTCATGGTGGGGAGTAGGAGGCATGGCCATTCTCGCCTCCTATCTCATACTCTGCTTCTACATGGTAGTGGCGGGATGGACAGGCGAATATCTCTGGCAATCGATCACGGGCGAACTCTACGAGGGCGCCGGAACAGACATGAAGGCGGTCTTCGCCGCGAGGATGAACGAATACATATCGACAACATGGGAACCTCTCTGGGCGACCTTCGTGATGATCGCGCTCAATATAGGCATTCTCCTCGGCGGTGTGCAGAAGGGAATCGAACGGCTCTCGAACGTGCTCATGCCGATGCTCTTCCTGCTTCTCGCCATATTCTGCGTCAAAACCCTCACACTCCCCGACGCAGCCGCCGGCGTGGAGTTCTTCCTGCGTCCCGACTGGAGCGCCGTCACTCCGCAGACTCTGCTCAACGCGCTCGGACAGGCGTTTTTCTCGCTCTCGCTCGGAATGGGCATCCTGATAACGTATGCCTCCTATTTTCCAAAAGACACGAAACTGGCCAAGACCGCCGTCACTGTCTCTCTGCTCGACATGCTTGTGGCCGTGATGATGGGACTGATCATCTTCCCGGCCGTCACTTCATTCGGTCTGCAGGGTGAGGGCATAGAAGGCGCGACGCTTGTGTTCGTCACTCTTCCCGAGGTGTTCATGCATATGCCCGGCACGCGCATATGGTCTCTGCTCTTTTTCCTGCTGCTGACCGTCGCGGCCCTGACATCGACCATCTCGATAGCCGAAGTGTCGGTGGCGTTCATCCGCGACCGGTTCCGCATGTCGCGTCCGAAGGCGGTCCTCGCGGTCATGCTTCCGCTCTTTCTGTTCAGTTCCGTGTGCTCGCTGTCGCAGGGCGTGCTGTCGCACATAACTGTCTATGGACGAAATATATTCGACTTCCTCGACACTCTGGCCACAAACATGATGCTGCCGCTTGTATCGATCGGCCTGTGCATATGGCTCGGATGGTTCGCGCCCAAAGGACTTCTCACATCGCAGCTTTCAAACAACGGCACTCTCCGCACGTGGCTCATTGCGCCCGTCCGCTTCATAATCCGCTATATCGCCCCTGTCCTCATCCTTCTGGTCTTCATATGCGCGTTCCTCTGAACCCAGCTCCCTATACATGCAGCATTTATGGATGTATCCACCAGGTACCTGTGACGTTTACCATCGACTCGTTCATTATTGAAAACCAGAATATACCCTCGCGGGCCATTCTTGTAAGTCCGAGATCCGCATTTATCCCTACCGAAAAATCGGGAGGAAGCTCAAAAGAGAGCCCGGCTATATACGAGACATTGAATCTGCGCCATACTCCGTTTGCGCCAAACAGACTTAAATGTTCTCCGGCGCCTGAACCCTTCAGACTGCCTGCGATATTGCACGAAAAGCCGATTCCTGTAAACACGCTCATGTCAAGCATATCGGCCACGCTGAAAAGATAGCCGGCTTTTAACGGAACCGACACCGCAAGACGCCGAAACTTGCAGTTATGCCAGAGTTCTTCATAATCCTGAGGCAATTCTTGTCTGACAGGGATCTTTGACGTATCGTATCTCAGGTCGACACCACTTTGGAAATACCAACGTCTGTCATATGTCAGACGCAGATCCATACCTGCGCCTACACCAAGCCCGGGCTCTTTTACAGGATAATGTCTGGTGGAATTCCACTGTCCCAGCACTAAAATATCAAATGACAGT
>ERZ791744.1146-NODE-1146-length-19074-cov-2.851569_pt1 | contig 19074 bp, 9 predicted proteins | sample MGYA00510039_ERZ791744 | MGnify/ENA primary metagenome ERZ791744 (study PRJEB30046, sample SAMN00791969) | human gut metagenome | study: EMG produced TPA metagenomics assembly of the A metagenome-wide association study of gut microbiota in type 2... | reverse complement strand
TACAAGATTCAAAAGCTACATATACCGTTTAATTTTTAATAGCTACTTACATAATAAAACAAGTAACGCGGAATCTTTTCTGGATTCCGCGTTACTTGTTTTATTACGATTGCTTCAGGCGTGGGAGGATGTCAAGAAGGCGTTCTCCGCTACCTGATCCGGATGAGGGCTAGCCCGTGGCACTGAAAGAGGGACGTCGTATGACGCCCCTCTCTAATAGAAACCGTGTCGGCCAAACCGACATTATCTTAAGGTGTCTATCCTCTCACAATCACCTTCACAACCTTGTTGCCTGCCTTGACAATATATACACCGCCCGGAAGTGCAATTTCGGTCTTTGATTGACCTATACCACGGTAGACAACGCTTCCGTTTGCGGCCGAAATGACAATGTCATGGCCCTCCGCGTTGGAAACAACAACCTTGCTGTCAATAGCCTTAATGCTGATTTCACCGCTGAGCACAGAATCGACACCCGACGGAGTCAACACAACCACCTCGTCAGAAGGCTTAGATTCGCCCTTCTCCGTGTATACGACAGTAACGATATATGAGTACTGAGTGTCTTCCACGACATTATTGTCAATGTATTCGCACTCATAAACCAATTCGCTGTTGATCTTCACTCCATCACGATAAACGTTGTAACCTGCTATCTGCAGCGTGGCAGCGAGAACGGCGGGAGTATACGTCACATCATCGATCATAAGCATATACGAGTCTGTGGCGAAGCTATGTATTGCGAAGTACTTCGCACCTTGGGGAAGGTCAACCGTGTACATTGTCCAGTCGCCGGGAACACCCTCGACAATAGATTCTTCAATGGCCACGAAGTCGGAAACCGTCTTGCCGCCGGTCGAATAATAAACCTGAATTGACTCAGGATATTGACCGTCATAGCTCTTTGCCCAGAAGGATATTGTCTGAGCCTCCCCTGTCAACTGAGGAGATATCGCCCAATCATCTACCGTACCGTTATCGCTACGGAAAAGCGAGAAGAGATACTTCTTGCCACTGTGAGCGTCAAATGTCTTATTGCCACCGCTTATTGACTCCTGATCCCAGATCCAGAACGAACCGGGAGTAGCACCTGATATTATTCCGGGAAGTTCCAATCCATAGAATCCTCCTACGGGACATCCGTCGCCATCTACAAAAGTCCAGTCGCCATATTCGGGAGCAAACGCATCTCCGTCTTCGAAATCATCAGTAATCATTTCAGGTTCGCCACCCTCAAGAGTCGGCTCATCCCATGTAAGCTTGACTTCTCCGTTTATAGCGGAACCTTCAAGATTGTCAACACCTGGAAGTTTCGAAACAACCGGCATCACCTCCACGGAAGAACTCTGGTTGTTGGCCTCGTTCTCGTCTGCGGAATAGGCCACGCGGGCATATACGCTTACCGGTTCGGTTGCGAGACCTGACATGACACAATTGAAATCAACCTTTGTCGACGCCAATGAGGCAAGACCCTCGACATCTCTGGTTGCAATGAGATTACCATCGGCATAGAGTTCTACCGAGAAAGCAGGAGCGTCAAGCGTTCCGTCATTGACAACGCCTACGCTTACATTATATCCCTCGCCGCACTTAACCTTCGCAGGAGCGGAAATCGAAACTGCATGCAGATCATTGTCAAGTATAGAGCTTACCCTGATGTTATCAATCATGGTGTTGACAAACAACTTGGTGATACCGGTTATGCAGATCTGGACATTCTTGCCGGCATATGTAGCAAGAGACACTGTAACCTTGTTCCAGGCATTGTCGACGTCGCAAAGTTCATCGACAGTAGTGGGCTTCATTATCTCAACCCAATTCTCCGTACCGATCTCTCTGACCGAAACCGAGACTTCATTGATGTTACGGTTATCAGGATTCTCTTCATTGATGCTATTGTAGAGGAAGAATGTGAGTCCCGGATTAACCATCTTGCCAAGTGATACGAGACCGGAGAAGAAATCGGCGCCGCCGTCAGCATAGCTGCTGTTGAAAGTGACAAATCCGCCATCGCCATCCATACTCGTCACATCAGCCAATGACTGATCGGTACAAATCAAAAGATTACCTCCATTTATCGACTTGCTACCCCAAATGTAGTTAAGTTTACCTCCGGTGAATGATTCATAGATGCCATCATAAGGAGTTCCGACAGGAATCATCTCTGTCGCCGCACCTTCACCGACACCTGCATCACTGGACGGGAATACGGCTAACTGTACGAATTCCTGCTTCCCTGCCTCGACAGCCTGATAAGTATATGAAGTCCCCTTGATATTTTCAGCGAAAGGAACCCACTTGCTTCCGTCGGACGCAGCGATTATGTAAGTCACCTTGTCTGCCGGGAATGACAGGCCGTTTATATCGGTCGTAACAGGCTCCCAGTTTACTGTCACCTGACCGTCCACCTCTGTTCCTGTGATTTTTGCCGACGGAACCGCAGCCGGGATGTCGAAACCTACGAATGCACTTACCTTAGCTTTGAGACCGACACCATCGGCATTGTGACCGATAACCGTGTAGGTAACGTTGCCTCCGGCTTCCATCTCATCGACGAACGACAGAGACGCACCTACGCCGGGAGAGGGGAAAGTCTTGACAAGTTCACCGTCGCGCAATATCTCCACCTTTGTGAGTGATGCAAGGTCAAGGCCGTTCATAGTCTTGTCGGGAGCATTGAACGAAACAGTACACCTGTTGGCTCCGGAAGCATCGGGAGTTGCAGTCAGATTCGACACAAGACCCGGCGCGAGAGCCGAAACAGCAGCTGCAATCTTGATGTTGTTAACATAAAGATGCAACTTGTTTTTATCCGAGATGCCATGGAAGCCTACGAAGTAAAGGCCATCCTCGTCCGGAATGAGCATTTGGGAGAAGCTTGCATAATCTCCCGATACCATGTCGGTCGGTTCAAGAAGAACCTCTGTCATCCCCTCAACGGAATTCGATTTTCCGAACTTAACTTCAAGACGCTCTTTGAACATAGACCCATATGCCTTTGAGTCGAACGAAACTTCATAAGCTTTGCCGGCCTCGAGTCTGAGCGGAGGAGTGATCAGCCAGTCATCCATCGCAAGGGTGGTATTGTAGCTGATACGTGCAGCTCCCGCATCATTACCGTCGGTCATAATGGTCCATACCTTATTGTCTTCATTGCTATCAATTATGGTCCAGCCGGCAAAACCTGTTGCCAGGAAGTCGGGCTTATAGGGAGGTACGACAGAACCAAGCACTATGACATTCGTCTTGGCGGCAGCGGAAACGAGCCCGTTGCAGACAGCCTCGACAGTGTAGAAATAAGATATGATTTCGTCCGGTTCGGCAACAGCCTGAGAGAAGGATGTACCGGTAAGGTTTTCAGCGACAACAGCACCGTCCTTATCCTTGACAGTATAAGTCAGGTTGTCGAGATCGAGATATCCGCCATTGACTGAAGCAGTGACAGGCAGCCAGCTTACTTCCATATTGCCGTTGACATAAGTCAGTGTAGCCGTTGTGGCCTCGGGAGTGTCGGCTCCTACCCATACATTTTTGATCTTGGTTCTCGGACCCATTCCGACATCATTAGAAGCGAATATCGTGAATGTATAGCTCCCTGCTCCTGTGAGCGAAAGATCTACCGGAATCTCGATATCCGTCCCCCAGGACGCCTCGGAATAACCCATCTCCTCGTCATTGACAAGCACTGTAATGATAAGTTCACCTGAACCGGGTGTGCCGTCGAAGAAAGTGGATGGAGTCTTTAGCGATACATTCCCCGAAAGGGAAGAACCGTCGAAGTTAAACTTTATATTCTCACACTCCGCCGGTGCGCCGTCTTCAGCCGCAGGATCGGGGATGAACATTCCCATGATTTCATCATTGCCTGTGATCTGATAGAGAAGACGGGCGGCTCCGGTGGCGAGATCAACCTCATACATGTAGCTGTGATTGTCGGCCGGACATACATTCCAGTACATTTTGCCGGACTTCGGATCTATGCAGCAGCTTGACATATATTGTGGAGCCGGAGCACCTGAAATCTCTGCCACGGGTGTCACAGAGCCTGTGGTCTTGTCAATTTTGTTGAGATAAGCATTTGTAACGATGAAGTCACTGCCTTGCTCTTCTCCTGTATATGATATACCATAAAGCTGACCTTGATTATCAAATGCGATCGAGTTCCAATAGCCGTCAACCGGTGCAATCGCCGTTGCTGACACTTCGGTATTTGTAAGTTCCAGGCTTGAAAGCTGCATTGAATCACCTGATGGAGTAAAAGTGATGCCATACACATCGGGAGAAGCCGGATCGGAGGTGGGATCCACTGCCCAACGACCTATTACGGAAAGATCCTTGGGTTCACTCATACCGAGCACTTCACCCTCCTCCATGTCATTGGATACATATGACACTATAAGCATCCCGAAGTATGTGAAGTAGTTGACACTGTGATAGACGCCGTTTATGCACACACCGCCTCCGTTCGCGCCCTGGGCCGGGAAAAGAAACGTTGTAGGGCCCTCGCTTTTAGGAAGCTCATAGAGTCCGGTCGTGGCAAGATCTGCATCGATCTGGTCATTGTAAATGACCGAACCATAGATTGTAGGAATCTCGGAATCGGACTTAGCCACAGCCTTGTTGACCAGCTTGCCGGCTGAAGCTTTCTGTGAACGGATAGGGCTCTGAGCGGTTCGCGGTTTCAGAGCATAGTACCAGGCGTTCTTTTTTAACGACTCGGCAGGGGCTGCCTGCGCTTTCATTGTTACTGTTGCCTTCGCAGAAGACGTGGACGCAGCATTGTCCTTCTTCAGAATCTGAGCGAGCGACGGTGAGACCACCGTAGACATGATCAGAGCAACCGAAAAAATCCCTGATAGAAATTTTCCCATAATAAACACTCTCTCATGGTTCCTGAATTAGATTCTGATCCGCAGTCCGGAACCTTATGACAGCGGGAATCACACAATATTAATATCTTACGTAAATAACCGGAGGCCAGTGGAAAACCGGTTTAAGTTATCGCGCAATAATCTTGACCGCATATCCCCTGGCAGGAACAGTCACAATATAGAGTCCTGCACATGGCAGAATTACCCTGTTCGATCCATGTGCCACGATACTTCCTGTATAATCCGCGACAGTGATTGAGTCGCCGTTGGCAGAGGAAACTACCAGACCGTCGATACGAATGCCGGATTCAGCCGTGACAGATTTGACAGCAGATTCAGAGGTGTTTACTTCCATCTCTTTTGACTGGCGTGATGTATGGACACCGTCTGTCGCCCTTACCGTGTAGAAATACCGTGCACCGGGATCAAGATCCGTTACATCGAAAGATGTAACATTGCCTACATGACGGTCGGTATAATCCTCCAGCAGCGCGGGAGTCAACTCATGACCGTGACTTACAGAAACATCATCAAGCGCAAGATGAGCGCTTGCGGAAGAGCTGACGTAAGTAAGACGCACCTTGACAGCGTCAGCTGGTAAATCGCTCACTGTGGTGAGGACGCCTCCGGCCTGGCTGTTGACATCGACTTTAGACACAAGTGTCTCCGTCTCTTCCGCATTTACCGCATAAACATATATCATGTCTCCTGCCTGCGACTTGTTGCCACGATGCCAGAAAGAGATCGAACTTACAAAATCATCGAATACCGGAGTCTCAAGATACTGGGCGTCGCCGAGTCTCAGCGAAGGAATTTCCTTCCCGCAATATGCCGCTATACCATAGGACGCCGAACTGTTCGACACCCAGTCTCCCATATTGACCACACCGTCGTCAAACCCATTGAACTCCGTGTACGGATCGCCAGCGACTTTGGTATATACATCAAGAATATAATCATCGGCTTCATCAAGAGCCTCCCAGTTGGCAGTGAAGCCGCTGTCGCTTATTTTGTCGGCCTTGAGAACTTTTACCGTATAATAGTCGAGCGTGAGACGTCCGGTAGAAACAGCCATTTCCTCGGACTCGGCACCGACAAACCAACCCGAGCTTGCCGCAACGGTGTAAAAATATTGTTTGTCCGGCTCAAGCCCGGCTACATAATAGCAATCCACATCCCCGACATTTCGCGACCGGAAACCTTTCAGAAAATTTCTCCGGGCAACCTCTCTGTTCATACCTTCGGCACTTTCCTCCTCATAGCAATAAACCGAGAGAAGATAATCATACCCGTCATTCTTGTTCCAACAAGCCTTGAACGAATAGGCCGTCACGTCTTCCGCATCGGCAACATCTATTACAGGCATGACAGGAACCTCTGCGCCGCCGGAAACATTAAAAGTAATCACTCCATCCCTCTCCGCTATATCTGTAATGGGAAATTCGAGAGAAGTTCCGTTCCAGGTTTTCATCGCCGGAGATGTCAACGATGTGAATGAGGTTATGCCGGAAGTACCGGGGAAAGCATCGCCTCCCCTGCTGTATTCGCTCTGCGATCCGTCAGCCTCCTCGATATCGACATACTGATGTGACGGACTATTATTTACACGATTATCCATCCAGACCTGATCATTATAATCAACATGCCATATGAGCATGCCATGTCCCGGAACAAAGGCATCCCACCCCTCCCGCTGTCGGTTTTCTATAAGAAAAAACTCAGTATCCCTGTCAGTGCGTATCACTCCGCAAACGTTCTCTGAAACCGGATGCAGGGTCGCCGAAAGAGGGCCGTCTATCTCATTTGGTTTAATCCAGCCCAGCGCATAGCGCTCAAACGCGCCATAATTGGGCGGCGTCATGCCATTGTTGTTGTACGGACCGTAATCGAGAGCCGACCACGCGCCTGGAGTGAAGGAGGATGTGTATGATGTCGCATAAAGATCGGGGAGACCCATCACATGGCTGAATTCATGCACGAACGTACCTACACCATCCGGACGTCCTTTCTCCCATTCATTAGAACATCCGTATGTATACAGACGCACGCCATCGAAATACAGGTTGGGATAACCTGCGGAAGCCATATTCCAGGAATGAGGCCAGACTGTATCGGCGCCTCCTCCGGATGCCTCGCCACGCCCGGCGAAAAACACGAATACGTTGTCGACAATTCCGTCATTGTTACGGTCATATTCGCTGAAGTCAACTATATCGTCAAGCTGTTCGCATGCCTCCTTAACCATATCGGCGGGACGCTTGTCACTTCCTGTCCAGTCGTTACCGCCATAATATGACATATTATTTGCAAGAGTGACGGGACCGAACACATCAAACTCCGGACGGAATGAATCACCGGAATTCTCACGGAAGAACTGCGCGGCCGAACCCGTGGCTCCCAAATCCGAAAAACCATCTTCGTTAAGCATGCGCGTGAAATAATCCTTCGCATCCGCTACATAGCCATCCGTATGGAACTTCTCATCCTGAAATTCCACAAGAATCACAATAGCTTTCTGATCTCCATAAGCCGGGAAACGCAAATCCGGGAAAAGTCCATATCCGCGATCAAAGGGAGGGCCGTCGTTACCATCCGCACTGCGAACAGGAGCTTTGAGAACCGTCTCCTGACACAAAACCGAACGACGCGGAACACGCAAGGCATGCTTCTCGATACGCGCCCCGAGCGTCGACAGGTCCACATCCGCAAGAAACGAACGGGCTGCGGGACCGCGCATTGACTTGTCTTTGGCCTTGATATCGGAGTCTATGACCTGACCATCCGCATTAAAATTGCAATAATAGAAATTACCCTCTCTCTCGACAAGCGGATAACCGTCTTCAGTAAAATACTGATGGAAATACTCATCGCCGACCAGACGCACGCACAATTCGCCGCCATCGGCTGTAGAAACTGTCATTACGCCTTGCTTAGCCGGCTTGGCAAAAAGCTGCATACCACAGGCAACCGCCGTGATAAGAAGTCCGATCTTGAAGATTTGTTTTTTCATACCCTTTAGTTTATCCGAGCATTAAGCGATTTGATTCACAATAATTTTGTCTCAACTGTATTGCCGTAAAGAATTCCGGCCCTGAACTTATGGTATTTGTTTTCTTTTTGCAAAGAAAGGGCATTTATCTTTTGTCACAATTAATGTATATTAAAAAATCACATTACAAAGTGATTTCTGTCGTTTTCATTCACAAATAATAGAAAATACTATTGGACCCGTTCCTGTAAATTTCGGAAAATATAGAAAAGAGAGATGCTGCGATTCGTGCTAAACAGCCTGCTTTACAACCGTTTCAAGCACAATGGCGAATATGTCGGACTCAAGTGAACAGATCTCGACGCAGCTTTGACAGATACTGTGGTGTAATATCAAGATATTGCGCTATAATCTGAAGCGGAACTTCCTGTATGATATTCGGCAATGTACGGATCAACGACAGATACCGTTCCTTGGAATCCCCGAGATTCACCCGGTGTTTTAGTTCGAAGTAATAAAGCTGTCCGTATGCCAAAGTCAGACACCATCGTGTAAGTTCGGGATATAACAGAGTCATCCGGTCAAAATCATTCTTTTTTATCCTGAACACCTTAAGCCGGGTGCAAGCCTGATAGTTGTAAAAAGAAGGCTCGTTCCCAAAATAAGAATGATAATTAAGAAACACCGTAGGTATGGTTGAGAAATATACCGTCTTTTCTTTATCACCGTCCCAGAACCAGACCCTCAAAAGACCGTCCATGATGATATACATATTAGGATCGAACTGACCGGATTCTATGATATGGCTCCATTTATCAATATAGAAGACATCGCCTGCGTCCAGAAAAGCATCTATGACTTCATCCGACGGAATATGTCCACAGTCATCTTTCAGCATTCTTTTAAGGTGCTGCTTGTCTTCATGCGTGATCTTGTTAATAGTCATTTAGATTACAATTATTATCGTTGATTAGTCGTAAAGTTGTCCATACCACTTGATTTTCAAAGTTAGCAAAAATATCCCGATTATGCAACACTCATTAAAGATCAAATATCGAAATAACAATAAAAAAACCTCTGGTCTGCTCTCTTCCCGCCATAAGCCATCCGCGGCGCAGTCACATATCACGTTATGTTCCTTTGCCTTAAATGGTTTATGGCTGAAAGAGAGCCGCCACAAATCAACTTTTATTTTGAAACACCCTCTAAGCGGGAGAGGATATCGAGAAGGCGTTCGCCCGTACCTATGGTATAGCCGGAAGAAACCCAGACTATTCTGTTGAAGGTATCAGCTATCACAAACAGCGGATAAGAGACGTCTTCAAGATGAAGCGACGAGACAATCTCATCACGCGAGACTCCGTCTTTGTCTATGCCGAACACTACATTCCGCGGCAATCCCGGAAACGCTTTATGATTAAAGCGCCCCGCAGCCTCGGCCGTATCAAACATGAGCATGATCTTCACTCCTGGGGCCGCGAGTTGATCCGCCACGGCACGCATGTCGTTAAGCGCATGTGCGGAAGGCTCATGATTGGGAGAAAGCAATCCGAGGACATAATATCCGCGCCCAGTCGTAGAGAGAATACTCTTGTCAGCATCAAGAGAAATGTCATGATAAAGGTTTTCTGCATTGAGAGAACCTATCACGGAGACCGCACTGTCGTCCTGACGAATCCGGAGTTCACGCACTGCATCTTCTCCCGGTGAGATCGTAAACGCCTCACAACGCACCATGACTCCTCCGTCGGCAAGTCTTTGTCCCGACATGAGTATGTATTGTCCTGCCTCCAGTTCAACGGGAGATGAAAAGATAGACGACACCGTCCCGTTCTCGTCAAACTCCAGCTGGCGCGGCACCCCGTCGATGATACGCTGCAGCGAAAACTGAGAGTAGTATTTGGGATCAACTATATAACCCTTGGGCGAATATGTCAGCCGTAACGTTCCTTTAGGAGCGGAAACGCGTAAGGAATTGTCGGCCGACGACCGGAATCTGACCGTCTGCCAGTTGCCGTCAGAAAGAAGATACTGTATGTCGGAAGTCACAGGATCGATGCGTGCGGGAATTCCGAGAGTCCGCGCCGCAGCCACAAAGAATATTCCTTTGGACAAAGGATCGGCACGGCGCTCCTTCATGACAGCCACTGGACTCATACGCAAACGCAATGGATTGTCACGGCCTGCCTCAGCTATATTATCCTCTATCCAGGCCACGAGACTCTCCGCATCGGCCTTTACTCCGGCTACGGCAAGTTCTTTGGAAAGAACGGAACGCCAGGGTCTGAGTCCCTCATTCTCAATTCTGGGCGAAAGAACGTATCTGTTATATATATCGTCTGAAAAATTAATTTTCTTTTTAGGTATTACATTCAATACATTGTCTGCAATCACCTCGGGCGTAATATCGCGACGGTCTTTTTCCGTCACGTCAAGCAACAAGTCTACAGCCCTCTCCCGCATATCATGCGGCAAAGACGCAATACAATCTACTATTGTCCTGTGATTGCCGCGCGACTCAAGCAACACGCGTGTCAGATGTTCCCGATCAACACCCAATGCCGCAGCATCGCGGGCCGCAGAAACGGAATCAGCAAACGTAGCCACATAAGCCATGCGTATCGAATCTTCCCGACTGAAACGCCGATCATTCTCCGCACGCATTTCCGCCGAGACGACAGGTAATGATGTCCGCGAGACCGGAGGAGTGATATCAAATTCGGTCACACCCTGCCATCCATTTTCCTTATCAAGGACCACCTCGACAACTCCATCCTGTCCGGGGCGCCCTTTCGCAAAACCGAACTTCACTCCGTCGGTAGCCCATACAAGCATATCTCCGAGTCCGGCAAGCAGCGACGCGGCGCCATAGATGTCGGCGGTCTTGGTCACTGCCGGGTAGAATTCCGAATAATTATATATGCAGAAATTGACTTTGGCGCCTGTAGCCGGCTTACCGTCCGGATAGAGCGCGCGGACATGCAGCATGTCTGTCGGTGCATAATTTGATGTCACGTTTATACGTGTGGTCAGGGGTTCGGCCGACAGTACTTCTTCCGGGCCGTCATAACGTCCGGCCACATTGGTACTCATCAGCAATCCCCTTGATGCAGGGGCATTGAACCATGCGAGATCAAGCACCGGTTCCGGTTCGCAGGCACCTATAAAATACCATTTGCCATCTGCCCATGCCTCCACCCACGCGTGATTGTCATCCGTATGCGCCCAGCGGGGTGTATATATCTGCCGTGCCGGGATGCCGACAGACCGCAACGCCGCAACCGTAAAAGTGGATTCCTCTCCGCAACGGCCTATGGCCTGACTCACAGAAGAGAGGGGCGATGACGTGCGCGCGTCGGAAGGACGGTAAGTCACTTTCTCGTGACACCAGTGGTTTACCTCAAGGATGGCGTCACGCATCGACATACCGCCGACTCTATCCTTTAATTCTTCATAAAATGCGACACGCGACATATCAAGATTCTCATTATTGACACGCACCGGTATCACAAAATGCAGAAATTCCCGGTCGGGAACTGTATTTCCCCAAGGCATTTCCGCACGGGCCCTCAATGAGGCGTCGACATTGTCTTCGTAAAATTTCGCAGAGTAATCGGCACTGTCGGGCAACGACATTGTCGAATAGAGGAAATCAAGAGCCTCCTCACGTGTTATTGCCGCTGACACAAGACTGCATGCAAGCAGCAGGAATATAAATGTATGTCTCATATGTCTATCGGTTGAACGATTCAGTTATTTTCTTAAGCTGTGCCACAACAAGAGGATCTGTGGTCTTACGCACATATTCATCAGAGCCGGGGGCACCCATCGGCACACCTTCCCGGCGGAATGACATACCGCTTTTTATCAGACTTCTCGCTGTGGCATGTATGGCTCCGACTCCTGTGTCGTTTATGATCCGGGCCGCATTGTCTGGATTTATGCCACCTCCGGCCATGATCATGATGCGGCCATCGGCCTGACGGACAAGTTCCCGAAGCGTGACTATCCCCTCTTCGGCAGAAGATGCCATTCCAGATGTCAACAGACAATTACAGCCGAGAGATATGATATCCTCGAGACTACGTTCGGCATCGCGTGCCAGATCGAATGCCCTGTGAAAAGTTATGTTCACATGTCGGTCCGCGTTCTCTCTGACACGGGCTACAAGTCTGGAACATAACTCCATATCCACATCCCCCTCGGAGGTCAGCGCTCCTATCACCACTCCGCCCGCGCCGGAACAGACCGACTCTGCCGTATCGTACTCAAGCAATAGAGACTCGGAGCTGTCATACAGGAAATCACCGGGACGAGGACGTAACAGCACATTGACAAGCGGCAATCCGAGACGTGAAGTCTCCCTTATCATTCCGACCGACGGAGTCAGTCCTCCCTCGGCAAGCCCGCTGCACAATTCTATACGCTCCGCGCCTCCCTGCATGGCCGCTACGGCACTCCCGATATCCCCGCAACAGATCTCAAGCCCGACACCACACGACATAGCTCTTTTCATAAAGCACATTCTATTATATAGTCTGTCTCTTCGGGAATACGGTCGAGATAGATAACCGTGTGATTGTCTGAATATGACGATTTCAGTTTCTTTCCCGTAGCGTATTCTCTCGCACCTTTCACCCTCACGCCCGCAGGAAGAAGCAACGCATCGTTCTCCGGAGTCATGACATGTAGGAAAAGCCTGTCTCCCTTGCGGGTGGATGTTCCCCACGATTGTTCTGGAAACGGACCGGCTTCGGTGGCATATATCGTCTCGCCGTTCGAACGCATCCATTCTCCGATTTCCTTCATACGGCCCAGCGCGGCCGCTGGCAGTTCGCCATTGGGCTGAGGACCTACGTTAAGCAACAGATTCGCCCCCATGCCGGCGGCACGGACAAGATAACGGATCAGAGTCTTCGAGTCCTTATAATCCTGATCCTTGATCTTGTAACCCCACATGCCGTTCATCGTGTTGCATGTCTCAAGCGGCAACCGGCTTATCTCCTGACCCGAGAGACCCGCACTGTTCTCACCCGGCAGATCCCGTTCGAATATCTGCAGATCTTCACCCGGGAACGGCGACTGATGATGGTTGTTGGCGACCATGCAACCGGGCTGTAACGAATGTACGAGAGCATACTGCTCGTCAAGTTGCCAGTCAAAAGGCTGAGCGTCTTCGTCATGATCCCACCACCCGTCAAACCATACGGCGCGCACAGGCCCGTAGTTGGAAAGAAGTTCCGTGAGCTGCCGGTTCATGAAACCATAATATGAATTCCAATCGGCCTTTGAAGCGTCACGTCCTGTAGTACGCCCGGTGCGTCCCTGCGGATAATCCTCGCGCACCCAGTCGAGATGTGAATAATAAAGATGTAGCGCGATCCCCTGCCGATGACATTCATCGGCAAGTTCCTTAAGTATATCCCGCCGGAAGGGTGTACCGTCAACTATATTATACTCGTTTTCGGCAGTATCGAACATTGAAAAGCCGTCATGATGGCGAGTTGTGACACATATATATCTGGCACCGGCATCTTTTATGGCCGACACCCATTCCCGGGCATCGAAATCGGCAGGATAAAATCCTTTGGCCGCCTTCATATATTCCTCTGCCGTCGGACCGTAATTCAGATACCATTCTCCTTGGCCGAACATGCTGTAGATACCCCAATGGATGAAGATCCCGAAACGATCGTCGGAAAATCTGCGCTGTGACTCCCGTATTTCAGCCGACGGCACATAGTCTGCCGCATATGACTTCTGGCCTGGCAATCCCGGAATGAGGCATAGTCCGCACGCAGCTAAAAACAATTTACATATATTCATAAATTTCAGTATTTCATATAAGGCAATGACGCGGCGCCGAGAACGGCAGCAGCGGAATCGTCGACACTCGAGACAAGAAACCTGACCCTGTCGCGATAGAGATGTAACGCCGAGTCATGAAAGGCTTCCCGCATAGGATTGAGCAGAAGGTCGGCGGCACGGGCCACTCCTCCGAACAAGATTATCGCTTCCGGATCAGCGAAGGCTGCGAATTCAGCCGCCGCCATTCCGAGACACCGTCCCGTGAAGTCGTAGACCTTTTGGGCGACCGCATCCCCTTTCCTTGCCGCATCCTCGACAAATTTCGGAGACCTTTCTTCCTCCGGCACCTCACGGAGTACGGAATGCCCGGTATATTCCGAAAGAAAGCGACGCGTCGTCTCCCTTATGCCCTTGGCGGAGGCCACGGTCTGAAGGCATCCTTTCCGCCCGCATCCGCAGACACGATCACCGGCAAACGGGAAAGTCACATGTCCCAATTCTCCTGCAAACCCTCTCGCTCCTGTCATCAGATGGCCGTCGCAGACCACTCCCGCCCCTACACCCGTGCCGAGCGTGAGCACAATAAAATTACGCATTCCGGCCGCCGTTCCATAGGTCATCTCTCCTATCGCCGCGGCATTTGCGTCATTGCTGACCCTGACCGGAAGGCCAAGACGTGATTCAATCATGTGCGCCAGCGGAATGGGCGACGGCCAGGGAAGATCGGTGGCGGCCTCTATGCTTCCGGTAACGGCATTGGCACAAGGCGCGCCTACGCCTATGCCCTCCACGCAATCCTCGAGGCCGGTGCGGCGCATCATCGCGTCAAGCTCCGACGACAGTCGGTCTGTCCATTTTCCGACTGTCGCTGTCGCTGTCGGAAAAGAGCCGCTTTCCAATATATGTCCTACGGAATCGACTATCGCGAACGCGGTGTTGGTGCCTCCGAGATCGACTCCGATTGTGAAAGGGGGATACAAAGATTCCTTTTTCATTGATTTACTATTATAATACAGGGACATCGCTTTGCGACGTACAAATGCAAAACGATATCCCTCTGTCCATACATGCCCCCGGCATGTCCTGTCATTTCCGATACGGTTTCCGGGTCAACGCATGACAGGTCTGTATTTTGCTATAATTATCCGAGAGGTTCGAGTTTCACTGTGAAGTGACGCATCAGTTCAGCCTCCCATGTGATCTTCACACCACGTGTGATCTCGTGACGGCGGTCATAGACATTCTTGAGCGCAGCCGCGATCACATCCATATGATTGTTCGTATATGTGCGGCGGCAGATGCAAAGACGGAGGAAGTCGTTTCCGCCGAAACGGTTCTCACGGGTCACAGGATCGCGGTCGGCAAGCAGATAACCGATCTCGCACCCGCGCACACCTGCCTCAAGATAAAGTTCGATAGTGAGACGCTGTGCGGGGAATTCCTCTTTTGGAATCTGGTCAAGCACCTTATCTGCATCAATAAATAACGCATGACCTCCGACAGGACGCTGATAGGGTATGCCATACTCATCAAGTTTCGCTGCAAGATATTCCACCTGCTTGATACGTGTCTGGAGCATATCGAACTCTGTGTTCTCATCAAGACCCACTGCAAGAGCGGCCATATCGCGGCCATTCATACCGCCGTAGGTAAGGAAGCCTTCGAAAGGAATTTCGAAACGCTTCGCGCCTTCATAGATATCTTCCCATTTTGTAGCGATGAAACCACCCATGTTGACAAGACCGTCCTTTTTAGAAGACATGGTCATGCCATCGGCAAGACTGAACATCTCGCGGCATATCTCCTTGATCGTGGCATCCTTGAACTCCGGCTCGCGTACCTTGATGAAATATGCGTTCTCTGCAAAACGTGCGGAGTCGAATATCACACGCTTGTTATATTTGTCGGCCACCCGACGCACACCGCGGAGATTCTCCATGGATACAGGCTGGCCACCGGCTGTATTGTTAGTAATGGTCACTATGATAAACGGCACCTTGTCAGCATTCTCCGCCAGACACTCCTCAAGTTTCTTCAGATCGACATTACCCTTGAACGGCACTTCGAGCTGAGTATTCTTGGCCTCGTCAACCGTACAGTCGACAGCAAAAGCCTTGCGACTCTCGATGTGACCCTTAGTGGTATCGAAATGAGAATTTCCGGGCACAACGTCTCCTGCTTTCACAAGATGAGAGAACAATACGTTCTCGGCGGCGCGGCCCTGATGTGTGGGAATCACATACTCGAAGCCGGTGATCCGGGTGATCACATCCTTTAGTTCATAGAACGAACGGGCGCCTGCATAAGACTCGTCGCCTGTCATCATGGCAGCCCACTGACGGTCGCTCATCGCGCCTGTACCTGAGTCGGTAAGACAGTCTATATAGACCTGGTCCGACTTGAGCATGAATGTATTGTAGTTCGCTTCCTTAAGCCATTTCTCACGCTCCTCGCGCGTACTCTTCTTGATGGGTTCGACCATCTTGATCTTCCATGATTCTGCAAATGGTATTTCCATGGTAATGTTACTTTGTAATAGGTTAGGTTTTCTTTCCCAAAATTAACGATTTTTCATGATATACAAAATTATTTTAAAAAATATCGATAAATTTATCTGCATCCTTGACACCGGAAGGCAATTTAAAGCACACATCATATTATGATACCGGCTAATGAATCATGATTTTGCGTCCGTTGATGATATACAGTCCTCGCGGCAGCTGCGACAAGCTTTCGACGTCGTATCGCCGTCCGTCTACCGCCACTACATCCAGAGTCTCCCCTTCCGGCAATTTACCTATAATACGGTATAGCCCTTTGACCACAGTATATGTAGCGCCGAGTTGACGGCTCGATATTCCTTTATAATAATCCTCCTCTCCATTGGCACCCAACACATAATGCGGATATACCTGACGGGTCCCCTCTATACCGCTTCCTTTGTCCGGGCCAATAGCAATCCCCTTGCTGTAGTATCCGGAACTGACTCTGTTGCCCATGACTGCAAATCCCTCGGAGCTCGTGACATTGGACATCCCCGTGTCACGTGCATGACGCAGAAGCTGCCACAGCATATGCAGTCTTGTTCCCGGACAAGGATACCATTCACTCCAGTCTTTTATACGCATGGAGGGGTCAGGTCTGAGATCTCCGGTCTCGGGATCCGTGTTTGCCATAGGCCATACCCATTCGTCGGGATAATGACCGCCTTCAGAGACCAAAGCGCCTGGCAGACTGTTTCGCCAGCATGGGCGGTAACTGTGCAGACCGATCACAATCCAGCCGCCGGCTCGTGCGGCCTCATCGATCTGAGACTTATAAAAATCATAATGCGCCTGCTTGAAACGGTTGTCGGGATCTTCCTCTCCTATATAATCCGGCAGTTGCTGGCCCTCCGTCATCATACGGGTCGCCGTCGACGCAAGAGGAGGAATATTGAAAAATGTCACTCCGTCGGACTCGAAGCCGTTGGGACATATGGCGTTTATCAATGGCACGTTGGCATGCGACGATGTCGGGCCGCATGTCACCCAGGCATTTGCATGTATGCCCAAAGAAGCTGCTATGTCAAACCATTCTCCCCATTGATAATCTATCGGGAAGACAGGATTGTACATCTTCACTCTGCCTGTATCATAATCAAGCACATAAGCTTTTATCCACTCTCGCGGAGTCTCCTCCCAGCCTGTAAGTGACGGATTTACCGAATACTGCTTACCGGTAGCGGCGTCATAGACAGAGGTGGTCAGATTGCTTCTTATGCCGTTGTAGGTTGCCTCGCGCAGTATTCTGTCGGCAAGTTCCGAATCCAGACTTTCCACATACCAGTTTCTGGTATAATATCGTGCAGTCATGGAATGCGACATTATTTCCCAGCCTTTCTCATTCTGCAGCCGCAGGGCTGTTCTTCCGTTCCTGTTGAGAGCCGGTGGATTGTCTGTAAAACCGGCGCGCCACCCTTCCATCGATATGTTGCCGCGCAGGCCGAGACTTTCAAGCAGAGGATAAAGAATACTGTAATATCCGCCTTTCATCCATACCGAGGGATTTGAATCGGGCAGTACGCCATCTATAGTGTCATCATCATGTATTGAGAACATGGGGGAGCACTCCCATAAATCTCCGGTCTTATGCCACGCCCCGGTCTCCGGAAGCCTGGCATAATATTCAGGGTCTCCGCTCACTGCAGACACTTCCGACACAGGCACTTCTATATAAAAATAGTCTTCCGGTATTTCAAGCCGCCACTCCCCTTCTCTAAGGCCGCTTTCAAGAAGGAGACATATGGAAGAGTCGTAGCGTGTCGGTACAGCACGCAGCCTTACAATTCTTGTACCGTCTGTAAGAACCGCGTCACTACGCGATGCTACATCCTCATTCACGGATATTCGTCCGAGATTCGCCGTAGAAGCGATGGAAACAAGTATGTATTTCAGATCCTTGTCTCCGACACTGTCATTATCGGAAGGTGTGATCTTTATAAAATCCCTCGGTTTTGAACGTGCCGGATCATCATGCGCATAGACATTCCCCCATATGCACATACATATAAAGGCAAAAAACAGCAGCAATTTATTCGGCACTGACTTAAACATATATCCGGATAAGGTTAACGGCAACAAATTTAGTCATAACTATCCATATAAACAACCCGCAGCACTCCAAATATATTATAAAACTCATTAGGGACAGGTGAAAGCCATATTCTCCTATCGCAGCAATCATTAAACACTCAAAAATTTCATTTAACTTATTTTTAACCATCTCATAAACCAAACGGCAACTTCACGACGTTAGATACATAAACCCTTTTTCAATAATATAAACACAAGAAACTGTCTAAAATGGCAATCACCAAAAAAGCCGGTCTTTATCACGGCATATTGTTTATGGCGCTTTTCGCTTGCGCCGCGTTTTTTATCGGACAGGCGCAACTCATGCGCGATCTGTCATTCTCTCCGCTCATCATAGGAATCGTACTCGGTATGATATACGCCAACTCTCTGCGGAATCATCTTCCGGAGACCTGGACGCCCGGCATTCAGTATTGTTCTAAAAGCATTCTGAGGCTCGGCATAATCCTCTATGGTTTCCGTCTAACATTTCAGGATGTGGTGGCCGTCGGCATGGCCGGTGTTCTCGTTGATCTAATCATCGTGACAGTAACAATACTGGGAGGCGTATGGATAGGCCGTCTTCTGAAGATGGACCGCGACATCGCTCTGCTGACTTCCATAGGCAGCGGAATCTGTGGTGCCGCCGCCGTGCTCGGAGCTGAAGCGACATTACATACAAAACCTTATAAAACCGCAGTGGCTGTTGCCACAGTCGTGATTTTCGGCACGATTGCGATGTTCCTTTATCCCATGGCATACCGTTCCGGAATCCTCGGCCTTGATGCGACTC